>Ga0214542_1002361_pt1 | contig 39037 bp, 26 predicted proteins | sample CNSS1metaG_FD_160096 | JGI IMG/M metagenome (GOLD analysis project Ga0214542, IMG submission 160096) | Root nodule microbial communities from cowpea collected in UCLA plant growth center, Los Angeles, California, USA - CNSS1 | ecosystem: Host-associated > Plants > Roots > Nodule | place: USA... | reverse complement strand
AAAAAACATAAATGGGGACCAAATCGAAATCAAAACAATGACATCTAATAGTGACACTGACACGTGGCATTACAATGCCACGTGGCACTGACAATGCCACGTGGCACACACAGGGACTTGACACGTGGCATGTTTAATTTTTTTTAAAAAAATTAAAAAAACAAATTAAAAAAAAATAAAAAAAAATAAAATTTTTTTAAAAAAAAATCAAAAAAACCACAGATTGACACGTGGCACGTTGACTAACGGCGTTAGTCAACTCTGTCTGAAAGGGACCTAATTGAAGCAATTTTCAAAAGTTGAGATGCAATTGACACTTTTTTAAAAGCGGGTACCAATTTGACACTCTAGTACCAAACTGGGTACCTTACGATTAATTAAACCTTATAGAAATTGACAATAAATTTTGTTGTACAATTTGACAACATTTATTAAAATTTTATGTGTATTGTTTTCTATTTTTAACACCGAGGTTGCAAACAATAGAAAAACATGATTTTAATTTGAAAACAGAAAAGTATGATACGTGGTTAAATCTTAGTGCATAAAAGTTTGATCTCTCACTTTAATTCATCTTTAATTTCAATCCTTGTGATGATTGCAAGTGTCAAGTGAAGCTTTCAAAACAAAAACATGGAATTGCGAAGTCTAATAAAAAATCAAGTAGGTGACTTGAACTATATATGTTGATGGGTCTATCATCTCTCATAAAACAAAGAATGGAATTTTGCCATTCTTTTCCCAAAAACAATGTTTTTTAAAGAACAGTTCTTTAAATAGTTTTATTGAAATATTATTTATCTAAATAGATATATTGAAATTATTTTTCAAAATATATCTATTTTCTTTTTTCTTTTTCTAAAATACAAAAAAAAAATTAAAAATTAAAATTAAAATTATAAAAAAATAATTCAAATTAATTAATTAAAATATTGGACTTAAAAGTTAATTACTCTAATCAAAACCACATCGCTCACTGTGTCTTATCTCCTCTTCATATTCTTTCCCTATTTTCATTTTTTTTTTCTAGAAATTGTATCTGAAAAAATGCTCTTCTACAAATTTATAGTATATAATTTTGGACAAGTTATTGGAATCTTAAAGTGAATTTTACAATCTAACTTTGTCATTTATTTTTGTTGTGGTTTTGTTTGAGCTTTATATTAGAACTTTATGGAATTGTTTGAATTTATGACAAAGTTGGTGGTGTATGATAGAAAAATTTTGATTTTTGGATTTTTGTTGTTAGAGTTTACATATTGGTGGTGGATGGTGATGCAATTCAGTTATATGAAGTTGGTGATATTGCTGATCTATTATTGGGAATATTATAATTTGAAATTGGAAAAACAGTGATGGTGGGTTGGGAAAATGTTTGGTTAGAAAGAAGAAGATGAAATAAATATATATATATATATATATATATATATATATATATATATATATTAATTTTCAAGGACACTTAATGTGAAATGAAGGACATGAATACTAATATCTAGGAAGGATGAAAATAATAATAAAGCTAACACATCATTGCCATGTTTAATATAATAAATAGGTCTTTTTGGTTCATGTTAATAGCTAGTGAAAAGGTGTAAAAGAAAAACAAGAGTCTGAACAGTACTAAAAAAAATTATGGAGATTCGCACTCAAATTATAATATTTACACATACCAATAGGTATGGTAATTCTAAAGGCCGCTAGTTTCTAGAATGCTCCTGATCACGTGCACTGATTATCATTCTACATGCTAATTTAATCTTCCTTGTCACCTGGTTTATACTCTTTGATTTCAGCTTCTGAAACAGAACTGCTTGCATCATCAACTTGAACTTGATTTGGTACAGCATGGTACTCATCACCTCCTTTACTGAAGCTCTGAATAAGCATCAGTAATGCCACAAAAAAAACAACTACGTATACCACTCTAATGTCAAAAGACCGATGAATGAATCGCATTAAGGAAGGTCCACTGAATGTGTTGTTTATGGTTCTTCCTTCCCTGTATCCTTCCAGAAATTTTGTGATTTGAGTTGCCTGATCCTCCCCCTCAATGCTTTCTGAATCAACAACCTGAAAATCATTTCAACGAAATGGCATTAAATACAAATGTACACAAAAATCAGCAGATTGAAGCCTACGTGACCTTGATATAAACAAATAATTCATGTTACCAACATAGTTAAGCTTTGATAGCAAGATCAACACTGTGGAAGTCTAGTCAACTAATCAAGTGCATTAATTTAACTGTGGAAAGATGTATCTGAAATTCCAAATGGAACAATGACATTGATAATATATAATAGACAAATGCCTTTCAATTCTTCATGACTGAGGAGCACAGTCCATAGTTTATCTTGAAGACATACTATGTAAAAGGTTTTTCTAAAGCAACTGAAGTGACTAAAATATACAGTGAAGACTAGTACATTGAGATTCAATAAAAGCTCCATTTGACAGTATAACGGAACATTCCCTTAAGACTTATACAAAAATCTAGAGAGGAATCTCAATTCGCTCTTGTATTTTAGATTCAATGTCAGAATAAGAGAATTTTCTCCAGCTTCACAACTCATCTTGAAAATACTCAAGTATAGAAATATAGGTTCAAATTGCTAAAACAATAAAAGCATGCAAGAGAAGAGTCTCAGCACAACAAGACAAACTTAAAACTAGGCATGTAAATAAGAGTACAAGACAATGAGAGTCCACGCTACAGATCATTTCGAGAATTAGAATTTGGATATACTAAAATAACTTTTAAAAGTAAAGACCATAGACTTACTGAAAGGTAATCATCACTTTTATCCCAAACCACCATTTTTGGTAGTTTAGTACTAATATCAAAATTTTCAGCAAATTCGTCCATCTGTTTGACTCCAACATAACCAAATACTAAGTCACGATTAGCAGAGGCAGCACCCTTTAATAACTTAGTCAGGTCTCTTGATCTTTCTTCATCTTCATCCTCAACAATTGTCAAAACTATTTTCCTACCATCTGCTTTCACCAACTTAAGTGTTTCGTAGGATATCGGCACAACCAAAGGCATCAGGTTTTGTTTAACAAAATCTTCCAAAAATTCATCTGTTTTATGAAAACAAACATTATTCATCAAATGATTACTGTAATACAAACAAAATACGTTCCAGCATAACACAATGCGGGAGAAGAAAAAGCAAAAATGTATAACACATAATCAAGAAGTGCTACGAGCTTAGAACATTGTAGTAACTCCTAGTGACTCGCATGAAAGGAATTCTGGATTAATAGCTAACATTCAAGCTCAGATTGATTAAGAAAAAAAAAATCACTGAGGTATTTGCATTCAAACTTCAATTCCTACCATGAAACAAAAGAGGCCCTCTCAAATGAAATCATTCTGTTAAGCTTAGATTTCAACTTCAGTCAAATTCCCTTGGTAATTTCTTCACAACTTATTTCATTAACTGTCAGGACAGAAATACAAACGGATGCCATAAAAGTTACCTTATACCACCAAAATTTCAAAGATGAAGACACAGCTTCAAGTTTTATTAGCATTCCACTCAAGTAAAATGCAAACATCTTAAAACACTTGAGACTTAGAAGTTTGAAAAATGTCTAAGAGTTCAATTCTGTTAGCTGATTCAAAATTTCTTGGATGTGTCAAGTCCAACTCAAATGCATGAATCTTTTGGAGAAGTAAAGATGGATTAACTAGAACATAAAATAAGTATAAGTGATAACCTTGACTATGTAATATCAACTAACCTTCAAATGGTCCATAGAATGTGTTCCGCTCATTGTACTGTGGATTCAGGGAAACCAATGCAGGAATCTTATCAAAGTCATACAATACCATGAGATCCTCTGAAAAGTCCTTTGCCACAGAAAACCATGCATTTTTCTTGTACTTTATGCCAAACTTTTCTATTACCGTGTTGTTCAAACAAAAACCTATAAAAATGGGGAAAAAAGTGCCAGCTTCTGCAACGAATGTATTCACGGCAGAATCTGAATCCAGAATAGAAACATCAGAAGCAGCAAACTTCTTCAGATATCTAACGAGTAAATCTGCCTTCCTTGGTCCACGGTATTCGGTGGGGACGCCATGATTAAACAGCAAAATGGTTGGATATGCACTACAAACCAGAGTAGAAGTATTGTGAGTTCATTCATGAAATAAAAGCATTTGTCTCCTTAATTGCTGAACCAAAAAGTAACACGTATATTTCAGTTATTAAGAAACAAAGACAGTTTCAACAAGCCATATAACGGTATGGCCCAGAGACATACTCAACATCATATTTTTTTGCAAGGCTGGTATGCTTGTCTGCATCTACTTTTGCAATGACAATGGGTTTGTTCAAGGTTGCAAGTACAGGCGCAGCTGCATCTAACTGCAAGGAAGAAAAGCACAGCTATTATCTCACACAAACAACAACAACAACAACAGAGACTTATCCCACTAGGTGAGGTATTATCCTAAAAAATAAGTGCAACATAAAATGACACTCGTTAATCTCTCGTCGAGCAAAACTAAACATGAAGTGCAATGCATTATAAAACTCACATCACAAATCAGTTTTATCTCAGAGACCTTTGACAAAGTTCACACCTAATAGAAACAATGCAACATGTGAAACCAACACTCGACAATCAAACCACTAAAGAAAAACAAAATGAGCATCATGCTTGAGATGCACTGTCCACCAACATCAACACAAGGAGCCCTAACAACACACTAAAAACTACAAAACCATGAGTGAAGTTCATTCCCACTCATTAAATAAGGAGTGAAACCCACAAAATTTTGCAATTTCCGATAGATTTCAATCAACAGAAGAGTGTTAGAAACAGTACTTCAGAGGGTATCCTGTTAGCATTTCTCTTATTAAGACAGAAAAGCTTCCACTAATTCATTACATAGATACTATATTGTCAAAGCAACGAACACCAAAGCATGACCCATGAAGCAAAGGGAAATAAAAAGAGAATTATGAAAGAGAGTTTGAAATCAAAAGGAAAACTTGAAGAGACCCATGAAAGAAGGGTATAAAGGGCACCCACCTCGGGAGCAAGACGCTTGCAGTGACCACACCAGGGAGCGTAAAAGTCAACCAAGATGTGATCAAAGGAAGCTATGGCGGAATCGAAGTTGGAGTCGTCCAAAATCAAAACCTTTCCATCCACCGAAAATTTCTCAGCTTCCCCAGGCCAAAACTGGATCAACAACAGAACACTTACAACAACCGAAACCCTCATCGTCATCTTCTATATTTGTTTGTGTCGGATCTCAACACGACACGACCCAACACAACACTTAAAACTCTGTTCTGCGCCTTTAAACTTCCTAACCTCTATTTCCTACTGTGCATGATTATCAGATCGGATCAGATAGTGGAATTGGATTAAAATTTAAACTTAATTTCACTTTACTATTCAAATTACAACCTTACCGTGGCTGGTTCAGTAGGTACAGGAGATATGACTAAACTAAGTTGACTCGGTATTTCTATTAAATTTAGATATTGAGTATTCAATTAAATTATACCAATAATAACTAAATTAAAACTAACAGGTGTTTTATAATATATACTTTTTAAGAAAATAAAATTATATTGATAGAAAGTATGCAAAATATATTAGATTAAGAAATTTTGTTATTTTTTTTAAACGTATGGTTTGCTATACTTCCACGCATATTCCTTTATTTTCGCATGTAAAGAAAATACCATCTTGTAAAAGGGGACATATTAAATTAGATTGGATCAAAATAGAATTACCAAAACTTAACATGAAATATTATAAATTTTGAAAGATCAAATCCAACCTATTGTACTTTAACACAAATTGTGTTACTAGATAAAAAAAGAAGATATTTTGGTTTACAAAATGAAATGACAGATAATAAAGTAAAAATAAGGAAAAGAAAAGTAAGATGATTTTTTTAAAATTATTTGATATCAAAGAAAAAAATAAGAAAAATAATTATCTTATTTGATTTTTTAGAAGGTAAAGGAAAAAAAAGTCTATGAAATGCCAAACTATTTAAATAGAAAATAATGTGCAATATAAATAAAAGTATTTTTCATCTTTTGCATTTTTTTTCTTTTTTTTTTCTAATTTAAAAAGAAATACTTCTGTGTGCATATAAATTATTCTCGTATTTTTAACACCAAAAATTTTGGAAGACTATAAAGTATAGTTTTTCTTCCTCTCTTTTTTTCTTTTGAATATTAGTTCAATTTTAAAAATATATTGAATTACATTTTGAATATTCAGTTATTGTTAACATTTGATATTGAATTACATAAGATAAGCTTGTTGAAAAGGGATTTTCAATATTCCAAATTCAAGGAGAAAATTATGATACCAATACTGGATAGATATAACACATCTATTGATTCTTAGAAAACATAAGATTTGTCTTTAGTTCAACAAAACTGATCCATGTCTTGCAAATATAAGAATAACAAAGATTTATAAGAGAAGAAGATGTGACGGAGAAAATAAAAATAGAAATCATATTCTTATTCTTCAAGTTTCATTCTTAACGGAAATGATCCTTAAGTTATCTTACATCACATCGGAGTTAGATTAAGTGCAAAATTTTAGGACACCAGTGTAAATGTTCATAGAATAATTTCATTCTATCATCTGAAAAGAGGACAGATCAGAATTAACTCAAATAAACAATATTTATTTTAATACATTACCCTTAAAGGGTCATTTATCAGGATAGAATTTGCAAATATAAACAAGTAAAAGAATTGTATTTGTTATATGATATACACTCCTAATTGGAAGAGAAGAAAATCAATATTAAACAAACAATAGAATGAAATAAAAAAATGTATGACCCATGTTTAATTCCTGTTTTTATAACTTTTATAAATAAGAAAAATGAAATAACTTTTCCTTCCACTCCATTCTTCCCTCCGCCACAGCCATCAATATTCATCCACCAACAAAGTAACTTACGTCATTCACATGATTGCGCACTTAAAGTGGGTGATTATGTTCTATCAAAAATGAAGCCTTTCGGGTTAGTGTTATCACGATACAATGGTTACTTGACTCCTGATAGGAATATAAATACCACGGAACAAGATACATGCTACCAAAACAAGGCTATGATATTTTCACCAATTCTAGCAGTTACGGAAAAAATAATAATTACATTTTACCAGGGTGTAAATTTAAATCCCAAAAGTCAGCAGGAACTGCTTCAGACTTTATAAAAGTTACGAGTGGCATAGCGACCTCAAGGAAAGAATGTTTGAAGTATTCCTTGCATCATCTCAAGTCACCCAGCCAGCTGGCTAAGTTTCCTTCAGCGAATGCAGCTTCTCTCAATTCAAAACAATGAGAGAATAAACAATCGCTCAAGGCAATCAATCTCACTGCAACTTAACACGCTTAGAATTGGTTTCTCTCAACCATTCAATGCAATCCTCTGCGGTTCCAGATGGATGGGCAAGTTGCCAAGCCATTGCTTTATCCAGCTGCAAGTGAAAATGAAAACCTCAAATTTCATGGCAGCGAGTGAAAATGCATTAAGCCAAACAAATGACTTACCGACTCCTTTACAAGAGGCCCTCCTTTAAGCCCTAAGTTATTCATGACATCTTTGCCATTGATCAATTGTTTTACGTCCCATACCCTCTCAAGGCCTGCTATCCACGAAAACGTGTTAATTAAAAACAGTAATTTGAGGCATAGAAAACTACTTGAGTATCCAGCATACAAATATACACACCTCTCGTCAAACACACTCTATCGTGGGACATGGGATGCAAATAGTTATTGTCTTTTTTCCCCTATTACCCTAGCTTTTCTTTATTTATAATTTTCTAGCGAAAACTATACTTTCTACCACAATATAGTATCATTGGCATTCTCATTGAAACAGACAGTCACTAGTTCAAACTGCTGCAAGCCTGCAGCATCAGGGCAAGTGCTACGCTAGAAGAAAGCTTCCAAATTCCAAATCCAAAGGAAAAATAAGAAAAGGATCATTTACACAAATGAACACTCAACTATTCAGATAAAAAGAATACATTGACTAGTTTAGATATGATACAAAAATAGAATTCAAATGCTCTACAATGACAGGATATTTTTTATGAATATAGTTGAGAAAACAAGTATTTGACTTCTTCGAAAGATATAAAGCACAAGAAAAAGAAGGTACTGAAAAAAACTAAAAATTGAAGACATCACAAAATAGACAAAAGAGCAAAATGTTCACCGAGTTTGGTTATAGCATTCTCCACAGTATTAAACAGATCTCTTCTTCTGTCCAGCTGCGAGGGCCCATCTTCAATGTCAATAGGATGTAGTATAGTGGATATCAACAGTGCAACTCGCCAAAAATCTTTAAGCTCTCTTAAGAGAAACCCTAAATGAATAAAATATTAAAAGTTCAGCTATATAAATACAATTCATAAAGCACAATAGCTTACATTAATTTCCTATACAAACACATGGAAGAGCAGGCAAGAATCACAATGCAAAATCACAACACTGAACTCAGCCATGATATTTTAAGGAAAACCCTAATCTTCTATTTCCTTCTTTTATTGACACAATTTAAAACTTTTCGTGTCTAAAAAAGGTACAGAAGTATGACTGCAAAATAAATATAAGGAAATATGGGTTGTAGGCTTTAGCTACTTTCTACTGCAAAGCCAATAGTAAAATTGAAACTGCAGCATACGGAAACATGAAAAACTAGTCTGCAGCACACTGTAAGCATGAAAAGACTATAAATGAAGATTAATGACAACAATAGCTACTTGTCATTAAACAACTATGGACAATGACAACTCTTTTACTAGAAGAATGGGAAAGGCAAATATTAAAATCTAGACCATTTGGTCATAGAGGTTCACTCTGATTACCATGTCATGTCATGGACAAACAATTCCAAAACACTTAAGCTGGTAGGTAAAGGACCATAAGAGCTTTTATACTAGATTTCTAACAATCCAAAAAACAGCATACCGCAGACAAAAAACCTTGGTTGGTAGCAGAGCAAGAAAACTATACCTGTCAGTACCCTGACTCTAGAATAGACAGGGACATCAACCAAGTCTCCCATCCAATCATGATCGACAACTTGGTCATCCTCACCAGATGTAAGACAAGGGAACAACGACAAGAATTTATGTGATGCTTGGTGTAAGTTAAGCACCTATATTTTGAGGAACAAATGCAAATATCAATACAAATTATCAACAAGAGTCAATAATACAAAAAATAATTTAAATTATAAAAGTTATAATGCATCTTTGGATCTTAAGAAGGCTAAAAGGAATGAAAGCTGACCATTTCCGCATCCTTAGCTTTTCGTTTAAGTGACTCCCGGATAATATGATTGACAACAGGAACCTATAACTTAGAATCCAATATTAGGCTATGAAGCAACATTTTATTTGAAATACAATCGCAAGAATAGACACATGGTACAATGATCAGATGCAACTGATATATTAGTCTCCACCCTCCAAAAGATGAGGAGTTGAGACAACTGTGCAAGACATTGTCCAAGTTGAGGAGCTCCAACACAATAACTAAATTTTAGATCAAGGCTTGACTGGCTAAACTCAACTCAAACAATTATTTTTAAATGTTTTTTCAAGTTAGAAGTGCCTGCAAACTGTAATGCAGGCACTAACACAATATTGTCTTATTTTCTAGTTTAGAAGAAGAAAGATAATTTTATTTCATGTTCATTCAGATTTACAGAGATTTTGATTTATAGGGAGAGTTAGTTTGAGATTTTCAAACCAGTCAGACTACAATTCAAATTAAATAAAAAAATATAAAGGTATATCAGGAACAACTAAACAGAAAAGACAATGATAAAATCACTAAAAAAACTAATCTTATCTATTGTAAGGGTTCTAGGATTCATTTATTCTGAAATATCCTAACAACTTCCTCAACCTTCCCCCTCGACTTGCTTACAAGAAATTCAGAATCAGGCTAAAACAGTCAACTGGTTAGAATGTCTGCCAACTGTTTGGAAGTTGGGACAGATGGCATACAAACAACTCTTCCATTAACCTTTGATAACTGGCATACAAAACCACAAGATATTGTCCTAGATGTTTCAACTACCAAATTGAAATCCCAGAGCTCATAAATACTTGCAGCTTAATATTGACAAATCACAAATAGTACTAGCATATAGAAAAATTAATGGGTATGTACCTTCTTTGCTTTCTTTTCTCTGTAAGTGGTATCTCTAAGAGGGAGAAACAAAGCAGCACAAAGTGCTAACCTTTTTTGTTCAGCCTAAAATACAGAGAAAACGTGTATCAGCATATCAGATACTTCCTCTGGACTCACAGACAAAAGTAAATGTTAGGTGAGCTTAAAAATAAAAAAATCAACTCCCTAAGTCCTATTGAATACTACTATTAAAAATTACCGTTATCTTTAAATCTAAACATCCTTCTCAATAAATACAAAGGAGGGTAGTTTAGAAAAGTACCTCTTTATCTTATTAAACAAGAATATTAAACTAACCCAACTTTTATTCTTCTTAATCAAAGTGAAAATGATTAATTTTGCTTATATTTGAGTCTAGAGGTAGTACACTGCTAAACAAACACAAAGTTATACAGGAATAGCCATGCAACTCTGACTACAAAAAGAATAAATGGAACAAAAGAATAAAAGGCAAAGATCACTCTTCCATTTATTACTTACAGTGAAAGTTGACTCTCCAAGTAAATCGACAAGGTTCCAAGCAGTATCCAAGCAAGAAATGCAAAGCCTGGAAAAAATTTAAAAAATGATTGATCAGCATGACCACTGAAATATCACGCAAGAGAATAGTAAAAAAAAAAGCATAATTATAAAAGGTTTACATTGAGAAGAAAGAAATGAGAGAAAGTATGTTCCCAATAATAATACCAAATTGATATACGGTCTATATAATACATAATATACCCAGAGTCACTTACTTCATACAAATAATTAGGTCAACTATTAGTTGTATATTGCCAATACTAGCTAAGCTCAACAAGGTTTTCCTAACAAGATTAATGGCATCATAAAAATCACAATACTCTTACTGGGCTGAAGTCAACCCCCAAAAGCTAGCTCATGAGGTCAAGATTACCCGAGCTTTAATAAGCTTTATTTTAGCCACATTTATAGTTGACATAAGATCTCGGAGACCGCCCCCCTCACCCCCCCCCCCTCACACCAGGATTGGACAGTACCAGAGATATTCACTTTATGTTTAGCATGTGCATTCACATTTGCATTACATTGTCATTTCCTTTATATCTTTTTCTGAAGAGTTAATTTGATGGTTAGTCTGTTACCCTCTCTGGAAATTTCTTCTAATGGAAGATTTATTTACATATTGCATTGGGGAACCTGCAGCCCTTGGGGCCAAGTAGCCATAGCTATCTCATGAAGTGAGGTCTGCCCAAGCCTTTTTATATATATTGGCTAAATAGAAATATCCATATTATACGTGAGGATTCAATAACTAGTTGGACAGAAAAAAGAAAAAATAATTATATCTTCAGTGCGTGCGTAACTGTAGATACACTTGTGCACATCTCAAAAGGTATACTGTTTCAATTGTGAAATTCATCACAAATATCGATGATTCTTATCTTTCTATAAACTGCTTCTTTGTTTTCTGACAAAGGGGTAACAATATCAAGCCAATTCTTAATCTGTACATAAGATGTAAATCAAATAGTCATTATTTAATGGATTTGCAATCATTATGCACTTTCAACCCGCAAGACAATTTTTTGAATCTATCTACAAACAATACCTTTCACATCCATCTGGAATAGCAGGTTCAAATTCAGGAGGAAGACTGAATACAATCCAAAATAGTGTCAGATCACAAATGTAAGTCATTGCTTTGACAGGCTGATTTCCGGATATCATAAGATCAATCTACAAACACAGAGATAGACCAAAGAGAATGAATGGCAATATTTTCAATTCTGACAAAAAATAAAAAGTACATCCTTATAATATGAAGCACCAATAGCGTTCCAGATTTTAAAATAACATTCTAAGGTACGTAATTACACAAGAGTAAATAAGAGTTAGAACATACCTCTGTTCCAATGCGCTCTCTGCTAATTTTAGCAGCCAGAGCATCTTTCACATCGTCACATGCAGCAGCTACTTTCAGATCTTCATCTAGGGTAAATTCAAATCTAGCACCTAAAAGTAATGAAAATGTCTCTTCAATATAACAGGAGAACAAGTTCTAGCTTCCAAAAAGCAAGGGAAAAAAGATTCAGAGGGTATACAAAATTAAATTGATCATGAAAATTAGAAAATACCAAATCTAATGGCTCGAAGAACTCGCAATGGGTCATCAAGAAATGTGGCTTTTGGAGGTAAAGGTGTCACAATCTTTCCAGACTTAAGATCCAGGATCCCTGCAAAGTGTCAAACAGATTATTAGATGGGCAAAAAAGTAGCTCACAAAATCCTTGTTCAGTAAAGATCCATTCTAACCTCTCTTAGTGAAATCTTCAACTGAGTCAGTGTTGATATTGTAGAATAAGCTGCCATGCACAACTGAATCAATTAATGAAACTATCTTGTAAAATGAGTACAAAAGGACAAGAAAACTCAAACCAACATATAGAAAAAAAAAAGTTTACCAGCATAATTATTAACTGTTTCATTATACAGACACAAATGATCAAAATTTAAGCAGATTTTTATTTTTTTAATTTCTCCCAGTTTTGTACTTCTTTCTCTGTTTTATCTAATGATAGGTTTTATTAAAAAAGTGCATAGAAATACCTGTTAATTGTCAAATCTCTCCTATATGCATCCTCTTCTGCTGTTCCAAATCTTTGCTGTTAGACATGAAGCATTCTTTATTCCGTTGAATTTGACAAGGATATGGAAAGGGCAACCAAACACTCCAAATGGCAAATACATGTTCATCTTACCATAAAATTTTCTTAAATATCAATAGAAGTGCAACATATAGATTAATTGTACCTTAACAATAATCATTTGTCTACTTTCTAAAGCAATTTAACTAATTATGAGAATGCATGAATGCGATTCCAACTTAAAAGAAATTGGAAAAATGTCTCTTTTAAATGACCAAACTGAACCAAAGAAAAAATTAATAAAGAAATTTAGAAAAAAAACAAAAAAAAAATGCAAATATGCAACCACAGCAGAACAGATAAATTTGTTTCCAAACAAAAGACCGGGCAATTATATACCTTAGAAGGAATGCGGCTATTCTCAGTGTATTCTTCACTACGTAGGTTAACAAAATCAATCCACATATCAAACAAACGCATCCTGGCTGTTTCCAAATGTTTGGACTGGTCAGGATTGCTGCAAAAAGAAAGGATAATAATAAATAAAGCTTTACAAAAAAAGGCAACTAAAAGTAAACACCTATACACAGAGAGAGAGAGAGAGAGAGAGAGAAGTTGCCAAACTTGCACAAAAAATGTGTAAAGTTGCTTCCTGACTTGTCCTCCAGTTAATCACATCCATACACAATAAATTAAAAATCTGAACATTAAACTCAACTTTCTCACTTACAATGTTAGGACTAAATTAATTATGCATACTGCGAAATAGTTTGGAAGAAAAAAAAATTGAAAACCGTGCAGTGATTTCCTCGAATTAGACCTCAATTATCTAATACAATATATAAACACGTCATTACTTCATTTCAGTTCACAATTCATCCGTATAATCTTCAGTAACGAGTATTGAACACGCAGTTAGTAGTTAGTATTTGACAATTACAACCCTGTTCAGCAACAAGACCCGTAAAGAAAACACAAAAGGAAAAATAAACTAAAAAAAATACCTCTCAATGACACAAACTCCCTGTGCATCTTCGCCGATGGACAACAAGTACTCCCTAACCTTGTCCACAAACTCAGTTCCCATCATATCGTCCAGAGCGATATCGATGTCATAGCACTCTTTTCCCAGAAGCTGCAGAACAGAACAAATCAAAAGAGGACAAAAAGAATAACAAGGAAGGAATTAGGGCTAAAAAATAATAAGTGTGTGACCTTGTCGCGAACCCAGCCACCGGCGACTCGGAGCTGAGTTTGGAGGTGGAAGTGGCGAAGAGTGGCGAGAAGCCTATCGAAGATGCTTCTCTCGGTATCAGAGAGGTCAATTCTGTCACGAACCTGAACCGTAGACATTGGTGCGCAACCGCAACTCCGAAACGACGGCGTGGCGATTCGAACGAGGGTTTTGGCGGGACGGTGAGAGTGGAGAGGAAGAACAACGGTTGGAGTTAATTTATGCGACTGTGAGAGTGAAAAACCCCTGACACTCAAATCGGATACGGGATGCGCCACAAGAAACCTTGTGGCACTTTTCAAAGCCACTCTCATCAAATGGGCTTTCTTATGTTTAAATACTCTGAAACCACTTCACATTCGCTACCCAGTCTTATATAATGGCATGCGTTCGGGTAGATTCTTCACCCTTTTTCAACTATCTTCATTGTCATGTCACTCCATCCACGTCACCTCTTCCGCTTCTATCTCTGTTCTTTTCTTTTTCTAAAATTATTTTAAAGGTTATCGTTTTTTTTTTTGGTTTTAAAACAAAATTGTCGATTGTTTTGTAAATGAAATTTAAAAAAATATATTTATTTTTATAGCCATACTGATATATAAGAGACTTCTCTGTACATATGTTTATTCTCATTTATTAACAGATTTCAAAAATAATATAATTATTAACTGATTTTTAAAAGATATAATTATTAACTGATTTTTAGAAATAACTGTTATTTTGAAATATTTTGTATAAAACGGTTGCATATTTCTCTCTTTTTTCCTCCATTATATTTATAATTTCTATTTGCAACTTAATACTTTCGTCGTTTTTTTCTAATACAACAAGAAGAAGAAGAATATTTATAATAACTAGGATAAACACAGGCGCTATCGCGCCTGTGTGTAGGCATTTTTTGAATTATATTTATAATTGATGATATTGTAATGTTATTAAGTTAATGAACAAAATTAAAAATATATTTATAAAAATTAAAGTGAAATGTATTGCGAAAATATGAAAAAAATAACTGTTGATGAATAGTGGGAGAAAAAAGAAAAAAGAGATAAGTAAATAGTTTTATAAAAACTTGTAAAATTAACCGTTAATTTTTAAAAAATTAATAAATAATTAAATTGTAAAGGGTAAAGTTGGAATTATGAAATGTGGACACAAAGGAGGGAATCCCCTTTATATATAGTTATAGATATTAACCTAATCAATTTACATTTACATATATATATATATATATATATATATATATATATATTATTTTTAAAATCAGTTCATAAATTAACCTAATCAAAGCGGAATGTAATTCATACTATTTTTCATCATCATGTGTGCTAAGCCTTTCTGAATTTGTTTCCTTTATAGTTCAATGTTACTTAGCTCAGACAAACAAGCAATGTGCCTCTATACAAGTAACAAGCCTAAATCCAATGTATCTATTTCTCTGAAGCAGAGCCAAAATCTTAACCTATCTTCTTGCATTTCTTCCACCTCTTCTGCTAACAGCCTCACATAACCGGCATGGCAATGTGTCAAGGCTCATGGCTCGGGTTTTTCCATAGTTTCCCAACACACCACACCTTCTCCATGCATGGTATTCTGCATAGGCTACTGGGTCGTTAGCAACTGCTTTCACATACGAGGCCAACTCTTCCAATGACTTGAATTTTCTACCATCTATGATTGAATGTGGAGGAACGAAATCCATCACATTTGGTGCACCAAAATAGATTGGAACTGCACCAGAGTCCAAGGCATAGAATAACTTCTCTGTTACATAACTCTCAGTAAAAGTGTTCTCAATGGCAAGAACAAACTTGTAGTGAGACATGGCACAATGTAAATGATCCCACCATTTTGGGGTAACATTGGCATCGTTTGCACATTCGGGATAAAGAGAAAGAGCAGCGTCTAGACCACCAACATTATTTAGGCACTTGCCAAATGAATGATGCGGCAGTAAGTTCAGGAGTTTCTTGGCAAGTTCGTTCCTTTGAGAAAGACAACGTGATGAAGACCAATAAACAAGTATATCCTACAAATGATAAATGAGGTTAGGTTGCTATGAATCACTCTTTTGTTATCTGTCATTGAATAATGTGTTCTTGATCAATTACTTACTCTGTTTTTATCACTGGAGACGTGATAGTTTCGACCACTGTGAAAGAGTGCACCGGCATAGGTTGATTGTACATCATCTTCAGCATGATAACTAATATATATATCTTCTTGACCTGATCTTCTTCTACCAGCTTCAAGATCCATATATACACGAAGCGGTTCTCCTGTGTGTCTCTGAAGTACAAAGAGAAACCGTAACAAGTAAGCAATATGCAATATCAAATTATATGTTTTGAACTGCTTAAATAAGTTCTTATTAAGATCTTCCACAAAGACAATGTATAAAGCTAAGAACTCAGAACAGATAGTTGAAACTTTAACCATGTTTTAACCAGATTTTAAACACCTAAAGAGTCAAAGGAATACATGACTTCATTTATATATGGCAGTGTAGATAATTATCACATACATACCATGATACCACCAAATAAATTGTGCGTGGTTTCGTGTATATTATAATTTGTTTATATTTTGTATTTTGAGACGGAGGGATCACGTTTCATGAATTAGAATACTTTTAAAACAACTCAACCAAAAGGCATTTTAGTTGTTGACTTACTTGAATCTGATCCCTGAGAACAGAACAATAGAACTATAAGTTAAAACCAAGCTCGGTTAAAAATATTGAAGAAAAATGGAACCAGCCACAGCCCAAATTGATAAAAGGAAATATATAATCACAAAAAGAATTTTCCATCAACTATAGTTGCAGTGAGTTAAGTTGTACAAGGAATCAAGAAGAACTTCTTCTTGCTATTATTAACCCCTTAATGGTAGAGACACAAAGGAACAAAAACGAAAATGTAGCCGTTTTGTATAGAAGAAAAGGAGCTGTTTTGCTATTATTAGCTAATTTTACCTCTATCCAACATTCCCAAATAAAGTGTATTCCAACACAGCAAACAATTAGGAAATTTTCTTGAACAACTACACCAAATCATGATGAATAAATGATGTCCTCATATCCTACACTAGCAAATTGTTCTTGCCAGGAAATCATTTTGCCAGATGTCTATAGCTTAAGTTCAACAAAAAGTGACTTCAACATAGTTTTTGATGTTTCACACAAAATTTCAAATTCAAGATCTATTAACCTAATCTACATACAAGAACCACGTCAAACTTCCATATAACCCTGCCTAGAAAATCTGATAACAGAAAGACTTGTTTGTTTCAAAGTAGGGTAGAGTTTATTTGTGATAGAATTGAACAGTGAACATAATTGGGATATGTGCTCTCATTAATCTTAGATTCTCAGTCTTAGATTTTCATTGCATAGCGTCAGACTTCGTATTCTAACACCAAGTTATTTCAAGGTGCGATGCGAAGGCACGACTAAGGAAAGAACCTTTCAAATTGCAATGTTATTTCATCCAAGTTATTGACCAAAGATTAAAATGGGAAGAAAAAGTCCAAGACATGGATTTAGTATCTGCTGAAAAGGATAAATATCGTTATTGCTTTCACAGCTTCCCGTGACTTCCACTCTTACACCAGACACCAAGGCAATAAATCTCAAATCATAATGAGTTGTAGTTGTAATATAATCACTTCCTCTGATTAATAAGAATGAAACAATGTTCCTCATATGTTCTCATAACTACCAAAAATCAGATCAATTTAAGTGACACTCAATGCGGCTTGCGAAGCTAGAAAATTCAGTCGTGAATTGTTAAAATGTCCTTGTATGTAAGCATTGTAACACACCAAATGTGATAGATCTACTCCAAGATCCAATCTTCAACAGCAATCCAAGATAGATCGTAGGAAATTATCCCTATCTATTGATCCACTAGTAAAAAAATAATAAATGACAACCAAGCTTCAAAAGAGACAGCCACAAAGCAAGGATCATAAATCGACCTCTCAGTAATGGCAGGGTATTATCACCCAGATAAAACATCATTCATTTCCTTAGTACATTTATCGTTTTCCAATCAAAAATGCAATTTTGCAAACGAAACTGGTACATCCACTTGCACTCACACCCATTCCAAACAACCATTAGAAGGAGAAACCCACCTGAACCGGAGGCGTGGTCGTTTCAAACAGCAAGGCATCAGGCTTGTCGGCGAGAACAGGCGATTTGGACCACAAGCAGCTCAACCCACAAGTGCACGAATACAAGTTATCCAAGTTATCAGGAATCCAAGTCCACCCTTTAACCAAGACACTGACATGGTTCAGTTTCAACCCCGCACAGTTTCCAATCTCCTGCAAAGATGCGACCTTTGACTGGTTTAAGGGCACCCCGTTTGGTTTCTCTTTGAAGCGTGCGCAACCCACTTGCGAGTCCCATTTCCTGAAGGCCCCCACCAGATCAGTGAAGGGTTGAGCAGGCTGCGGCGAGATGGAGCGGGTGACGGGAGGGAAAGAGGTGGCGGCGGAGGGGAATTGGAGGAAGCCGGAGAAGAAGAGGAGGAAAAAGGTGAAGGTGAGCATGATAGTTATGGTGAAGGTGTTGATGGGTTTGGGAGGAACTGGCATGGTGGTTCTATCCCTCTTTTGGAGAGAGAGAAGACATGAGAATGACTGGGTCGAAGTAAACGATCACATATCAGTTGTTTCTTCTTCTTCTTCTTAAGTCTCACGTTTCTATGAATCCTATGAATAGGTTTGGTGAATTTTTCAGTCGTTGTGTTAATAGTATTATACTACTTTTCAAACTGGTTTCGTCCTTTTAGTAGGTCTGGTTGGATTTTACATTTTAACTTGCACATTCAGAAATGGGTGAAATGGATTTATCCATGACCTCCGTGTGAATTGATATAGGAGAAATCTCTTTCAAAGTGACACTGTTATTATTATTTATTATTAAATTCTCAGAAGTTTTGTACTTTACCAAAAGAATATCTTAGTTTTTTGGTCATTTAAAATTGGAAAAGTGGGTTTCTTCTGATCGGTTTACCTTTTAAAAATAAACACGCAATAATTTTTAAGAGCAATGTTAAGCCAAGTATTTTACATAAATATTCTAGTACAAGAGATACAAAATTAACTTTCACAAACTGAAAAACGTTACTTTTTTAAATCATTTGATATGGTAACTAATTAAATATTTTGATAAGAAATGTAACGCATACGAGGCAGTTTCTTCTGTACCTCCATATCTTTTATTCGCACTCCATTTTAAAGAAATTTCTATTTTATCATTTTCGAATTGTATAATCAGAAAGTAACAATTAAATTTTAGATTGTATAATTCAAAAATTATTTAAATTATATAATTTGAAAGCTAAAAATAATTTTCAGATTGTATAATCTGAAAACTAAAAACAACTTTTAAATTACATAATTTAAAAGTCAGAAAACCAAAAATATTAAGAAAAAAAAAGTTCGAATTAAGTCATTTGTCTTCCATATAATACAAATTATTCAAGCTTACAGTCTCTTAAAAAAAAAAAAACTTTCTAAAATTTTAGATTACAGAGTCTAAAAATATTTTTTTACTTCTAAATTTTACAATCCAAAAAGGATAAAATTAAAATTCTCTTTAATTTGGGTACAATGGATAAGTCTATTTCTTTCTCCGTTCCGGTATTCTCTTTTGCTCACTCATAATATAAATGGTTTGTTGTTATTACATATTTTAATTTATATAACCTAAAATATAATTTTAAAAGATTTTGATACTTTCACAAAGCTTTTGTTAACAAATTTTGACGTAATTTCTACCAAACTTTTCTCTTCTCCTTCCAAGCCATGATAACTTATTTATGAATAAAATATTAACCCAATTGAGTGCTGCCATATAGACATTGTTAAAATTTTGTCAAAAATCCTTTTCTATGATTATAATGTGGAATATAATTTTAGATTATATAATAAAAATATTTTGGATGGAAGTCTCTTAACTTACATGTTTCAAATTGATTATAAAATATTATAACAGGAATATGTGGCTATTTTTTATGTTATGGAGTGCAGAAAGAAAAATCCTAGATGATAAGCCTACATGGATGGTAAAGAAAAACACCGGAAGAAAACATGGCCCAGACAAAACAATAAACTTGAAACTTGAAACTAGAAACAATAGGCTCCTTTGCTAATTGACATCTTTATTTATGGTTGAAAAGGCATATCAATAACTTGTTGTTCAGTTACAAATGAAAAGAATAATATATGCGTATCTAATTCTACTTAAATTAAAAGAATAAATAATATAATGTTTGACTAGCATACTAGTGTAAAAAGGTTAAATATAAAATTGTGGTTTACAATGATAGCCTATTTGGTTGAGATAAAAAAAAAATGTTAAATATGTTTTTTATCCCTTAATTTTTAGTAAAAATTGGAATTAGTCCCTTTTTGAAACTTTAATGCAATTTAGTTCCTTAACTTTAGAACTGCATAAATTTAGTCATTTTAACCAACATTTTTGTTAAGTTTATTTAACGTTTCGAACACGTTTTATGATAGTTTCTTAGATAACATTTAAGTAAAAATATGTTAAACGGTGTAAACAACTCAAATACTATCATGAACGATATTTGAAACGTCAAATAAACTTAAAAAAAAATTAGTTAAAATGGGTAAATCCACTTAGGTCTAAAGTTGAAAGATTAAACTGAACCAAAGTTTCAAATCGAAGAGAGACTTATTCCAATTTTAACTGAAAGTTAAGGAATAAAAAATATATTTAATCCAAAAAATATACTAATTCATTACAAATTTTCTCAAAATTAATAAAATTGAATAATATTTCTTTACCATAAACCAATGAAGGGGATACTTATTGGAAAAGGAGGGGTGGAAGAAATTGAGCAACAAAGAAGAGTTGAAAATGGAATCAGATGCCATTGTGGGGGGTTCACCTTAATTTGGTAGTTCATTCACAATAGTTATATAAATCAAGTGTGACAATCTACACTTTTGCAATTCACAAGGATAGGACAATGAGAAGTTTCAAGACACATACATAGCTGCTTCCTTTTCTGTGTGATATTAGTTTTATAACCAAAAAAAAAAAAAAAAATAAAATATCTATTCGTTTTTCACTTTTTTGACTTTCATTTCTAACAAAATCATTAACTTTTCAACTTACTTATACTTTATCACTTTTATGTTTGAAATAAAATCACTACGGTAACTTTTGGGACCACAACGTTGTCACGCTGCCTCTTTTGGCAGATATGTGGTTGTAATAAACTGCATTATTTAAATATTTGACATATTGTATAAGATCCTATTTATTTAGACTTAAAAACCAATTAATGTTATATAAAATATTTTATCTTCTACTTTTTATCTTTTCGGTACAAGTGTCTTATTCCAATATTACATCCATGGATATAGTTTTAAAGTTAAATTATTGGACGATGGTTAATGCCACGAAATCGACCAGAGTGAATGAGACTACTAAGGTGGTATTACATTTTAAAAGGGTTAGAAGATGGTGAATTCCAACTTCATATATGTTAAACGAATTCGTAACAATTATTATTATAGTAAAAGAGAGAATTATGAAAACAATAGCCACTAAAACAGATGTGAATTTCAGATTTTGAATTAAATTAGGATGGAATTGTAGGAAGATGTAATACCAGTTTATTTTAAACTTACTTACGAAATTGAAGTAAGCTAAAAACGAAACTGTGTAGTGTTGGTATATCTTCATTGAACTGAATTATTAGCTTAATTTGGCAGAGAGCGTTAGTTTACATAAAGTATCATTAATTTTTCTTTAGGGAGGTGAATTGAAAACCATGTCATGGAACTATTTTAACCGAAAAGGAATAGACAAAAGGAGAAAACGTGAAGCAAACGAGGATGGTGAAAAAAATATGTATATCTTAATTTCTGGATAAGTTTCATGCATTGGCTTTCTAGTTTGAAGTAATAAAAAATAAAAATTCAATATTTGAACTTATAGAAATCAGTAAAGTAAATTTCATTTATGGAATGCTGGAAAGTGATGATACGGAACTTGGCTGAGTTTCATAAATAGAAAGTGACGATTGAAAAATATAAGCAACGAGTTTACGGAAGTTGGAGTGAGTGATCTCAGCAGCACAATGAGTGAAGTCCTCGAACCAACAACATCAATTACGATGTGGGAGTAATATTTGTTAATCTCTCTTGTTCTGTCAAGTTCAGGCATCATCACTGCCGTGAGATGGAAGTAGAAACCTTTATTTTCAGTCTTGCTTCGTTAACAATTTTTTTTATTCTCACCGATCATCGCACCTAATTTAGCAACTTGATCGCTGCTGGTGGTTGGTCCCTTGCTACGTCCCCCCCAACTAAAAAACATGGCAGTGATTCTCATGAACTCCATGTTGTAATCAAAGTAATAATTTCTGGTGAGACAGGTAGATGTGTTCTCAAAATGCCAAAACCACAACATTTTGGAAAATAAGTATATTTACAGACTAAGTTAGAATGTTTGCCTCCACAATTTACTTTCACAAGCTTATCCCATATTTGGTAATCAAGAAGCCTGCGAGTTAACCATTTCCCAAGAATTTTTTATCCATGGATAACTGAGATGGGCCAAATTAATTAAGTCATAATAGATCTTAAGTTTTGAGCGTAAAATTTAAGGAGAAAAGAGAGAGGAGAAGTGATCCCTTTGGGTTATGATGGAGATAAGAGAGAATGTTATTATTATAGTAATGGGTGGAGTGGAGAAGAAGAGAATGGAAAGGTAAGTGGGGGAAGAGGAAAGTGGTGTAGCCTGGAATCACTACATTCCCCTCACAACCCACAGTTACCAACTACCATATAAATTAGGACAGGGTTATGTACACCCACCTCATCAAGCTTTACAATTAAAATGACTGTTATTAGTCATTCATGCCACCACATCACAGCGCCAATTGTAGCATGCATTTTTTGGGACCTAAAAAAGCCTTATACTGACGGCTTCAAACAAAAAAAAACAAACCGTACGTCCTCCTTTTTCGACAAAAACACGAACATCATCGACTCATTAATGGAACCCTCCCCCTGCTGCGGTTGCAGCTTTCGCCAGATCCGGCGGTGGAGATGGCAGCAGGATTACGGATAGAATGCCACTGGCCGCAGCCGCCACCGCACCCAATACAAACGCCGGCAAGTTACCGCCGCCAAATAGTTTATCCCATTGTCCACTGATCACAGACACCACCATCTATACACATACACGTGCAAATAGTTAGTAACAGTAATTCACAACACAATGGAGTAATTGAGTGGAGAGTAAGATGAAATGAATTAATTGAAACCTGTGGTACGACGATTGCAAGATTGAGGACTCCCAGAGATAATCCTGAAATTTTAATGCAACACAAGGCGTTAAACATTCACTGATTATGCACTCAAATTGCTTAACTAGGTGATTATGATTATCGTCTTTACCTTGGCCTGCTCCTGAGGTGGTGGAGAATATTGATGCCAGAGCAAAGGGTATGCTGTAAGTAATCTGAACACATGCACAGACAAAAATTGTTAGGATCCGCTGCGCTCAAATCTTTCACTCTTTCTTTTTCTACCTTCTTTCTTATTAACCACTTTTCTCTTCCTAACATAAAACAATGGATAAATAAAGAGAACTAAAGAAGTTTCCTTGTGCAAAGAGCGTCACGGGAAAGCTAGCTACGCTTCGTTTGCAACTTACAACGCAATTCCTAAATGCATTAAATGCAATCACGATGCATAAACAAGGGACCTCAAACTTTGGATAACTAAAATTATGATATTATTGGTATATTGTTTATTAAAATAATAACAAAAGCAGTAGTGCTTTTATAACTTTATTTTTTAAACTCTTATATCACATATATGTATTTCTTCTCTTTTTAAACTAGTATATATTGAAAACAAAAATTAATCTACTTCTAGTCACGAGTGCCAAGGTATCTTCTAGTTTGTAAACAATCAAACCGGCAATCGCAATCAAAAAATACTTGAAAAGAATTTGAGTATTGTCTTTTGCAGCTCAAACAAAGACAACAGCTAAGAAAACAATTTTTTTATCCAAGTAGAGTCCAAATAAATTTTGTCGACCCGAGAAGCTAAGTTCTTCAAAAAATTTCATAGCCCTCGTTTTGTATTCACAAGGCGGGCCCCAGAGGTCTCCCTGCAGTGTCTCCCACAAAAAATATTTGAAAAAAAAAAAAAAAAAAACTGCTTCATGCATGGCGAGATTCCAACCCCCTTCTAAATTTTTAAAAAGTAAACAAACAAAAGCAGGTAAAAAGAGTGTTTTAACCCTTCCTCGTGAATTTGCTGCAATGGGTTTGAAAAAATGATTGAATTGAGTGAAGAAAAAACGTGAGAGGAAGTGGAAGTTAGGTAACGAGGTTTACCGCGAGAGGGATTCCGAGGACGGAAAAGAGGGCCAACGCGCCGGCTTTTACGCCGGCGGGAGGAGGCAGGGGCTCGTGGATGCCGCCGGGGAGGTCAGTGTACTGGCGAGAATGCGCGGCCATCTTGGTGACCAAAACGGTCATGGCCAAACAGATAGCGAGCAAGAAGTTGACGATTCCCCAGAGCCTCTTGACGCCCCCAACTCCACGCGCGAGGACATCGACGCCCAAGGAGGTGGCTCCGAGGACGAGAGAGTTCAACATGAGACCTAACGAACCGGCGCGCACGCCTCTATCGTAGGCCTTTCCTTCTCCGACGCTTCCGCCGTAGACCTCACGGCCCATCCAGTCGGTGTCGAAGAGAAGGAAGGGGAACCACGCAATCCAGTTGAGACACGTCACCAAGAGAAGGATCCACATGGGACGCTTCAGTTCCCGAAACGCACCGAATAACTGCCCAAAACAGGGCATGCCCCCGTGGGACCCATCTTCTTCCACAACGCTCGCGCTGTTTTTTTCGGACGCCACCGGTTCCTCCTTCACGTAAGTGAGGGCGATGGTGGCCAGACTGAGGAGGAGCGCGATGGAGAGGAAGAAGCAGCTTTTGAGATTGGCGCAGTAGACGTTGCAGGCTTTGGTTTTGGTGAAGGGGAAGACGTGGTGGAGGCCGCTGTAGGACCCCGCGGCGTACCCCAGGACATTGCCTACGGCCATGAAGAAGGAGAAGAAGGAGTTGGCGTTGCGCGTTTTTCGGTGGTCGCCGGCGGAGAGGTCGGCGAGGAGGGCACGGCAGGGGCCCTGGAGCATGTTGTTGGCGACGTCCAGGATCCAGAAGCCGACGACGAAGATGGCGATGGCGCGTGGGCGGACTTTCTTGGCGAGGGAGTCGCCGAAAATGTGGCCGAGGTCGGCGGCGTAGCCTATGAGAAAGACGGCGATGGCAACGGCCAGGGCTCCGGCGGCGATGAAGGGACGGCGGCGGCCGAAGCGGGAAGTGCAGCGGTCGCTGTGGTAGCCGACGATGGGCTGGACCAGCATGCCGGAGACTGGGCCGCAGAGCCAGATGAAGGAGGCCCAAGAGTGGGGAATTCCCAGCAGCTGAACGTAGGGGGTGAGGAGGGAGAGCTGCAGGGCCCAGCCGAACTGCACCCCTGCGGCGATGGATGCCACAGCCATGATCTTCCGGAGGGGACTGGGATCCGCCGGCGGAGTCTCCATGTTAAGGGAGGAAGGCTTGGCGAAATTCTTGTTGTGTTTGGTGGCAGAGAGAGGGTCCATGTTGGAAGAGAGTGTGTGTTGGTTAGTTTTGTGTTGTGTGGTTTGCGAGAGTGTTGTGGGGTTTTATAATCGAGGGAGAGGGGAGTTGCATGTAATACAATGCCTTTCAAAATCGATAACTGTGTCTGTGTTACTGTTTGTGGATATGGTAATCACAACCCTGTTGCCTTATCCGTTTGGGTAAAAGTAAAAACAAAAACTCACTCACGCTCCCTTCGCTTTTCTTCTCGGACTCACACTACCCACAACAAACCCATCTTTTCTCATTTTCATCAATATTGCTGCTCCATCTAACTTTTTTTAATTAATAATAATCATTTATTTTGGGTTTCTGCTTTGAGACTGCTGTAAATCCCATTTGTTTTCATATGGAGGGGTCTTTTCTGGCCTCTTACATCACCAAATCCTAGCAACTTTTGCAATGCTACCAGAATTACATGTCTCATTCTTCTCGTCAAATGCGTCAACTTTTGACTTTCCACTGATTTACTCATATTTACCACTTAGTTTCTTCAAAAACAAATTTAAACGGCACTACAAGAAATAGAGATAATATTGTGTAAGCAAGTTATCCATATTTAATATATATTCAATGCTGGTGGAAAGAGTTAGCAAAGTCAACTCCACATTAAAACACTGTGTATACATATACTAGTAGTTTGTTGTAGACCGTATAAACATAAATTGGTGGGTTTATAGCTTGAAAATAAAAATATTATATATGTGGTCTAGGAATAATATTTGAGGAAATTAGGTGCGCGTATAATCAATGCTTCATATCTAAGTTAATTAGAACAAAACATAAATCATATGAGAAGTATATCTGAAGTGAAAGCCAGGTGAGATTGAGTGTCAATTATACTAGTAGTATAAAATATTGTATTGCTACAAATTCCAACATGTATAAACTAAGAATTGATACAGAAAACTAGATAGTAGCGTTTCTACCTATTTATAACCACATCAAGAACCCAATATAATAACATAAGTTGTGTTTTCCCACATGATTATCTTTTGTTGTTGGATATAAGTTATAAATCCTAGGAAATTAGATCTAGTTTTGGATGCTGATACCTATAAAAAACTAATAAGTTCCCTCTCTTCTCAATCACAAACCATCAACGAAAATTGTATGAATGAAGATGTTAGGAGTTTTAGATTACCAAGGTCCTCGAGAACCGAATCATGTAGTTGATTGTAAACAATGATTTCATAATCCATTACACTAATAAATAAAGTTTAGAACGGTTTCAAATCAAGTAACTGATAACGGTTAAAGTGCATGCGTTTTAATTTTTTTTTTTTAACTTTTCATAAAATAAATTAGATAAGGAAAAAAAAGAGGGTTCCTCCTGACTTTCTCATATTTTGTGGGAAATCTAAAAAAGGAATCGGATTCGCAAAAGTTAGAAAAAAATAAAAAATTAAAAGCTTTGGTATGGACAGTTGATCTTAAACCACCGACACCCTTTGACCGGTGGACCCAGCAACCGTTTACGATGAGGAAACTGTGCCAAACACGACGACGACGTATTAGTGCGATGGCGTCATCGTTCCTTCAACATGAGAGTTTCATATTTCATACACTTTTTTTTAAAAGATAAATATTCTCCGCGTATTATATAACGATAATGATTATATCCTGGATAAAAAGAAAAAGAAAGAAAAATGAGAGTTGTGTTTATCGTTATATTCAGTATAAGTCCATTTTCTGTGGTTTAGATTCTTGTTCTCACAACATTTGAGGGTGATAAGATTTTACTACATTCACACGCACTCTGCTCAGAATAAACTGAAGAGGAAAGAAGATTATGAGAAACTCGTTGTTTCATGGCGTAGGAACTTTGAAAATAACAGAGATAGCATGAATAATTTCACTACAACCTTGATTTATTAAGATATGGAATATAATGAAGAGACGTGAGATCACAGGATGAATTGTATAAAAGATTTTCGGACATGTGAAACAGGTAAAAAAAATCTATATTTCTTATACGGATAGTGGAAAAAGATCCAATTTTCCAGATAGATAAAAAAATTTCCCACATCAGCATCTTGATTTTGTAGAGTGGATGAATTGTAGGGTGCACCGTTAACCGTTATAAAAGCTTTGATTGAAATATTGTAAAGTGTGCACAATAATTGTATTTGATCTAGTTGAATTGTGAGAACTAAGAACAATAAGTAAGGGTCATTGACCTTTGGGTTGAGGGCATTTAATTTTGATTGCATGCACAGTGCACATCGAATTTGTAACATGAGCGTCATCAGACATCAGATAATGCTTTGGTAAATGTGACCTTTTAAGTTTGAGATCAGTGATCCATAGGTCAGTAAATGTGTTCATCCATAGGCTGAGTGAGAATAATTCTGTTAAGACCATAGGTTTAATGATTAATTAGATCTTACTTATTTAATAAAAAAAAGTTAAATTTTAACTTTAATTTATTAATTCAATAAATTAAGTTTGGTGGCATCACAAAATCGCTAGGGATGTCAGTTAGCCGGTTTCATTTTTCCTCATCTCGCATCATTAGTCTGCCAAAATAGTCAGTCGTAATAAGTGTGTTGTTTTTAATAATGATAGTTTGATTTTTTTTTTAATTTATTATTTTAATACTTTTTAAATTATTTATTTTGATTTTTTTTAGTATTGTGGTATAATAATTTAAAGATAATTAAAGTGATGAATTAAAAATAGATTAAAAATTATTGTCAAAATATTAATATTTTAAATTTTTTTACTCGTTCTTTGATCCACAAACATTTGACATCTGAACATCTGTCATGCATAAAGTTTCAATAATTTTATTTTTATTTAATTAAATTAATAAAAATAATAAATTTTTTAAATTCATTTTTTAAAATAAATAATATTCATAATTTATAATTTTTAAATACAATTATGTTAAATGTATATAAATAACAATGAAAATTAAATTTCAAGTAATTAAATTGTCAATAGAATCAAGAATAGATAAAAGATCAAAAGTAAACTTAATTAGTAACAAATTTAGAACACATTTTCAAGACAAATTCACATAATATATATTATTTCATCTTATCTTATTCATTGTCATTTATAAAATATATTAATTTCTAAAATATGTTAAGTTGACTACATGTTTATTTGTTTATGTATGACAAAAAAAAACAATAGACATATTAGAATTTCGTACATAATATTTTTATAAATTAAAAATATCCTATTATAAATAAAATAAATATTCAAGATAAAAAATTATGATTTTAAGTAGTTTTTATTATTGAGTTTATAGTTTATGACAAGTTCTATTGAGTCTCTTAACTCACTATTAGACTCTTTAAAATTTTACACTATAGCTATTTAAATCTGTTGTGATAAAAAAGACCCTATAATACACTAAATTCGGAAAAAAGTTACCTGTAAAAAAAAAAAACAGTTTTCATATACTAACATCTCAAGTTGAGTATCATTTTTTTTTTTTTAAAAAGTTTGGATTTATTTATATAAAGTTCAGTTTGATTTACTCTCATCCCTACTCGTCTTTTTCTTAATAAAAAAGAAAAAGAAAAATATAAAAAAGTGATATAAATGAAAACCAAAATAAATAGATAAAGATGACTATTAAGAAAATTGTTCACCAATATTATTAAAATGTATTGGTGAGCACTTAGTGCATAAACAAATCAAAGAACAAGAAAAACACAATATTAATTATAAACCACATTAAAAAAGGACATGAATAAATAATAGACAAAATAAAATAATTATAGATAATAGTGTCATTATTAAACAAATAACACACAACACACAAAGATACTCTATTCTTCACGTTAGTCACAATAAGTATAACTACTTGTGTATAAAATAACAAAAAACAAATAAATATTAGTTAAAGAAAAAAGAAGGGCTACAAATATATAGAATATTTAGAATGAGACTGCTCGAAGATTATATACAACTTAATCATTATATATATATATATATATATATATATATATATATATATATATATATATATATATATATATATATATATATATTTTTAATTGTACTATGAAATGCATCTGTAACTACACAAACTAACACACAAAGATACTCTATTTTTTACGTTAGCCACAATAATTATAGATGATAATCTCATCTATTAAACAAATAACACACAAAGATACTCACTCACTCTATTTTTCACGTTAGCCACAATAAGTATAACTACCAAACTAAGCTACATCTATGGAATCCGACTATAATAATTACAATTTAAATAACAAAAAATTCTTAATAGATAAATTACAAGGAGACACTTTAATATATGAGTAATATATGAGCTATGTCACTATTTATATCAGTTGCTTTTATGATTAATGTAAAATGAAATCTAAAATTAAAATTTTTATTCTGCAAGTTTTCTGTTATTATACTCACAATTGCAATGCAAAATTTTTATTATATTTTTCACTCCTAAGTGTGATGATTCTTCTTTCCCACTGGCACATCCACTATATAATTCTTTTTCTACGCTCTTCTTCTCTTATGTGACTTCGTCCTTTTACACCACGTCTTCCACCACCATCATTGTCTTTTTGATATATATATATATATATATATATCCAATTTACATAAAAAATTAACATACTTTTAACTTAAAATCTTAAAATAAATAAGTTTATATAAATCTCTTATTTTATAAAATATTCAACTTTTTCATATTTATTTAATATAAGATTTAAACTCACATTTAATTTCTCAACCAAATTTTGTTTTTCTTGATCACATTTGGACAAAAAACAACAGCTCACGGTAGCACAAAGTGACAAGAGAATACAAGTTCTACGCATTGCCATTGATTTACAACCACTATATATAGAATGAAACTATCAAGAATTAATAAGCAGACCTAAAATACATTATTACCCAACCCAAACATATCAGACCTAAAACACTGAACATATTATTTATATAAATAAATTGAACTCAGACATTTACATTCCCCTACACGTGATTAAGTAACGAGAGTAAGTATCAAATTTGCGCATATGTTTAAACTATGATTCTACACAGATTATGCTTTTTATTCGAAATAAATATTCATGAGAGACAAATCTTTGTTTAGTTCAATTCGTACAAAATTATAGACAACAAAGTTCTCTCCAAATGTTTCATATTGAAGACGAAAATAATTTTATTTTAACTAAAGAGGTTATGCGAATAAGAAATGAAGGAATATTATATATTGCGATGGAATTATTATGTACGACATGTGGTGGCATTATCAAATGAGAATTTGAACAATGATGAAGCTGATGATTGCGAGAAGAATATAAGGCTACAAGAGAAGAGGGGAATAGTGTGGAGGGAAACAACCATGATTAGGTTTAAGGTAGCTGATGAGTGTCGCGAACATTATGATATTGATGTTGGAATTAGTGGTGTCATTTTCCACCAAGGCAGCATTTATTTTATATTTCCTCGTCGCATTTTCACGTTAACAACACTTAGGATACAAGTGAAAAAGATGTCAGTCTTTTTCGAATTAAAATAACGAAACTCAATACAAACTACAGCATGTGTTTGTTTGGTTAATATTTTTGTTTTCACCGCACGTAAACTGAAACATCACTCTTTTCAATGCATGACAGATGCACCATTCCTTTGTTGAGACACAGTACTAAATTAACTAAATTAGGTTACTGTGCTTAAGAGATTTTAAACAGAAAAATTTGTTAGATCGGGTATTTTGGTACAGTAATCATAGTGTTGATTTTGTGATGTGCACTATATGAAGCAGAGAAAGAGCCAAATGGCAAGCACTGGAAGACACAGGAATTGAAACGAAACTTAACCTAACTGTTAATGGGGACCAGCTAGGTTGGGAGGCCATGCTAGGTCAATATTTGAGAGATGCAAGGTTAGTGCTTGTGACCCATTGTGAAAGGACGTGCCTTTTCTAGTTCCTCTAATTATTCAGAATTGGCATGTGTGTTGACTAGACAAAACCCTTGTCTGAAGTGGGACAAAGTGCAACGCAAACACAAATCTGATTCTCTATTTCTCTTTCACTTCAGTGTATAACAGTGTTGTTATATTTGTTTTCGAAACAGAGCTAATTAATAATTTTCATTCAGAAGAAAAACATAGATAGGACAAACGAAGTTAAAAATGAAGAAAGTGGAAGAAGAATATGTAAGTTAAATAAACTACTGCAGAATCCAGCGCTTTATGCGAAATGATAAGGTTTTAGGCATGTTAGTGGAAATACCAAAAGTGAAATGACATAAAAAGATTAAAGATAATAGATCCCGGGAGAGAAGAACTTAATTCACATTCTTTCAGGCTTTTAATGTTCTCCATTCCACATCCGTTTCATTGTTCTACCTATTCCAGTACACAAAATTTTTCAGTCCTTCTAAAAATCTTTCTTTCTGTTTTCTTCACTGTTTACACCTTTGTATCGGCATGCATTCATCATGCGCCAAACCATTATATTCGCATTATTAGAATTCAAGCCACAGATATATATAAAAAACTCTTTCTGCCACTCTTTTCTATCCATACAGGTAGATATGTTCTTTCCCATATAATTAAAATATATATATACTATACATTGCTGCCACACTTCTTGATTCCCATTAAAATTTATAGAATATTTTTTCGTGGGCATTTTAGATTTCTGTTTGATTACAGTGTGCAGAATGACTCAAAAGGATGAAATAGAATAGAGAGGGAAATATCTATAAATTCTATAAATTCTCAATCTTTTCAGAACTCAATTAATGTTCTATTTGACCTTTTTCTGCCATTGCAATTACTTGTATCCTTTTTAAGTGCATATTTTGATCTGACTTTTCACCTCATACACGTATTTATGGTATCTAATTCGAAGCTAAAAGAGAAAACAAATTATTCTGACAGTATAATATTTCATCAAGTTACCCTTTTGTTGGCTCATCATTGGTGCTGATCAAGTCATCTTAAATAGTAGCAATTGCAGAAGTAAACTGTATGAAGCTACTGTTACGTACCTTAACCTGTTATTATGCATGTGTCCTCCTTTTCATAGTTGTATTTTTTATATAATAAACATCTACATTTAGCTTAACAAGGTGTTTTCAATATTCTTTTGTGATAGAAGAATCGGTGCATTCTTGTTAAAAAGAAATAAACCAAGACTTTAGCCGTATCCGTCACGGGTGTTTACCTTCCAATTCCATGTTCTAAACAGCAACCTCGAGCCACGAGAACAAATCTCAGGTCCACAGTGGAAATTCTATGGAGCTTGATTCTCTGCCTGCAATGCTTTTTCATATACCGACTTAACCCACTTATGGATTTTCTCTTGCACATACAATTATGCCCACCTTTACTTTCAGTTTTGATAGTAATGTCTAGTTAGAGACAACAAATTATACACAACAAATAACAAATCTTATTAAGATATTATATGAGAAGTGGACTTTAAACCTAATTCAACCCCACAAAATCGATTTGTAATGAGAGGTTTGTACCTCACTTATATATTATGAATTAGGCTTATCTTTAGTTGATGTGGGACTTCCAATATCTTATATTAAATAAAACTAAAAATGTTTAATCACATAAAATAAAATTTCTCAATCCATTGTTTTAAAAAGTTTAGGATCGAAGATGATGAGATTTTCTTTTCTTAATTTATGCAAATCATACTCTTTATCTCCCAAAATCATAAGAAAATTTAAAATAAGATTTTCAAAACATGATTTTCATTTCATTAGTTCTTGTATTTCTGTTGAAAAAAATAAGCCAATAGGGAAAAAAATAAAAATAAATATTTTCAAACTTTTTTTTTTCAAGTTTTTCAATCATACATAATTTCTCTTCTCTCAGCGGGACCAATGGTATATAATGGTAATAATTGGAGTGATGGTCCTAACACACCATAGCATAGCAAAATAAATACGACATGTCTTTCGGCCTCTTTTATTTGGCAGGATTGACTTTCATTCCTTAAATTCTGTCACTTTATTTAATATTCGAACTATATTAGTAATTAATCATCAATTTGAAATGAGTTACGTACATTGGAATCTAACAGCTTTTTATAATCAGAAAAATTATTTGTTTTTTTTATAATTGTTAAATTATTCTCTGCTTGATTGTTTATTTCCATCAGACCGCTAAACTAAAGTTCCCTGCTTATGACGCTAATTTATAACACTTATTCAGATTTTTGTAATGTAATGTTTGTTCCCTGACTTGCATGGTGGCAATATAATAAAAATTTGTAATCATTCTCTAATATTATAATGTCAATCATATAATAAAATAAAAATAAATAAAAATATAATAAGATAAAACAGTTATATATTAGTCATATAAATTATTTTCTCACTCTCATACATTTTATGATTTTCATAATAATTTCTTAAAAACCCATGTTAATCGTATTTTTTATTGCTTCACTGTATAAAATATATAAATTAATCTTACATTAACAATAAATTTTAATATAATTTTTAATTTTCTTTACAAATCCTAAATTTGTATTAAATCAGCTATTAATATTAATGTGATATTTTCCTGATGATTATATATATAGGAAATTTGAATTTGCAATCAGTAGAAAAAAAATACTTTAAGTCAATTGGTCTATGATATAATTATATTATAAGTTTTGACTAGCATAACATCGTAAGGTAGAAACCCTTATAGAGATACTTGTTTTGTTAGGAACAACCATCATGTTTCTGAGATATTATTCGATTTGAAGTGAGGAATTCTTTCGCAGTTTTGTCCTTAAAAAGTACCTCAGCTCAGAGAGTAGAGGGAGATAGGAATATTTAAACCGCACTTGACCACAACTCCTAAACGATGTGAGACTTATTGGGTGTACTGGAACAAACCTCCTAGTCGAGGGCAAGGGAAGTTGTCGGTCCCCATGGTAGGCGTCAATGTTTCAATTCGACTAAGTTCGTCCGGCAGCTATCTTTAGGAACAACCACCACGTTGCATTTTTGAGGTATTGTCTGTTTTGGAACTATCACGGTTTTATCTTTAAAAGACATCTCAGAGGGTTGAGGGAAGTAAAAATATTTAAATCGACCACGTGATTTAAATACCTCGAAAACACTGTGATTGTTCCTTATAATGACCGTATTTAGATCGAATCGGAACAAATTAGTAGTATATCTTATCTTATTAGTAGTATCTCTCTGATTATCCTTTGTTAAAAGACTCACAAATAATATATATATTTATATATTTTGCAAGGTCCACAGAGAGACAAAATGGTGTGCTTGTGCATATGCAGGTGATTAAAGAAAGTATATAGCAGAAGGTCAAGGTCACCTACCATGAATGAAGTAAGGCATATGTGCCCTAGTCAGGTTTGGATAACGACAAATAATAGTGACCCACTTCTGCAATATCAACAACTTGCCACAAAATCACTCCTGCTCGATTCTATATTCTCTATGCAAAATTCCACTCATAATTCACTTCACACAAAATAATTAAGATGCCTCCTCACAATTTTAAATATATATTTAATATTCTTTCTCTTATTTATTCCTAATTATTACCATTCGCAAAAATAATATATATCTGCCTCCATAATGGAGATTACTTTTTAAGACAAATTAGTAAACTCAATCATTCATTCATAAAAATATACATAATAAATTCCAAATGTCTTCAAATATTTAATCTTCTTATCAATCATTAAAATTACTTTTTATTTGTTTTAGAGGTGTTACATTGATTTTTAAAAACAGACCATTGAATTAAAATGAATAGCAGTTATAACCAGTCGTTAATTTCTACTTTGAAACACAGCAAACAATGGAATAGGTGACTCTGGGTTATCACCATGTAAGAAATCTGAGTGAGTCAATATTATTCCTTTTCAACTTTTTAGAAGTTTTATGTAATAAATGATAAGTTGGGAAAATGTGCATGAATTTGAGAAAGTTGGTGGAAATTTACGTATTGTTTTTAGGGTGAGTAATTAAATAGAAAAGGTTGTAACTGGTGAAGGTGTGTGTGAGGGTTGGGAAGGGGACTCCATATCTCACACACATCAAAGGTTCAGAACTGTGTATATCGGAAAAGAAGAAAGGGAAATGTGTTTCATTTCTTGTCGGCATTTATCAACGACACCACCAAATCACCAAATTCCAAACCTATTAAGTATTCTTAATGACGTATATCATTTTGTAACCTAATTAATCAACCTAGGAAAATTAGAAATAGGTTGATTAGTTAGCATATTTGTTTTTTTTTTTAACAATTACTAGTATTTTTCTAAGGTACGTACGGCTACCGTATGTTGTCGCTAGATACTAGCTAGATGTTGATGTACTGGATTTTTAGACGATTTAATTAGTATTTTCAACTGTAAATAATATTAAAAACTAGGAGTATCGTTAAAAAAATTTAATTATCATAAACACTATTTTTTGTGCATATTTTTACGAAGAATATTTTATTTTTAAAATAAAATAATTGCAGAAAATAAATGTTGGAATTAAAATTAAAAATAATTGCAGAAAATAAATGCTGGAATTAAAATTGAAATCCATTGAAATGTATTTCAACATTGAATGTTTTAATGTAAATTTAAATAAAAGTATAGAACAAGGATGATAAAGAATGCATAACAATTGATCAGAATTAAAGTGAAACATAATAAATATATCAGCAAAGGAAGAGATTTTTAACGAAAACATATATATGCTCTCTTGAGTTATATATTTTTCCTATTTTATATGGAAGTTACTTTTATGTGAACTCTCCCGCTTTTTCCTGTCTTTGTATTCTATGTACTTATGTTTTATTTAGACTTCATCTACCTAATTTTATAGTGATTATTTTTATCTGTTTTATAAGTTCAAATTTACTTTGTATAATGTTTCTAATATACTACAAGAAAATGCTTTGTTAGTAACCAATTTTAGTGACCAAAAGTTGTTAGTTACTATAATTACTAATTTAGATACAAGTTTATAAAGTAAAAAAATTATTGGTTACTAAAATAGTTACTATTATGAATAAAAAATTTATAATTGGTCACTAAATTGGTTTTTAAAATTAGCTACCATAGTTTTGGCTAGCAAAGAAAACTGGTCACTAAAAATTAGCTACCTAAGTTTTGGCTACCAAAATAACTTAGTTACTAAATTGCTCTCTAATTAATTAATGACAAATTTAGTGACCAATTATAATTTTTTATTTATATTAGTGACTATTTTAGTAACCAATAAATTTTAATTTTGTAAATTGGTATCTAAATTAGTCACTATAGTGACTTTTTTTTCATTAGAAATCTCAGTGCCTTAAGTTTATTTGACCTGATGAATAAGGTTTTTAATAAGGAATACAAATTCAATTAATTAAAAAAAAGGATTTAAATGAATTATTAAAACTTCAAACAAAGTGGAAACAAATTAGTACACATTCTAGGAATTGATACATTATATCACTACGCTGTTTATTTGAAGTATTCACCAACTTGTGAATTATTAATTTTTTCAGAAAATATGGTTTATGATCTTTGACGAATTCATTCTTAAGTAATAACAATTTTTGCCGTCTTTAAAATTTGAATATAAAACATTACTTGAAAAACTAAACTCAAATTCACTTAAATAAAATACGTGTCACTCAATTGAAAATTAGTTGTTTGTCATTTTTAAAATTAGTTATTATAAATATCGATAATTTTATATATACACGATGATTCATAATTAGGTTCAGGGTTCAAAGTTGATTTTACACTATATTCGTTTAAAAGCATTTCATTGTAGAGGTGCACACACGTTAAGATAACAATAAAAAAGTTAATTACTTTAACAATATGATTCTCACATTTGAGACAACAAAATCGCAAACCTACTAGAAATGATATGAGCACAATAATGTAAAATTATTATATGTATATTTAACTTCAAATCAGAAGTTTTATATTCAGAAAATTAATATAGAATTACTAAAGTGGTATTCTATTAATTAGTACTAATTATTCGCTAAGCACTTCCATAACTACATCTTCATGTTCTAGAAGAAATTGACCTGCAAAACCAGACAAGAATGACATGAAGTCACATTTGCACTGAGAAGTTATGAGAAATCGTAATTAAGAGCCCTTTGCATATGCATATATGATCGAAGCTTCGTGGGACCAAAAGATACACATTTTTGTATCCCTTGGAAAAGTGTGGAAAAAGAAGAAAAAAATGGAAAGTTAAAAAAAAATAAAAAATCTAAACTTTGGTTTGAAATTGATGGCTCCTACTACATAAACTTTTGAGTAGGCTCACACGTGGCGAGTGCCGACATCAAAAAAGCCTCAAATAGAAACTTGAGTGTGTTCATGAATATGAATTGTGGTGAGTGGTTACTCACGTGTTACAAAATCACTGGTTGTAATAACTGCTATTAACATTAAAAATAGTTATTATATAATTATACAAAGGTGGTTGGTGGGTGCAATTAGGCACACCCAAGTAGCTTTTCACTTTTTAGTATAAAAATTAATTTGAATAATGAGGTGAATTTTAATATTGTTTGAATTAGTTAACTATATTTATTTATTCGTTATTTTTTTATTAACAAAAATCAGTTTCTCAAACCTGTTTCGTCACTGGAGTGAATTTATTTGTATTTTCTGGATGGGAATAGATAAAGTTTTGCACTACTAAAGTTTTGGCCGGTTGAAAGCATGACACCTTACTGAATTAAGTTATATGATTTTTTTTGGTAGTTGAAGATAACAGTTAAAGTATATGAATTGATCACCCCATTTACTTTTTTTAATGTAAGCTGGAAAAATGTGATGAAATTGATTTTTTTTTTATATCGTACCTAAGGAAAGAGACCTAAACCAACTTATTTTTTCCAAAAAATAAGAATTAAAAACTGTTACGACGAAAGCTCAAATTAGTGAAAATTAGAAAAATTGAAAAGTTTTGAGACAAATGTATTTTAAAGAATTTTATTAACGAAAGTAAAATATTCAACTCATTAATTTTTTTAAAATATTATGTATTTAAGATTTTATCTGACTAATTAGAATAATTTAATAAAATAAGCAATAAAAATGTATTCATAATATATATATATATATATATATATATATATATATATATATATATATTAGCTAATACAATTACATTTGTATTTGAAAATTAATAGTAATACATATATTACTGTACGAAAAATTAACAATAAGAAATTGATATTTTATTTTCATCAATCCAATATTGAAAAACCAAATTATGAGATTTGTATAAATACTTTAACAATTTACATGTAGAATGTTATAAGTAATATATAT
>Ga0214542_1002356_pt1 | contig 39072 bp, 12 predicted proteins | sample CNSS1metaG_FD_160096 | JGI IMG/M metagenome (GOLD analysis project Ga0214542, IMG submission 160096) | Root nodule microbial communities from cowpea collected in UCLA plant growth center, Los Angeles, California, USA - CNSS1 | ecosystem: Host-associated > Plants > Roots > Nodule | place: USA... | reverse complement strand
TAAAATATTTATAGAAATATTTAATAAAAACATTAATTTTAGTAAGAATATCACCATAAAATTTATAAAAAAGTAAATTTAGTGTCAATTTAAGGAAGGACAATATTGCTTCATTTTTACAAAAATTAAGACTAAATTGAAACTAAAAAGAAATATAGGGACCAAATTGAGTCACTTTGACACGTGGCACAACTGTGAAGTGACACGTGTAAAAAAAATTAAAATTAAAAAAATAAAAAAAAACAAAAATTGACACGTGGCGTTGACTTTAACACCGTTTGGTAAAAGTTAACAGTGAGGACCAAATTGAGTCATTTTTAAGAAAATGAGGACCAAATTGAGACAACGAAAAATTTAAAGACCAAACTGAAATTTCATGACAAATAGAGGGACTAAAAGACTAATTTAACCTAACATTTAATATAATACAAAAAGTGTCTCTACTTTGATAAGCAGAGACTTTGAGCCCAAAGACTTTGAGGCCCAAAACCCAGCCAACAGAAACCCTACCTTACAAATTTCATCTTTTATTACTCCCTAAATTACCAGCATGCAGTAACAATAACTTATGAGCACAATAACAATTGAGCAACAATCTTACAAGCACAACAAGAAGGCAATATAGGAAGGTTGCAGACCACGAACACCATCGCATACGTGAGCACCCATGAATGCGAGCTCCCACATGCGACGAAGACCGAATGACAACAAGCGACTTTAACAACAAGCACCATGACAAGAAAGGATTCAACAAATGCACGATGGAGAGTGCTTTAGAAAAAAGGAATGAAGAAGGGGCTGAATCAGAAAACTCTCAGACCATAATCCCAAAGAGTTTTGTCCACAAATGCGCACCAAAGGACTTTGTTTAAAAGTTTTTTCTCATTGAACTTGCCAAATCATGCCAAATTTGTGAGTTTGACCGAGTGAACTGAGTCTACATCTGATTCTACCAAGTTCACTTGAAAAACGAGTTTGTTTTCCATGACTAGGAACGTAAACTCGTCCGACTTAACGAGTTAACTTGCAAGTTTGATAAACATGGGCCATAACATCCCCACCCTTATTAGTGTATATGACCCCTCTCAATATCTCTTATTCTGTTTTCATGCCTCTTATCTTACTTAATGTTCTCATTATTATCTACTTCATTCTATACTTGTTCAATTTTTTCAAAAGATTGTTCAATGTCTTCTCTCATCATTATTTACTTTGTATACTAATAACATCAATTAATAACCTTTGAGCTCCATTAAGTTTATTATCACCATCATCACCTATTCATGCCATAATCAAAATTCAAGTTTTAAGAAAAATAATGGACATCCCCATTCTTCTCACATGTTTACATTCTATGGATAATTGCGCTTGTGTTTTTACTCAAATTGGCTTTTCTATAGTGAAGTACTATTACCATTTCATGTTAGTTCTCACCTTAATGTTTTTTATAAGAATCAAATAATCTATAATCAATAGATACTTTTAAAAGTGGCAATGACATAATTTAAAACCAAAATCACAACACCAAAACATGTAGAGTAAGGAAATTTCACTTTAAAGAAGAATCGAGATAAACATGAATTGTATAGAAGAAGAAAAAAAACACAATTAGAAGACATTTTACAACAAAAGGCTCATGATAACTAGGAAAACAAACATAGAATTTATTAACTAAAAAAAAATCAAAAATCAAAACTAGAACAAGGAAACTTAGTTAAGTGGAATTGATTTTGCCAAGTTTCCAAAATATATATAAAAAAACTTGAACAACTTGATTACGACAAGCAATAAATCTTCTAAAGCAATTTCAAACATTCTTGTCACATGCTCTTCCATTTAAAAAAAAAAAGAAAAAGCTTAGCCAAACTTGATTTAATGTAGGTTTTAAATAAGTAGTTAAAGTAGGAATTTTTGTGAAATCTACTTAACAACCCATGTAATGTTTTCTTGCAAAATTCAAGCAATCAAATTTCTAAGGGTTTTAAAGAAGATTAATGATTGTTAGATGTAGTTCTTCGTTGATAGGCCTTCTATAAAAAATGTTCTCATAAATTTTGTAAAAAGAATCGTCTTCTTTAACACATTAAACAATATGTATATAATACATAACTTAAAAAGTTTAAAGGATGAGAAATATTGACTCCTTTAATTTTTATATCGGGTTGTTTGTGAAACTAGATCTTAATCAAGTTTCACTATGCAAGATATTGCTATGAGATACAAGTTATGAATCCTTTAGACGTCAAAAACTCTCGACTAACAATTGAGTATTGTTTAGAACAACAATCACTTCTAGCTAAAACATGTTTACAAAGAAAGTGATCAAAAGATCACTAAGATGTTACTTGAAAGAGATTTTTTGTCCTTAAGACATATACAATTAGCTTCACTATTTTAGTTTTCTAGAGAACACTAAAGTGTTTTATCAAATGAAATGTATAGATTAGAGTGTAAGATTGTTTTCACTTAGAGACTCTTATGTGACGTCATCATAAACTTTTCTTCTAGCAAGATGTCTTCAATACATAAAGGCCTTAAGAAAAGTAATTAGTTGTAAATCTTTCTATTGTTTCATAGTCTTGAAGGATTCTTTATTCTTTAAGTTGTTTCCATAATCATCGAGGAAGGATTTGCAATAAATGTTCTTCATACAACATTTGATGCACAATTTCTCTTGAAGAAAAATTTGATATTTAGCGTAATTTATCAAGTCTAGGTTGTTGGTGTAATGTGGCTTTAAAAGAAGTGGATGGGGAGGGGGTGAAAAGATCCTGTAAAGAAATTCTACGCACACAAATAATCAAGCGAAAAACTAATCAAGCTATTAAAAGTTAAGAGTATGGATAGAGAAAAAACACACAAAAGAGTTATATTGGTTTACCTCCACGTGAGGCTACGACTAGTCTCTTATGCAACCTTCTTAAGAAATTTCACTAATAAACACCTTTTACTAGCAACTAGTATCATCCTCTCTAGGTTACACGAGTTTCAACTTCTGCAGGTGCACGAGTACAAACCTCTCTATCGAGTATCAACCTCTCTATCGAGTATCAACTTCTTCAAGTATCCTTTATAGTCTCTTCATGAGATCAAGAACTCTTAATTACAACGAATAGTCAGAAAATATTCTCACCGTAGGACTGTACAATTAAGCTCACATGTTATAATTTCACTTAGTGAAGAATTTACAATATATAAGTTCTCAACCTAATTCACTAATCACTAACGCTGTGACAATTTTTCATCACTTTAATCTTTTTGTAATAACTTCATTCTTTTCGTTGTTTTTCTCGTATGACTTTGCATCTTTTGAATTGTTGTTGCATTCTACAACTGCTGAGACTTCAAATTGCAACACTTCATAATAATATTCTTGAAAAGGAATGACTTATGGTGTGTTTGGATTAGGCAATTCAAGAGGGTAATTCATTTATTTGGAGTATTTGAAATTCTTTGCAATAAAATGCTTTGTTTGGATAGAGAAATTAAAAAGCATTTAAAATGCATGCATTTTTTTGAAGTATTTCAATTAGCTAAATTAGAAGAAATTCAAATACTCTAACCTTGTGTTTGGATGGAACATTTCAACAATGCTCAGAAATTGAAATGCTTTGCATTTGAATTGCTTGCATTTAAATTTCCTTCATTTTCTAAATAACTTGTTTGGATAAAAAAAAATACCTTACATTTCAATTTCTTGTTTGGAAAAAAACAATTGAATTCCTTGTGAGATAAAATTTAATTTTTACAATATTTATTTTATGCTTAATTATGTTTTGAGTTCATGATAAATTTGGAAATGGGCTCGATGACCCAGATGGAACGAGCTGACCCACCCGACTACCCAACCGAATTGGTTTTACCCAACCGAATTGGTTTGACCCGACGACCCAGACAGGTCAGACCGGTCAAAAAACCCAGACAGGCTGGGTCGACCTGATGATCCAGACAAGCCTGACGACCCATACTTGCCGGTCATGCTTGTCAAGTTCATCAACCTGACCCGACACGACCCGGCCTAACTTGACCTGTTTGGGTCATTGGCCCAACTTGACCCCACTAGGTCGTCAAATCGACTCAACCCATATGGGTTGTCAAGCTCGTTTGTGTCATCGGACACACCCGACAAGTTTGTGTCGATGGGCCGACCCGACATGGCAAGGTCGTCGGACTTGTCTAGGTCGTCGAGTCGATTGGGCCTGACTAGGTCATCGAGTCGATTAGGCTTGTTGGGTCAACAGGTCGATTAAGTCGTTGGTCCTGCCCAACACGTCTAGGTCGTATGGCCCGCCAAACTCGTGTGGGTTATTGGACCCACTGACTCGTCTTGGTTGTTAGGTAAGTTTGGCTCGTCTCTGTCTTCGAGCCCACCCGACTCATCTAGGTCGTTAGTCCCATTCGGGTCATCGGACCTGCCGACCCGTTTATGTCGTCGGGCCAACCTGGTTCCTCTAGGTTGTTGGGTCAGCTCAACACATCTTAGTCATAAGGCCCACCCAGACGGTGTGGGTTGTCAAGCTTGACCAACCTGTTTGAGTTGTCAAGCCCGCCCGACCCGTATGTGTCATCAGGTCACCTGGTCCGTTTAGGTCATTGGGCCCGCTCGACCCATTTAGGTTGTTGGGCCTGCTCGACCCGTTTGTATCGTCAAGTCGATCCGATCCGTCTGAATCGTATGGCCAGCCCAGCCTATCATGGTTGTGAGGTTGAGTTAGAAGAATTTCAAATTCCACCTTTTTCTAGGGTATTTGAATTTCTTCTAATTTAGCTAATTGAAATACTTCAAAAAAATGCATGCCTTTTAAATGCTTTTTTATTTCTCTATCCAAACAAAACATTTCATTACAAAGAATTTCAAATTCTTCAAATAAATAAATCACCCTCTTGAATTGCCTCATCCAAACACACCCTGAAAAAAATGTGGAATTTGAAATACTTCTCACTCAACCTCACACTCTAGACTCAATCCCAAACGGACCCGACAAATTCGACAACCATGATAGGTTGGGCTGGCCACGCGATCAGAGGGATCAGACCGACCTGACGACACAAACGAGTCGAGTGGACTCGATGACCCAAACGGTTTGGGTGGGCGGGCCCGACGACCCAGACGGACGGGGTGACTTGATGACACATATGGGTCGAGCGGGCTTAACAACTCAAACAGGTCGGTCAAGCTCGACAACCATACCACCTAGGTAGGCCTGACGACTCAGACATGTCGGGTAGGCCCAACGACCCAGACATACCTATTGACCCGACAAGTCTGACCGACCCATTTCCAAATTTATCATGAACTTAAAACATAATTATGCCTAAAATAAATATTGATAAAATGAAATTTTATCTCACAAGATATTCAATTATTTTATCCAAACAAGAAATTGAAATGTAAGATATTTAAATTTCTTTATCCAAACAAGTTATTTAGAAAATAAAGGGAATTTAATTGCAAGCAATTCAAATACAATACATTTCAATTTTTCAGCATTGTTGAAATGCTTCATCCAAACACAAGGTTAACCAATTCTTTAATTTAATTATTTAGCTTGAATTCCAACACTAATTTTCAAGACTTCAATTATTAATATGTTGATGTCTTCAAGATATCATGTTTCCTTTTATAAATGAGTTCAAACTTGATTTTGAATTTTTCTCTTTGCTTCAATGTTCACAATTGTCTTGTTAAGGAAAATTTGTTCCATGTGCTTGTGCATTTGAATTGTTAGAGCAATAATATTTTGTACTTAATTAAACAGTTCGTTCGTCAAACATTTCCTAATTTTCATTTTATTTGAATGTTTGATTCAAAAGCTTTCTTCTTCCAAAATATAATTATCACAAAATAATTTTCTTGAATGTTATAGTTCGCATAATTAATTCTCCATTTTGAAAAATTAGATCAATATACAAGTTCTTGTGATCAATAAGAGATTAAAATCAATTAGCCATATTAAGTGTGTTCTAATCATTTAGTGTTAAATTGAGTTCTACTGTTTAGGTCGTCTAATACTTTGTATTACTTAAAGATTGGGGGGTCATGTAATGATTTAGGTATAATGCTCAAATCTAGTGATTACCATTTGTGTACTTGTCTAACACCTCGATTGTCTACTACGTAAACTTGTCTAATGCTAAGACTTGACATTTACATTAAATAGACTTCCTACTTATACTAACATACATATTTAAATATTAACCATTAAACATATGAAAGTATAAGTACATAACATATATTTTGATCTTCAAACCATATTCATCAACCACTAAAACTCATTATGTTATTAGAAGTTCTCTCTTAGTTAACATTACTACTTCACAAAAAAAATTATTAAATTTTTTCCTCATTTGATAATTTTTAATAGATTTTAACAAGAAGAAGAACGTGTTAGAAAAAGTAAAAGAAAAAGATATACATGTTTTCACAACTCATTTAAAAATTCAAACAATTAAGAAACAGAAAAATTATTATTAATTAAAATTTATATTTAATTTAATTGATGAATAGTTGAATATATAGCTAAGTTATTTTTTACTTAATACTTATTTTTATTCAAATAATTAGATTTAATATTAATAATTCTAACATTTATATCACAGGTAAAATTTTAATAAAATAAAAATACCAAAAAACTACTAACAATTAAATATCCTCAATATTGCTTTCTTAAATAACTTGAACTTCTGCAAATGAATAATTTTAATACTTAACTTTTTAAAATATAACTTTTCAGCTTTAAATATTTATTATATTATTATTTAACACTGCAAAATTTAAAATGAATACTATTTTAATTATAACGTGAAGAACTTACATAACCAGCCTTCAAAACTCTAAGAAATAAACAAGAGTAAATTTTTATTCCTAAACAGCAGATCATACATAAAGGTGTTATTAATTAATGAACATTGCAGGTACTACTATAAGTTTTATCTACATAACATCAATAAAAAAAAAATAGAATAAAGAAAAGAAGAAGCACACACACATACTCACAAATAGGTCACAGCTTTCGTGGCGCACTATATAAATGTCGGATCCACTGAGCAAAATCCACATGCAGTCAAAAACCACCAGCTTCAGGAATCAATTTCAACATTAACTTGTACCTCAACAAGATTCCACCGACATCAACACATTCATTCTGGTTTAGTGGTGCAAACAACACCCTTCTGCACATTAATCACATCCCAGTCATTTTCCAACTAATCACTTCCATAGCTTGTGGTGCACAAAACAATGCTGTCTCTTCATTTTCCACCAATATCATCATCACCATCGAATCAATCACCAATAATCTCTCATACATAACATTTAATCACATGCTATATGTATGGTCCATAAATAACGAATACCTAACTCCCAAAAAACATGTAAACATAAATGTTCCAGTGTAAGAAGGTTGCCAAATATCAGTTATAAATACCTTTATCGTGAGTTGCTTTTCTGCTCTCTGTGCTTTTCCTTTTTCAAGTGCTTGTTCCAACTGTCGAGTATCATGAACAAGTATACATCTTCGTCAATCCAAATCCTATGATCCTTTACAAGATTCGCTTAGTTATGGAACCATATGGAACTTAACTTGTGACAGAGGTTAATTACAAGAGTTAAGTATCCAACTTAGAGTAAAAAATCAGTTCATACAAACCAGAGTCTGTGTCCCAGATAGAATCTAAACTCAGTCCTTGATAAACCTGAAGTTGGCCTAAGAGTGCTTCATATAACTCATATAACTTAATCTTACACTCTTGCTTCAAATCTCATGCTATATGTTGTTGTTCTAATCCTCTCTCATGAACCTTCACGGGGAGGCCAAACCTAAAGGTGGCAGTGAGTCCAGGGGAGAAACGAGGGTTTCCACAAGATGCTTCCACCAACTCGATGTGGAACTTCCGAAGCAGTGAAAGTGCCACAGTTTTGAGCTCCATCAGAGCCATTTCCTTCCCCACACAAACCCTCAACCCTGCTTGAAAAACCGGGTACTTGAACGGACTTTCAGGGTGGAACACCCCATCCTTCAACCACCTTTCTGGTCTAAACTCTAAACAATCACAACCCCATATTTCCTCCAACCTTCCCATCGCGTAGGGATGGTAAGTAACCCTAGTTCCACTCTCTACTTTCGTCCCATCGGGTAACACATCCTCCTCCAAACAAAACTTTGAATCAAACTGAATCGGTGGAAACAGCCTCAGACTTTCATGCATCGCCGCTTGCAAATAGTGCAATTGCTTAAGCTCTTCGAAGCTCGTGAGATCCTCATGAGGCCCAATCACTCGATCTGCCTCCGCACGAATCTCCGATTCAACTTCTCGATGTTTCCCCAACAGATAAAAGAAGCTGGTGAGAGCCGAAGCCACTGTGTCACGACCCGCCAATAAGAAGCTCACAACAATGTCTCGTAAATACGTGTCGTCATCGTGGACCGTGCTCATGAACCGCGACAACAAGTCCTTGTTTTCAGAGAAACCCATTTCGCGCCTTTGCTTTATGACCTCTCTGGCCAACTGGTTAATCACTTCAACCGCTTCCCGAAGCCGTTTCTCGCTCCCCACATTGAAAAACCTCTTCACCTTCCACAGATAAGGCGACAACGCCATGGCTCTTTCCGCAGAGAGCTTCGACGCCAAGTCAAAGCAAACCGCGAACTCCGACATCGGCAGAGACTTCTCCAGACACTTGGGGTCCAACCCGAAGGAGAAACGGCAAATGCTGTCGAAGGAGAATCTCCGGAACACGTCCTGCAGGTCCAACACGACGCCGTTTGAGGCCGACGCGTGAAGGAGCGGGAGGAGTCTGTCGTGGATTTCGCTCTTGACGATTTCGAAGGCGAAGAAGGTTATGCCGTTGTTGTTGAGTTCGAGGGTGGCCATCTTCTTCTGGAAGCGCCAGGTGTCGCCATCGACGTTGAAGATTCCTTTGCCGAGGAAGTCGCCGAGGATGGTAGAGAAGGGTTTCCCCTTGGGAAAGTTGTGGAACCTGGTCTTGAGAATGTACTCGACGTTTTCCACGTTGGCCGTGATGGTGTTGCGGAGCACGTGGATGTGGATGGTTTTGGTCGGGGAGGTTCGGAGGAGGTGGGTGTACCAGTCGCAGAGGTTGTGGAAGTATTGGGACCAGCTTGAAGTGAGGTAGGCCTGGCACGTTTCGCAGCTGCATAGGATGTTCTTTCGGCGAGAAAAACGTGCGATTGCGATGAGAAGAAGGAGGATGGTGAGGGAGAGGAGAAGAGAAGAGAAATAGATGTTGTTGGTGAAAAACTGCAACGAGGGTTGGAGTTCCATTGATGGAAGATTGACGATGAAGGAGAGAAAGTATGAAGAGATATGCAACCGAGAGGGGACAAGTGGGATTGGCGTTTGCTACAATCCTTATTTATTCTTTGGATCACTTTTCATCACATCATCTTCATTTCTTCTTTTTCCAACCTAAACTTTATCAAGAAAAATACAATATATATGGAATTGAAATACTTCTAATTTTTGCAAATTAACTTCAGTTTAGTATTTATCCAAAATTATCCATCAAAATAATGGAAACACTTGTCAAGTTTAAGTTTGTGAATAGAGACTCTTTTACCAATTAAAAAAAAAAAACCTCTTCCACCTCCATAAATAGTGCTAATTATTTGCCACGTGTGAAATTTTCAGTTTACAGGACTTTTGACCCTCGGGAATAAGTATAATAAATAGTCAAATTGATAAAGTATTCATATATTTTGTTTAGAGATGTAATTAAATATGTGTTTTGATCTTTACTAATTAACATATATTTTTATTAAGAGAATATTTGAAACTAATATATTAACATGTGGGACTCAAGAAGGGATGTTAAACAAACTTTTGCACATAGGTATTTTATGGACCTATATTTCAATTTTGATAAAAAAATTTCATATTAATTAGATATGAATATGAGTATACTCAATATTTTATATTAGATATAATGACGAGAATAAGTTTATAAATATCCACTCCATTCTTGTCGGTTCCATGTTTATACTCTTTTTTATTTTAAATTATTAAAACATCCTTAAATTATTAGGTAGTTGAAAAGACTTATTTTATTGTTTTGTTTGGTCTTTTATTTTGTTTGGTTCTTTGATATTTTCAATTCTATCTCTATAGTTTAATTCATTTAATATCTCCCATGTTAACTCAAGTACCTAAGGTACTTTTCCTCCCTTATAAACTTAAATGCTATTTTTTTTTTCTTTTATTGGTTTCCTTCAAACCACGCATTACACTTTAGAACATGGAAACCCAATTTATTAAACTAAATTATTTATAGAAAATACATTTGAGTCTTATTTTTTTAGTGTTGTGAGGTTGTGTGGGATCGAGTTTAGATTAGGTAAAATTGTGCCAAGTTGGTTGAGTTCGAGTTAGCTAAGTTAAGTTGGGTCAATTTATCAGGCTTGACTCAAATTAGGTCACTTCAAGTTTGACTTACATTGGACCACGTCAAGTTGGATCAAGTTTAGGTTATATCGAGTCAAGCTTAGATTGGTCTAGTCAGGTTGGCCCAAGTTAGGTCAAATCAGGTAGTATCAGATCAATTTGAGTCAGACCAGGTCAAAATGGGTCAAGCTTAGCTTAAGTCAAGTTGAGTTAGACCAGGTCAAGATGGGTCAAGCTTAGCTTAAGTCAAGTTGAGTCAGACTAGCTCAAGTTCAAGTCAAGTTCAATCATATCTAGTCAAGCTAAAGTCAGGTTGGCTGAGATCAAACTAAATTGCCCTAAACTGAAATCATATACAGTGTTGTCAAACCCTTGTTAAGTTGAATCCAATTCAAGAATGATCATGAGTCAAACTTAGTTCATGTCGTATTAATCGAGCTCGATCTAAGTAAGTTGAGTTGAATTCCAACTTTGCAATTAAGTTGCAAATAATATAAAATAATTAAATACCATTTTACAAATGGTATACAATCTTCAAAAGTAAATACTTAAATTAAGATATATAATAAAAACTCATACAATTTAGAAATATTTATGAGTTGATTGAAGTATTCTTTTAATATCATAGTAGGTTAAACCCATTTTAATTCTATATTTATTAATTCGCTCTTAATTCTAAATCTCTCTCATGTTATATGTATAAATTTTCGGAGTTGAACTTCTCTTCATCCATTATTTAATAGGTGAATAAAAAAGTCCCATAACTCTTGTATAACGTGACTAGCATTGGTAGATGAAATATGGTGCAAACAAAAGCATGCTTCCCATTTCTAACTTTTCTTGATATACATTAATTATAGCATTGGCATACTATTAACATTCTCTATATCCCTTTACCGGTTGTTCATCATTAAATTTTATTAAAAAACGATTTATTATATGTAATGGAATCTCCTCTCTTAATTATAATTTTGTTAACTACACAATTTAAATTCATGAACTTTCTTAACGTGAGAGGATATTAAAATTTCGAATGAGTTAATCTTGATTAAATAATTATAATAATTGAATTATATAAATTAACATAAATTATTATTATTATTATTATTATTTATTGTTATTTTTTTCTAAATTAATTGATACCAGCTTTCACGAGATATACGCTAGATATATTAAGTCGCATTTTTTAATTTGATTTACATTAGTCATTGAATCGTGCAAAGTAAATTTATTGAATTTTATACTAATAATTAGAGTTAAAATCGAGAAAATTATACAATTTTAGATAGTATTTACAAATTAAATTTCAAATACAAATGTAATATGATAAGATTAGTAAAATAGTCAAACAAAATCGTGAAACCATGTAAATTATTATGTTTTTTTTTTCTCATTACATTATTAACACCTTCTTTGGTGAATATATTTAGTTCAAATAAACATAAATTTAATGTAATTAATAATTTATTATTATTAAAAATATAAGTGAGTTTAAGTTTTATATTAAATAAAAATAACAGAGTATCGTACAAAAATAAAAATTCATAAATAAATTTTCATAAATAAATTATAAACTCTTGTACATGAATTGAGCATTGTTTCATTAGAATAAAAAATCACTTTTTTGAGATTACATGTGCAACATCACATCATATTATTAGAAAAATTTGATGAAGTATTAGAAAAATTGATTTTTTTTTAATAATTTATTACTTTTATTATAAAAAATAAAATCTACGAGATCATGATTTCACGACTTATGATTTTATGATTTTATGAACCTTACTATCTTAATTACATTATCGATTTTAACTATTAACTACCTTTTAATCAGTTCATAGTTGAAATTTTTGTACATAAATTAAACTTAATATATTTTTGAATAATTGAAGGTAATATACATTTTAAATACGCTAACTTAAATGGATACGTTCTTACATAGTTCAGTGGTAGACAAATGCTGCAACAAAAAGTGAATGAACTCAGAAGAACATAAAAAAATAAGTTAAACCAAGCTCGATGAACTCGTGTGGTACCTTGAACAGAAAACTATGAGCATAAACTACCATCGGAAACATCCTTGCTGCATCGACCATGATGTTTTGTATCGTAGCCCGAAAATACAATACCACATCACGTGCTCAATTTTGAGGACACCAACCAACACATCTTCTCTGACAGATTTTGTTCGTTCATTACTTCGGACAATATATATATTTTTTTCTCTTTGAAACAACATTTCCTCTTTTTTCTTTTGGTGACATTCCAGGAGTACTTTTTTTATCGATAATTCTTTCATCTTCTAATAATGTGATACAATTATTAGCACTTTAATTATTACATGATAGGATTTTGTTGCTTTCGGCTCTCAATTCCAGACGTATTCTTAATTCTTAATTAATAATATAAAGAGTATAACGTGTGAGTTTCATCACGTGTAATTTGAATAGCATTTCAGGTGAGAATTAGTATGACCAAAACGAATCTGTCTTTATATTAGTTCTAAGTTTGTACTTGATACAATCAATCACTACTGCAATAAAATAGAGGGTTTTGGAATAGTTTATTTCTGCATCGATTCTACATTTTAGAAAGTGAAAACTTTCTTTATTAATATCGACTACATATTATATTATACCATCAATCAATTTAATATATTCTTTTTTTTCTAAAGAAATATAAATCTTTCTATATTTGTAGCATATGTATCGACAGATGCAAATTGCTTGTAGTTAGATGTAACTGACAAGATGGTTCAAGAGAAAGTCGGTCATTGTTGGGATTTTTGGGCTTTTGGAAATATGAGAGGTATGAGAGATATATGTGATATGTTCTACGGAGGAACATGTTTTTGTATTTTATTGATATACTCTATATATAGAGCAAAATATAACAAATATCAAGTATAAAATATTTAGAATATTTCACTCCTAATCTAAAATAATAACTAATTTCCTAAAACTGAAACATATATTTAAAACTGAAATATTTCCTAAAAACTAATTTAAATAAAAAAGATATTAAGTAATATTCTCAACAGTCATTGTTAAAATCAATTAAACATTCAATTGGTCTAAACAAGTTATTAAACAAGCTTAAAGAGAATTAGATCATAATTAGATCATCTCTAATGAAAAGTTCATAGAGAAAAAAATCATAACTACATGTTAAATTTATGATTATTAGTACATTTATTACATATTTATTACAACATTTATGATCGACCTTGAACTGGCTTTAGCCTTTGAGTACCTTTAGTAGATACCCCCAATTGGTGACAAACAAATTATCCTAACACGAAGAGGATAACACCGAAGTGTGAAAACTACAAAATTATTTAAATTCCCTTTAAGCTTGTTTACTGACTTGTTTAGGCTAATTGAGTGTTTAGTTGATTTTAGCAATGACTGATCAATTTTCTCCTCAATCGTCAAGTTGGTTACATCCAACTCCATGCGATTTGCACCGGTCAATACATATAGTACAATATCAATTGTATAAAAATTTTAAATAACATGCCCGACCAGACCTGTTGTCATCCATATCCCTAACCCCTACTAAGGATGGAGGAGAGTGGTAGCCTTCTTCTAGTTTAGAACTTAATAAATGTTAGAGTGATGTTGTTTCCTTGTTTCGTAGGTTTACTCTTGGACACTCGTGGATTTATATTGCAATCCTTCACTAGTGCAGATTTGACATTTTACTTCGCCTTATAGGCCTCGGTTACAGCTGAACCGAAGCCTATAAGGAGGCGGTGGCATTTTTGCAATTTCGTCAGGCTTTCGGCCTCGGGTCTTTAAGGACCGAGGCAATAAAGGGGGCTTTAGGCCTCGATTACAAATGAACCGAAGCATATAAGGCAGCCCAATTTTCAAATGCCACCAGCATCAGGCTTTTGGCCTCGGTTCTTTAAAGACCGAGGCAGTAAAGGGCGCTTTTGGCCTCGGTTATTAATTGAACCGAGGCCATAAAGTCAGCATCAGGCTTTTGGCCTCGGTTCTTTAAGGACCGAGGCAGTAAAGGGGGCTTTTGGCCTCGGTTATTAATTGAACCGAGGCCATAAAGTCTGTTAAAATTCCCAATTCGCGAACCCTAACTACTATTCATCGTCTCCCAAACTCTCTTCTCTCTGCGCGAATTTCTTCGCTCTACCACCACCATCACGCTCCGCCTCCGTCGCCGACCAGCATCTGCCATCAATAGTCGTGCGTCGTCGCCTCCGTCGCGCTGTCCAGGTTCACCGATTGCAAATCACCTCCCGATGCGGGTCAGTTCGAAAACTCTGCGCGAACTTCGCTGCCACCACCACCACCGCAGCTGCACCATTCACGGACCTCACAATGCATTGTGTTCTCTGCAACAGAACCAGTGACAACCATGGCAACACCTCGCACCACCGTGACCTGCCATCAGCACCTGCAATGAAACCAGCGCATCCTCACACAACACCACCATGGGAGCGCGAGTCATCTTCACCAGACGTGCAATTTCGCACCACACAGATCCATGCGAAACAGCAGAAACCACTACAACAGCGCGTCATCATCACCACTGCAACGGTGAGCGAGAATGAGCTAGAACAGCAGCAGAAGCCATAGCCACCACTGCGAAGACGAAACAGACGCTATGGCTTCGGTTCTTTCAGACCCGAGATAGAAAACAGACGCTATGGCCTCGGGTGATAACCGAGGCCAAAAGGAGGTGCCTTTTGGCCTCGCCCCAATATGCCTCGGTTCTAAAACCGAGGCAAAATCACGAAAGTAACCGGGGCCAAAAGCCCTCACTGCACTAGTGCTTTTTTAGGATAAGGGCTTTGGGACTCATGGCCCAACACACACTAGTGCAAAATTGTATTTTTACCTCGCCTTATAGGTCTCGGTTGGCAAAGAACTGAAGCATATAACGGCGCGGTGACATTTTTGCAATTTTAGGCAACTTTTATGCCTCGGTTCAAGAAAAACCCGAGGCCAAAAAGGGTTATAGGCTTCGGTTCAAAAAAATCAGTGCCAAAAGGTGCTTATATGCTTTGGTTGAACAGACCCAAAACCAAAAGGTTACGTCTTTGGCCTCGGGTGGCACTGAACCGGGGCCAAATAGTTTAATTAGGGCATAAAAACGCGAACTCCTCTACTTCTAAGGTTAGGGCAATAACCATCCTCCTTGTAGTCTTAGGCTCTAAAATGCATTGTATTTACCCATAGGTCTCTCTCCAATGCCTATATATGGGGACCTCTCTACCACATGTTAAGGGTTGAACATTTAAGTAATATATGCTATGTTCACTCATGAGTGTAAGTGCATTATTTGAGTGTTCACTTTCTTAGTCCCATCCAGAACCTTGGTTCAAGTGGTGATAACCACCACTTATCTTGGGTTGGTTCATTCCCTAAGTCACATGTCTCCTTCCCCTTCCTCACTCCCTTCTTTTCTCTCCATCTCTTTACTTCTTTATGTTCATTTATGTTCTTGTTTTGTTTTAGGTATCATCCCCTTTAATGTTTTCATCTTACTCTCTTTATTTTATTGATTGAATACTCTCATCTTTCGAGCTCTTGTGAAGTGAACCTTCAAACTTAGATAACCTAAGGGACTTTGTGTTTAGTGAAGATCCTTCTTGATTTTTCTTAATCACAAATACCTAAAAATAAAAAAGATGTTACAACCTCCATTAATGTTGTCATATGATCATCAAAAGACAATGTTTTCTTCTACTCTAAAGGCAAGTTTGTTTGACATTGTTGTTACACATAAACAGCCATTTACATTAGTTAGTATTAGGGATGACAATGTGGACTTGGTTCGGAGGATCGGCCTGCAGGCCTGCCAAAAAAATGCGGGGCAGGCCAAGACAATGAACCAGCTAGCCCACATTAAAAAAAAAACTCGCACTTGTGTATATTAGTTACTTTCCTTCTGGATTTTTGCATGAACATTCCAAATTCTTGTATGACTGGAAAAGACAAGTATTATGTATTTTTGAATGTGATAAAATTTGAATAATAGATGGTGTATGTCAAAGTACGAATATGAATATGATGAAAATGTTGAATTATCAATTTATCATCTAACATCCCAAAGTCTTTGCTTAATTTTATGAACTTGTTAAAGTTTCCCAATTTGTTAAACATTAAAAGTTTTATCATCATAAGAATAAAAAGAAAGGCAAGTTGGGACGCGACCCCTTACTTATGCAGGACGGGCCAAACTATTTAGCCTGCGTTGAAAATGTAGGGCGGGTCAGTCCAGTCTGCATTTTGCAGGCCAAGTGCGGGCTGAGCCAAAACGGGCCAAATTGATCCGCATTGCCATCCCTAGTTAGTATATGACATATTTCATATGTAAGTATATCAGTTTTGATATACACTGATAACTTTGATGTAAGCCTAAAATAATGTATAGACCAAACAATGAAGGTTAATGCCTATGACATATAAACAACCTTCGATGTTGGCACAAAAACTACAAAATCACCATAACAAACCTTTACCATGATGACCTTAGCAAATGACAGATAAGACACACATTGGAATGCAAAACCAACAACAATAACAACGACAATGCACAAGTAGTCACAACAATGACTGAACTAGAGGAGGATGGGGCAATGTAAAGGAGGGAGGGAGGGGGATGGGCTAGGATGGCGACACGAAGAAGGACAACCTCAACCAATTGTGAGAACCCAAGTTTTGAAATGCAAAATGAGAGGTGAAACAAAATAGTAGCGACGACGATGATTTGTCACAGAGAGGCGAGTACCAACCTATCAAGTCAAGGATGGAGCACACACTAAGTGGAGTAAGGAGAAGACAAAATTGAATTCTAAAAAGAGCATGAAGAAAGAAGGTTTCACACTTTGGGGTACAAAAATAAGACTTTCCATGACGATTTTGTAGCATAATCATCGTCACTTCCTCATTTTTAATAACCTTTTTGTACATAACGACAGTAGGAGTGAAACATTTTTTAAAAGATTAACTTAATTACAAGTTTATCATCACACTTTCTTTGATGACAACGATGCCTAATTTGTTGTGTTTTTGGATCATGGAATTTGAATTTTGCACTAGTAGTGACATTTGGTTGAAATTTTATATTCTGAGGTTTGGGTTAGCTTCAACCAATAGAAAAACCCTTTTGAACATATTTCAACCTTTTCAAACAAACTTATATAGTTAATATTAAAATTAAGTTGTATACTAAACTAAATTTTGTGATTACTTATTGTGCAAGACTCGCAAACATATGTAATGAAAGATTTATCATATAATACATCTTTAGCATAATCTATTTTAAATATAATCATAAAAAAACTTTTCTAAGACTTAAATTTATTCTTCAAATCCAACCCCTTCTTTTATATATATATATATATATATATATATATATATATATATATATATATATATATATATATATTTTATGGCTAATTTAAAACTTATTGTTCGTTCACAGTAAAAAAAACAAAAAAACTAAACGATCTAATACTCATATAGTACCACCAAAATATATTTGGGTGAAAAGTTTTGATGTTAACAACTGCAAGCAAGTAATTGAATAAATTTTGTTTTGTCTACGAACCTTAAATTGTGTGTTCTACAAAGCAGAGTTCCAATTACATGCATAAGAACCTTCTAATGATTCATATATTGAACTAGAAGATATATCAATCTAGTAAAATTAATGGTAAAAAAAGCATGTCATCAGGATGTGACCAAAATTCATACCAATATATAAAGTCAAATATATTTTGGTAAGATTTAAGTTCTTCAAAATTAACTTAAAAATCCCAATCAATGTGAAACACATTAACTTTATAAATAAAGAAATATGATTCAAACAACACTTGCACACCTTTTCAAGGAAATGATATGGAAATAAATTACAAAAATAAGAAATAGAAAGCAATACATATAAGAATAAAAACAATAAAAGTATTTTGTCAAATCTTTTTGAGTGTTTATATATATATATATATATATATATATATATATATATATATATATATATATATATATATATATATATATATATATATATTTACAAATCAAAGACTGAATAAGGAAGTCTAACCTTCTATGCAAGGACATCTACAAAGAGATTTTCTTAAAAGTTTTTTTTTTCAAACAACTTTATTGTAAAAGATAACTGAACGTAGTATTAATGGGAGGTTAATTATTATTACTCTTGTACCAGTTTTTAAACGTTTTACACCAAAACCTTTGTGAAAATCCTTCTAAATAATTTTCTAGCTATTAGACAACTCTAAACATCTCATCTTCTGTTTACAAAATATTTTAAAACATTTTAACAAACTTTATTAAGCTCCTTATAGAACTAAGATGCTATTTTAAATATTAAAGTAATAAAACTATAATTGTAATTGAACAAAATAATATGAAAAGAACTTGAAAATAGCACCTATAGTTTAGCACCTTTTTAAGTAAAAATAAAACGTGTGTGGTAGCACATCAATTTCATGTCTAACAACCGGTCATGTTTGGAATTCTTTGCATCACATACCCCATTATTTCACCAAATTTGATAATTGCTACGTTATCATGCCCAAATGTTATGATGTCATGCATGACATCTTTTATGGTAGTGTTTTCTCACGTTGCATTATATATATATATATATATATATATATATATATATATATATATATATATATATATATATATGTATGTATATGGTTGTCAAAATGGGTTGTAATCCGTGAGTTAACCTGACTCACCACGCGGTCGGATTGGATTTAAACTTTTTTACAAATTTCAATACGGGTTGATTTTTAACTTGGCCCACTCGGGTAAAACCCGTGCTGAGCCAGGTTGGCTCACCAACCCGTAAATAAAGGGTCACAAAAGTATTTTTTGTTAAGTTGAGCTTTATATTTAGGTCATGTTAGGTTGTTTTTTTTAGTCAATACATAGATAATTTGTATTTTTGTGATTTTGGTTTGTTTTTGGATTGTATTAAAGTTCATTTAGATTTTAATTAGAATTATAATCTAGTTTTGACTCAAAAATAAAAAATTATATTTTTTTAATTAAGTGAGTCTGTGAGCCAATCCGTTTAACCTATCAACCCGTAATGGGTCGGGTCGGGTTAAATTTTTTTATAAGTGAGTCAGGTTGGGTTGGTTCACTAAGTGATCAAATTCCAAGTCTTTCAAAGGGGTAAGAGTGTCATGGTCCTCCAATTTTTTTTTTATAATTTTTGAAATTTATACATTAAAAATTTTCAAATCTTTTTGAAAATTTTAAATTATATATAGTATATATTACCAATTAAAGAAAATTAAATTAAATATTTCTTTTATTTCTTTTATAAAGAATAACATTAGATGTTAATAAATAATAAAACATAAAATCAAATATAATTAAAAATAAAAATATTTATTAAAATATGTTTTTATTGTTTTTTAGCTTTTTACATGTTGTATATTCATCTCTTATTTTTTACCTTGTTTTCTTTTTGTTTCTGAATAAAAAAGGAATTTTACCTTGTTTTCTTTTTGTTTCTGAATAAAAAAGGAAGTTGGAAACAAATTTACTATTTTTGCTCTCATTTCTCAACTGTTTTCCTTCATTCCGAAAGAAGAAAAACAAAGTAATTCTCTTTTGTCTCACTTGTGAAATATTAATTTAATAGTTAGTCTTATTGTTTTTATATCATGAGCCTTTGTCTAATCGGTTTTTATAAATATAGAAGAAAAAAATAATGCATTATGTGTTTTTTGATAATCAATTTTTAATTATAGCTTAAGTATCATTGATTTTTCTTTTAGTAATTATGTCTCAAATTTTTTTATTAAATTATGATAAATTATTTTTAATACTAAGTTTTTTATCTTAAGAAAAAGATATATTGATGAATAATAAAATAATAGATTCATTTTTAAAATAACAAGAGGGAAGCTTACTCGTGAAGATGAATTTCTTGATGACAATATGATGATTATTTACATTGAAAAAGAAAACTGAAAATTTTAGTTCTAATTCAATTATTGATAAAATATGAAGGAATGAATGACAATATTTTATATATGTATGATTTCTTTTGTTAGTACAATTATACTAAATTTTGTATTAATATTTATTGTATTAGTGACAATAATTAAATGTATAAATTTTGAGTATATTATTTTTACTCTTCCAAAATTATTGACCAAGACATGTCAATATATATATATATATATATATATATATATATATATATATATATATATATATATTTTTTTTTTTTCTTCCACTCTAAATAATAGGACAAATAAGTTTTATTTTTATTAGAAATAATATATTTGCATTCATTTTACTTTTAGTCAAATAAGACTTTAATTTTATACAATAAGTTTAGTTTAAAATATATGATTTATTTTAATCGGTGTTTTAAGTGCAAATACAAGTTATGATTTATTTAGTAAAATCACTTTCCTTTTCTTAAATACATTATAGACAATATTTCTTTTTCATCAACCTGGTTTCTTCTTGAATTCCCATCGGTGGGTAAAAGATAAAATCCTCCTAGTATAATATTGTTTTTTTCTTTATTGTTGTGTTCGATGATTGATTGATCCGTGAACTTCTCATATTGTGGATTTCGTAAGTTATTATAGAGATCGTAATTTATAATATTTTGGAAAATGTAATCTATTTTATATTGTGCAATATGAAATATGTTTTTAGATGTAAAACTATATTCTAAATAGTATAATTTAAAATGTATGTTTGTACGAGTGTAATATACATTCCAATTATAAAACCATGATATATTTCTCAAACCAAAAAAAAAAAACAAAAAAAGTTATTAATTGCACAATCTCATTTACATTTATGAAAAATACAACATAGATTATGCCATTTATTATAAGTTTCCAAATCGATGTAGCGATGTATTTGAAATTGCACAATTCATATATATTTGTTATCAATATTTGTTATCAGAAGTATATTCTACTTTAAATGCATTTTAATTTTAAAAATATATTTTAGATTGTACAATTCATCTTATACTAATTTTGAAAATTAATTTAACATTTTCTTTTATTATTTTATCTTAGTAAATTCTACTTCAAAGACTTTAAAGTTTGGAATTGTTGGCTAACTACGTGATGATTTAAATAAATTTCGAAACTCCAGTATTTTGGTATGATTTAAGGCCTCAAAACATGCAGAATAAGTTCAATCATTTATAATTAATTCAATCTCTTACCCTTGTATGAATAAAAACAATTAAATAAACATTTATGGTGCGCATGGTATATGACTAGGAGAAGGTGTGGCCCTCCATATTCATCATTTTATCTCTTCCAAAGAAATGTTTTTAATTGAAAAGCAAAATATTGAAGGAAACACAATTCACGTGTTATTTGGGTTGGATGGACCCATATATAGATAAGTATATACATATGCACAAAATTCTCTAATGGTGACACAGAAGTGACGAGTGAGTACAACGTATAAGTTGATGTAAAAGGTACTGGCCCATGCAAAGTGTGCCAACCATTTCTATATTCATCATTTGGGTCCATATGTTTCATTGACCTTCTTTAATAGACTCGATATTTTTATATTCGAGATTAGAAAAATTAAGATTAAATATAGTTTAAATATTTATTTAACTTTTTAATCTTTAAAATATCTTTTAAGTATAAAACTGTGATAAAATTTTATACTCTAAAATAGATAATATTTCGAAAACACAATATCTCAAGAAAACAGTGATTGATCCTAACGATCTTACTAGACTTATGATTACATCCTAAGATCTTACCAGAATTACATCTGATAGTCTAACATTGCTTAAAAGTCAAAATCAAATATAATTTATCTACTTATTTCTTTTTCAGACATATTTTCTCCTTCAGACATATTTTACACTGACTTCAAAGATCCGATAAACTTATATAACTTCACATCTCAAAATAAACAATACCATCTCAAAATAAACAATACCTCAAAAACACGATCCTACAATAAAAAATACAAAAACACGATCCTACAATAAAAATACAATAACATAGTTGATCCCACTTGTAGTTAAAACAAAACTATTCACCGTTAGGAGTCTTAAATTTGAAAGGATAAGGTATTTGAGTAAGTCCTGAAGACCTTTCATATAATAGATTAGTATTTTCCATTGAAGATTATTTTGTTGGACTTATCCTAATCATTACGTTTTCCTTAATTTTGAACCACATAAAGTGCTACTTATAAGTTGGATTATAGTGCATATTGAATAATAGGTAAGGGGAGTTTTAAAAGAAAAGGTATTACCGAATTAACGTCAATAGAGTGAAAGTTTTGTGAATGTAGATTTAACGGATAAATATTATTAAAAGTTGTAGGTTAAATCAGATCCTATTTAGTTCAATATCTATTCTAAAAAGAATAACATATCTCTAACTCTAATAACAATAAAATCATTGATACAAAACACTTGTCAACTCATCTACTCCCGTTGACAAGTTGGTCCACCATATTTCAATTTTGTTTTTAAAAATTCTTAACGTTTTGGATTTTTTTTTGTTTGGGCCTATTTATTTGTAATGGGTCAGTGATGAAACGAAGAAAACTAGTGTACATGATGTTTTTTATTTGACATTGAAAATATCATTAAAACAACACAAGCAACTACATCCGTTTGTACATTAGATCATTTTCTCATAAAGGGCAACTCATGGTCCTTCTCATGGTTTGAACTCTCAAATTCCCTTCCTCTGAAAGCTGCACAAAAGGAGACTACAGTTCACATTGTGTTGTTCTTATGCTTATGGAATTTGAAAGGAAAACCATTACCTAAATCTGAGAATAATTAAAGGTTTGTGATTGCATAAGAATATTAGTTACCTGTTTCTTTCTTCTCCTTTCAAGATCAGCCTATGCATAGATGCACGATCCATGTTAGATATGGAATCTAATTACTCACTACAATGTAGAGAAAAAGAAAGAACTTCAACATTGATCAAAGTACAAAATAGTTGGCATACCAGTGAGAGTTTAAGTTGGGCGTTCTCTTCTTTCAACTGGTTCAATTCTGCTTCTAATTCAACTGTGTATGCCTGCAAAAGCAAAAGAAAGCCTTTGGATCCGATGGTTAAAGATAAAAAAAGCAACCATTTTTGTATTTGAAAAGCTTAAAACTTTTTATCCCTCTACTGCAATTTTTCTAAGGCCAAAAACTCTCAAAAGTTATCCTACTTATCTAATCAGGTACCTTTTTCTCTACCTTTTGCTCCAAAGCAGGTAATCAGTTTATGATTTAACAAGAAAAAGCCTATTCTCACATCTTTTACGATACCCCTTTACATCACCCTTTTCTCACTTAAGGAAAAGAAAGCTTATCGATAAAGAAGAATCAAACAACGTTAAAAAAAGGTGCTGTTATAATTAATTTGCTTAACTGTTTTGCCTGCCTCAATTATCAGTGATGCGGGACCTCACCAACTGAAAATCACAACGCACCTAGGCATGTGGCACAGCCAACAAATTTTACTCACAATTTCACATTTTTGCATTCTAAATTAGAATGCTTTGGAAGATAACCAAGCATATCCCAGTGGCGAGTGCAAGGACGTAGAAGAATACAACTTCAAATGTAAACTATGGAAGCTGCAGTGCACATTTCACAGTGTAATTTCTAAGAACCAGACAAACAAAAAGCACATTTCTCAGGAACAATAATTAACAAGACAAAACATCTAGCTTCGTATCAATGCAGTTCAATCATGAAATGAAGAAAGTACCAGTTTTCTTGCTCTGGATCTGGCTGCTGATTCTCTGTTCTTGATCATCCTCCTCTGTCTTCTCTCCACCACCTTCTCCACAGGCCCATCAAACATCCTCTTTCTCCCTCTTGACACACCTCTGTCCATCCCAAACCGGCAACCGAAATTTTCACCAGTACTTATCCCCTCCGGCGAAACCGGGCTCACCGGCGCCACCACTCCCATGTTACTCACTGCCGCATAACCACCGCCTCCATTCACCACCCTCGGTCCAAAGCAAACCGCCGCCGGCACTGCCGCCGGATACCCAGAACACTGTCCAACTGCACCACCACCACCACCACCACTGTTACCCCCACCCTTAGTCACCATCTGATAAGGTGGTCTAACCACATTCCCACCAGCACTACTTCCGACACCGCCGCCGCCGCCAACCCCCATCACCTGCCTTCCGACAAAAGAAGGCTCCATTGTACGGTTGTTATTAGGAAAGAAGCCATACGGCTGCTGCAAATGCTGATTTTGACTTGTAGAAGCTGGAACTGGCATTGCAATGGGACACTGTTCCCTAACTACCCCAGCTTTTATCAAGAAGTCCTCCAATGTCATCTCTCCGAAGGTAGGTTGGCGGCGGGCAGATTCGGTATTTTGAGCATTGTTATCATCATTAACACTCCCACAGTTATTGTTGTCGTTGTTCTGTTGTTGTTGTTGCCGTTGCCGTTGTTGTTGTTTGTGTATCTCAGACCAAACCTCGTCCACTGTTTTCCTACACAGAGGTGCAGGAAGCGTTAGAGACCCTTGCCGAGGAAGGCTGGGTTGCTTCCTTATCAACCCTTTTTCTGCCGAAGCTTCATTCAGAGAGAAGCTGTTGTTATTAATGTTGTTGCTGTTGCTGTTGTTTAAAATCTGAGTTTCTTCTGCACACCATATGCTGCTGATAAACTCGTCCATGTTCATGGACCCAAAGTTCTTGCCACTCTCCCATAGCGTGTGTTGGAACTCGTCCAGGGTGAGGGAGTAGATGGAAGAAGCTTCTCTTCCCAGTGAAGAGAATGGGTGATTCTTGTTCACGTTATGCTGTTGCTCCAACTCTATCGGAGATTCGACGTCGTTTTGCGAGTTCATCTCAGACTCCGCCACCACCATGTTCTTCTTCTCACTCTCTGGTTTTTTTTTTCTCTCTTCGCTGCAAAGATGCCAAGTCAAACGCCAAGTGTTGGTTTTTATTCTTACACTTGCGTTGTGAAAAGTCAAAAGATGAATAGGAGGGAAACTCAAAGATGATATAACAACTTAATAAAAGAACAAAAAACTATCTTTTCAATTCTTATTTTTGGCATTGCGTTAGTAAATAGAAATCCAAACACATATCAAAATTAAAGGCAACAATGAATGTTTCAATTCATAGCTCTAGAACTAGACAGATCTTGACATGCAGTAAGATAAAAATCAAAAACAAATTTTTCTCTACAATCTCTCTGCAATGTGTAAGAGACTACAGTAGAGTTGCAAGAAAGAAACTGAAAAAGAAAAACCTTAGGTGTGTTATTTAATATTATCCGAAAGGGTATGGAGATACAAATGTTGATTTTGATTCTTGTTCCACTGAAGAGGAAATTGTTGGTCTCCACTGAATCCCACTTAGAAAGTGAAGAAAGAATATAATGAGTGTATGAAGTTGGCAAGGTATAGCAGCAAAAGTTGAAAGCTTTGTCTAGTGCCTTGCCTACAAATATCGAAGCAACTACCTGTTTTATTGGCACACAGCACAGAAGTGCAGTAGGTATGGATGGGCCTCAGTAACCATTAATATCGTACCAGATCGAGAGGTAAAAATGTAGAACCTTGTTCTTAGGGGGATTTAACTCTTTATGTGCCTAAACAAAATTATGAGTATAATGATAGTAATAATGTAATGGATATTTAAGAGATCTGATACATACCTTAATATAAAGTTCAAGTTTTTCTTTAAAGTGAGTTAAGTTTTCGCTAAAGAAAAATATCAAATGATACCCACAACTCTTCTCTCAAATGTAATTTTTCAAGTTGTTATTTTAAAAAATAAAAATAAATAGTGTAATATATTTTCAGAGACATCAAAATAGCCAGATTTCAAAAAATAAAAAACAGTATAGCTTTTTAAACAATTATAATTAATTGAAAATATAGAAAACTTATATATAAACTCTGAATACATATATATCATTTGAAAAGTGAGTTAGTTAACACAAAAAATAGCAGTTAGACATAATGTGGGCTATTCTTAACGAAAAACTATGTTATATCAATTCTTTGTGTAAAAATCTGTGAAATTAGTCTCTTGTTCAAATATAGATTACAAGACAAAAAAAAAAATTATAAAACCCAGAAAGTCAAGTAAAAGGATCAAGCATGCACTCTCTGGTCTGTAACATCTATATATCTCATTCAAACCAAAAGACAGAATGAATAGTGCAATGAAAACACAGCAAGATCCACAATTACATTGCATAATGTATACAAAATAAGTAAAAGAAAAAAAGAAAAGATACCTGAAAAATATACGTTCAACTGAAATACCAGTTCTTTGTGTGTGGCTTACAACATTTGGGTAATTGGGAAGAAGAGTTTGTGGGAGTGGCAACACTTGCACAGTGTGTGTTGAAACTCAGAGAGACGCCACACAAAGCACAGTTACTAAATTAAAGAATAAAAAGCTGTTAAATGCAGAAACATATTATATATAAGAATTGAGGAACTTAGGTTGTCCCACGTAGATAACAAAATATCAGAGACCAATTTCCTAAGCCTGATCGAACCTTTTGCCACGTTAAGGACAGGTGTCGCTTCTTCAACCTCCTTCTGTGCACTCACTCCTTTCAGTTCAACACGTGTACCCTTCAATTTCTTTGCCACCTACTACTTAATTTCTTCTAAAAAAAATAAAATTCACTGAAAATGTGCTAGTGTCTACTCTCTTGACTGTGAGGTACAAACCAAGAAAAGGATATCTCTATTTCTGGTGAAACATGCCTTGGTAATGGTGATTCACATGCATCTTTTTTCAATTACTTTTCTGTCTTTTCAAGTTGAAAAAAAAACATATATATATATATATAATATAACAATATTCACGTATAATTCGTTCATAGCTTAACAAAATTGGAAAAATGGCTACTTGCAAAGTTCACAACTACGGTGAAAAGAAATAAACTTTACTGAAATACTCTACAGACAGTCACATATATGCCTAAACATATAAAATATTACTCATAAAAATTGTGTAAATTAATGACTGAAGAGGTAGTATGATATAATATGAAGAGTTGATAGCATCTACTCTTGCAGGTTGGTTGTGTCCTAATGCTGCAAGGACATTCATTGCTGCTTGGATTGTTTTGTGGATCTCTGAATAAACCTATGTCACTACGAAGTATGGCTGATATTTACTGATACTTGCACACTTGCACCTTCTTATTAGTAATTAAGATAGAAATTTTATATTAGTTTGACCTTAAATGGATGTAGAGTATTTTTTTGAAATATATAATATTCTTAAAATTTCCATGGCAAATCACACAAGGAAATTTTAATATTCAAATGTGTAAGATAACATTAATTAAACTGGACTTTGGACTTCGATGTATATGGAAAATATATATATATATATATATATATATATATATATATATATAATATTTATTTTTATTTTTAATTGTTATAATATTATTATATTTTTAGATATTTTAGATTTTATTTAATAATATTAGAAAAAAATTTGAATATTAAAGACTATTTTTTAAATTATTATTTAAGTTAAAGATTATCGACAATTATCATTAAATTAGTTACTCTAATTACTAGTAAGAATATTTAAAAAATATATCAAAGATAATGAATTTCTGATTATATATATATATATATATATATATATATATATATATATATATATATATATCCAATAAATCAAAAAGTTTGGAAGAGGCAAAGAAGAACATCCTTTTGGGAACCTCTCATTTGGGGTTGAGAGGGAAAAATAAACACTTTTTGAGAGAAAAACACTTTATATAAAAAAATTTGACGACACATTCAGAAGGCTGAAGATATTCAATGTCATCATTATTCTAGCATTTAGAATTTTTAGGAGTAACTAACTCCATCATTTCACGAGCTTCTAGATATGGTGCATATGTGACAGTACCCGTTGATCCATTGATCCAAAAGATAGTTTGAAAAACTTGATTAGGATAGAACAACTAATGAATTTCACATGTTAGACATAAATGTGGATATTATAACATCAGAATATTGCTCATTATTGCAAACTTAATAACAAAAATTGCTAAATATAGAGTTTTATCAATCAAGTTTAGGCTTGTCTACAACAAAAATCAAGACTTGTTACAAAATGGTATGAATGTGAGAGAAGGAAGTAGAAATATATTGTTTGGTATTTTTTGTTTTGAATGGAACCATATCCCAATCGGTGAAGCCTTTACCATATAAATTTTTATAAAAAATTAATTGTTTCCATTGTGTGAATTTTGTTTATCTTGAATTTATTTTTATATATCAAAATATTTTGTTACTTTTATCTTTATTAGTAAACAAACAATTATCTTAAATTACATTAGTATTTGTGGAAAATAATATCTAGACTTGAAATATATATATATATATATATATATATATATATATATAATATTAAATGTCTTAAAATCTTACATAGTTGAATGTTTTAATAATTATTTTATAACAATTTTTATTGGACATCTCATATCGTCTAGAGATAAGGCAAGTTTACAATTTGTAACTGAGTGCAAAACTTATCTTATAAGTTAATTGAGGTTGAATTGGGCTTGAAATTTGTTAAAAATGTGATTCAAACAATTCATGGGTTATATGTAGTTATTGTAGTAAGTTTTTTACACTTATTTAAGTAACTACTATTTTATTTAAAATATTGTAATTTTTGTGATGTGTGTATCAGTGTGCATCAGTGTAAACAATTTTTTTTGCATTCCACTTTTTTCTTTTGTTCTCATTTTTAGTTATAACAAATTGGTATAAGAGTCAGGTTCTATGAGGCCAACTAGAGCACATTTTTTCATCGGTAATCTTCCCGTCCTTAATGAAAAGAACTGGGATCAGTAGTATGTATAGATTTTAAGGATAGATGGTGGAGGTAATAGTTTACTTTTAGTGAATTTGAAAATTTCTGCAAGGAACATGGAATAATACATGTGATAACAACACCTTACACTCCTGAACGTAATAGAATAGCGAAATGGAAAACTTGATAAAGACGTCTTCATTACACAATCCCTTGGTTTCTTACGTAAAGGAATGAATAAAATGTTTGAACATGGATTGTATTTTTAGGCTGCAAATGTTATTGAATTTACTGTTATTTGTTTATATCTAGATGATTTACTTATTATTGGTAGCAATCCAATCATCATTGAATCACTCAAAAAAAGTTTAAAAAAGGAATTTGAAATGACATATTTGAAAATCCTATCACATTTTTAGGATTGGAGTTTGCCTATACAGAAAAGGGAATTGTTATTCGCTAGAAGTACATTTCATAAGTACTAAAGAAATTTATACGTTGGAGTGTAATCCTGCAAAAACTCCAACTAAGGTAAATGTGAAGCTTGGCAAGAGTGAGCATGAGGGTTCAATTTATTGAACCTTATTCAGAAAAATTGTTAGGAGTTTGAGATTTATTTGTCACAACAAATCAAAAATTGCTTTCAATGTCAGACTTGTGAGTAGATTCATGAATCATCCAAGATAATCACATCTTAGAGTTGCCAAGAGAATCATGATATATCTAAAAGGGACATTGCCATATGGAATTAGTTTTTCTCATTAGGCCAAAGAAGATAAGCTTGTACATCGTTCAACCTATTCTGGTTCCAATTAGTATGGTGACTTGATTGATAGGAAAAAAGACTATAGGACAAGTTTTTCTCCTGTCTGGGTCCTGTATCTTGGAGCTCAAAAAATCAAACAATGGTAACATTATCAATATGTGAAACAATATATATTGCAGCTTGTTCAACAATTTGTCAAGCACTATGGTTGTCCTCACTACTTCATGAACTAAAATATATGTTGATAATATTGTAGAATTATTGGTGGATAGTAAATCAACCATAGATTTTGCCAAGAATCCGGTATCTCATGGTAGAAGTAAACATATAGATACCAAATTTCATTTTCTAAGGGATCAAGTAAGCAAGGGCAGGGTCAAACTAAAACACTACAAGACAAGTGTAACTAGCTGATAATATGACTAAGGCCTTGAAGATTGAAAGATTTAAGGAGTTAAGAAAGTCATTAAATGGGGGTGTTAAACGAGTTGATTCTTGTTTGTAAACTTTTGAATCAAAGAAGGTGTCAAAAATGTGATTCAACAGTTTGTGGGTATGTGTAGTTATTCTAGTTAGTTTTACAGTTTTATAAATAACTACTGTTTTATTTAAAATATTGCAAGAGTTGTGATGTGTGCATCAATGCGCATCAATGTGAACAAGTTTTTTTACCTACATTCCACTCTTTTCTTGCTTTCTCATTTTTAGTTCTAACAAAATGAACTTCTTAACATGTATCAGAGTCATGGATTAGAGTCTATCCTAGTGAAAGTTGTGATTTGTTATGTTTGTCATGTCACCATTATTGGATTACCCATTAATATTTATTCTCACGCTTGATGTACTGAAAATCTCATGTCAACTAGAGATAAGAAAATTTTACAATATATAAGTAGATGCAAACCTCACCTTATAAACAATTTTATGACATTGAGTTAAGTTTAAGATCCACTTTTTTATAACATATAATCTAACTCTTTAATTACCTTTTTTTTCCTATATAAGAAGAATCATATATTATTTTTTTACATTTACTTAATCGAGTGCTTAAATAGCAATGTAGATAATGTCCATTTATTCCCAAATTTATCAAAACGTATTTTACAATTAATTTTATAAAAGCTGTAAAACATATATAAAAACAAGTATATTAATTGCAAATCCGTATTTGGACTTGCACATAAGAAAATAACGGGCCTTCAAGTCCATTATTGCCCTAGAAAATGTTGGTCCAATTAGTACCATATAATTTTTTCACAAGAATCGCTCTTCTGCTCAGGTTTCCTTAAAATGATAATAATTTATTGGCTTTTCTAACAGCCTTTTTTTTTTTTGTTGTGAACGAATTTTACTATTAATTTTATTTTTATCAACCTTTACTTTATTGATTTCACTATTTATTAAACAAAAATTGTTTGTGATAAATAATAATTATTTTCAAGTGTTTTGCTTATATAACATTATAAAAATATTTATTTCTATAATTAAATTTAATACAATTTAATAATAAAAAATAAATAAATGATATAATAAATTAAAGAAAAGTTCTTTTTTGGGGTATATCTATAAGTCTATTCGTACTCAAATAAATTAGTATGAAGGTGTGAATATGACACATGTAGTCAAGCAGTGTTTTCTTTCTCAAATTTTTTTATGATATATCAAGATATTAAGGGTGCATTAAGACGATTATACACACTATCTAAATATTATTGATCAATAATATTTTTTAACTATAATATTAATAATATACGTTAATTGTTTTTTTATTAAATAACAACTAAATTTAGATATCAATTGTCATTATATTGACTAAGATACTATTTTATAAATTAAAAATTAATATTTAAAATAGTCTATATTATTAATAAAAATTTAAAATTAATTTGAAAATGTGATACTTGTAACATCTCAATTTCAGCAGCTTAAAACTAATAAAAACATGGAATTTCATCATAGTTCCAAAACAAATAATTCAATATACATAATATATTAATACAGTCTTACAAAAGATATGACTATAAAAATATATCACTTATACACTTAAACTAAACTAATAAACTCTATACTTAAATTGACCACTGCTAAAGCTCCCACTGGAAACCTCCTCCTCAACACTAAAACGATGACTCTTCATCCTCCAGAAATGCCTTTGACACTGCTCCCACCTCTGCTCCCACCATTTAGGTGATCATCGCAAAAGAAAAACATACAACACGAAACAGACACACAGAAAGCAAGGGTAAGCTAATCTGATAAGAAAAATCATGCAATTCAATTATAAACAAACCATGCAGTCTTTCTCATTTTTACCAGAATCACATAGGCCACCGCAAACATAGTACAAATATATTACTCTAGACTCAATATCCGGATTATGTAAGCGACATCGGATCTCTTGGTGGCGTGCACCTATGACGGTTCCCAAACTCTGCAGAGTTTGGACACAAGGGGTTATCACCCAACCACTCCCAAGGTAAGTCTCCTTCGCGTCTGTGACTGAATCGGGTCCACAGACTAGGACCTCCTGCTACTCCTCCCGACATAATCCATTATGCTCTACATGAGCCTTAATGGTTATTGGAGTGTCAGGATACCAACCAAAACTGAGTCCTTATGTCCTTACATACACTAAAACATTCCTCTTAGAATTTCCCTTGAAATCCTAATTCAACCACATCTTCTCATATTCCAACTTCATGCAATTTCACCACACATATTACCAGTCATAACAATTCATGCATATCATAACTAAGTTCACATTTTAACATTTAAACATAGCTTCATCCATTAGAAACAAGGGAATAACACTCAACTGCAGGGGTTCTCGCCCAAGCTGGAAGGTCTCGCCCAGGCATAAGGGCTCTCTCGCTTAGGCGAGTCATTCTTACTTGAGTGAGGCTCGAAACAGAGAACAACCCAAACTTTGGGCGAATTCTCGCTCAGGCTAAGTTGTCTCGCTTAGACGAGAGTGACTCTCGCTTAAGCGAGACTAGCTCACCTAGGCGAGATCTCGCGCAGAGACATGGGATGAGTTTCTGGTATTTTCGCTCAAGCGAGAGCTACTCGCTTAGGCGAAAATACCAGATTCCCAATCTGTTCTCACATGCAACAGTCCATAAATCTAGCACAATCCAATCATACACTCAATTACACAGTTCAAGCACTCATACAACACTCAATCATGCAATTCAAAGTCATCATAATGATTTCTATACGAAATTCAAGCAAAACAGTTAGCTTCCCTTACATGTTATCTTGTTTAGACAGCTTTATAAACGTCAACGTCTTTAACTCCACAGGATGCTCTATCTACACATAGAAACATCACAAGAACGATCAGGACATACCGTTATGATCACTGATCAGTTGAGACTCATACTGATTATTAAAACGTCGCACGCAAGAGGAAGAGGGCTTGCATGCAACAGAAAACAAAAAAGACTAAAAAAGAGAGCGAAAACTCAACTTACGCGAATGGAGAAACTGATCGGTCCAATTTGAAGAGCTCGCCGAGGGGATCAATCCTACGGTCTCGGTTCTTCAATCAGACAACTAGAGAGACATAATCTCTAGAGAGAAGTCAGAGAACTCTAAAAAAATGGTTTCTAGAGAGATTGTGTGTTTTAAAATAATGAAACTCGTTTATAGCAATTCTATTTATACTAAAACCTTTTTATATTAAAATAATCGAGTCTCACTATTTTTAAATCACTATCACTTTTAAAATGTCATTTACTAGGGTCTTACAATACTATTGTGATATTATAGATCAATTTAACTCTATTTTACGAATCAATATAATATTTTATTAATAATAAATATTATTTTAGATATAATAACATTTAGTTTATAAAATAGTTTAATTTAATTAATATAACGATTAATTATTTGTTTTCTGTAAATTTGGTATGATAGTGGTAGGATATATATCAGCACAGATGATAATAAAAAGTGCAATAAAGTGATTTTAATTTCTTGAAGTAAATAAAGTTGGAAATGCAATATTTTACTCACTTAGATTAAAATTCGGAAACGGTAATTTGTTTTAATCGGAAAAAAGCGGTAACTTAAGTGATAATGTTAACATAGTCAGAAATATTAAATTTAGAATATTTCTCATGATTTTAGTCTACATTTGAAGATTTTGATGGTTGAAAAAATTTGAGTTTTTCGGAAATTAAGATTGGAAATCTACATCCCGTGTTTGATTCACGTTATATATATATATATATATATATATATATATATATATATATATATATATATATATATATATATATATATAAAATAAAAAAAATTAAAATATTTTTTTTTTTAAATATTTTTTATATCTATCATATGTCTTATATCTCTCATGTAACAAATTTTTTTTATAGCATATCTTTTATATCTATCATATGTCTTATATCTTTCATATTTTTACAATCCCTACCCACTTTTAACATTCGTAATATTCCATATTGTAATTAAATGACATCTAATATTCTATATTGTAATATGACTCTTAAAATATTATAAATCTACATCTCAATTAAGTCTTCATTAAACTCTCAAGATCAAAATGCGGATGTAAGCGAATGTTTACTATTATTTAATACTAATTGACTCTTTTATTTATACATTTGAATAAATAAATGGAATCTTAATTTAGTATAACAATTAAATTTAAAGAAAAACTATATTTTAGTCTATTTAAATAAATGTTATATGTGAAATTGGTTGTCACATCTTATTTTTATTTATAAGAAGATTTAATTATTCAGATGATATCCACTTTTGTTCGAATGTGTCAGTTTGGTACCCAATTTTTAAAAGGTGTCAATTGAGTCTCAATTTTTGAAAAGATGTCTCAATTAGGTCCTTTCCAAACAAAAATTATTAACGATGTTAACGGTATTAATATTTAAAATAACTTACAAAATTAAGTATTGATATTTATACAAAAATTTAGTGGTAAAAGTCGTGAATAAAGTTAACGACATGAATTGAGACACTTCTTTAAAAGTTAGGATTTGATTGACACCTTTTTAAAATCAGATACTAAATTAACACATCTGAATAAAATTAGATATCATCCGACTAATTAAACCTTATAAAAATTATGATATATGTCATTTTTGTTTTGTTCATTTTAAATAGGTAAATTTTCGATAGAGTCTTATTTTCTTAAAGGCTTAGGGTTGTGTAGTGAAATGTGCGATCATAACTTATTCGATATAGTTTTGTTTTCTTAAAAGTTGATTAGATATTGTAAGGCCCTATTGTTTCTACCCTTTTATTTTAAGGGCTGCCCCAAACATGTGGGCCTAGGGGTTGGCCCAATACGAATTCAGACCTAATGTGCCCTAACCCTACCCGTTATGCTCACTTTCATAAAAACAGAACCCTCACACTCTTGAGTTGTTGCCGTCATCCTCTGTTAGGGTTTGGAATCACCATAACCAAGCAAGCCCAATCTCGTTCTTCCACTCCGCGTAAGTCTCTCCCAACTCAAGTTCTTGGTCCATTTCGTTCTTACTTGTGTTCCCAGCTAGAGCTATTTCTAGTGAACTCGTTTTGAACCTATCCCACTGCGTTTCAGCTCTCGAAGCTGCTCTTTGAGCTACTGTTCTTTGCAGTTGATTGTCGGAGCCTTAGCTAACACTCAAGGTAAGGGAAGCTAGCGTTTTCTGTTCTTTTAGTACTTTGTTGCTTGTTTTACTTCTTTTTCATGAGTTGTATGCTTGTATACTGTTTGGGTTTGCATGGAAATGGATTGAATAATGTATTGGTTGGGTGTGCTACCATGTATGCGTGAACATGGGGCAAGAGCTAATATTTTCGCCCAAGCGAGCTTGTCTCGCCTAGGCGAGAATAGCAAAAGCTCGCCTAGACTTTTATGCTCGAACCCTCGCCCAGGCAAGGGGCTGCATTTTGAGCGACGGACTGTCTCGCTCTAGCGAGACAACCTCGCCTAAGTGAGAATCCGCAAAATTTTCCAGAGTCACTGTCGCAGTCTCGCCTAAGCGAGAGTTTGCAACTTAAGCGAGAGTACTTCTCTTGCCTGAGCGAGGACTCCTAGCTTGAGCGAGACCTAGCTTGGGCTTTTGCTATGCTTCGTTTCATGAATGTTGTTGGTTGTTTGATTGGTTGGCTCATTGATTTACTATATAAAGGGGGTGGATATGCATGTACTATGTATGCTATGGGTTGGAACTAATGAATTGGTGATGAGCTTGGCATGATATATGATTGATGGTTGGTCATGTATACTAAATGACATGTTAATGGTATGCATAGGAAATTCATGATTGGTTGATAATGTATAAGTAAGGTTTGTGTAGGACGTAATCCCATGACCCTTGTAGCGAGGCTCGTGGTGGTGCCTCATCATATGGACATAATTTCGTGGGCCCTTCTAGGGGGGAGTTCACGGTGGTGCCTTAGTTGTTGGACCTAATTCCATGAACCTCGTGGTGAGAATTCACAGTGGTGCCTCAAGATCAGGACGTAATTCCACTAGGGTAACGTGGTGGTGCCTCAAGGCCAGGACGTAATTCCACGAAGGCCTCGTGGTGGTGCCTCTTGTAAGGGTGTAATTTTGCGAAGGCCTCGTGGTGACGCCTCACCGCTAGGACATAATTCCATTGTCTCGTGATGGTGCCTCATTAAGCGTATCCGGATAGTCTAGTATTGGGGTTTTAAATGGTTTGGTATATCATGTGTAGCTTCCTAGTATTTATGCTTGAATATGTAATTGTATGTTGAGTGCATGATATGAAGACTTTTTCACTAGCTTACCCTTTGCTTGTTTGTATGATTGTGTGTGGTTTCCTCCTTTGCGATGATCATCAACATTATTGATGTGAGCATATGTGAGAACTTCTGGTAGTGGTAATAATAATAGAGATGCTGCAATTTGATGAATCTTGGACGACTCTCAGGCTCACTTTGGGGGCCACAACTTTTGGAGTTTAGTAGTAGTAATTTTCCTCGCTCTTGGCGAGATTCTGTACTTCGTTTAGGCCATGTGGGGCCTCTTCCTTTTGTTATGGATATGTTGGGGTACTGTGTACGTCATATTCCAAATTTCCGTACTCTCTGGATATTTTTATATATGTGGCATTTTATTTAAATTGATTTTATTTATTTAATTGGGACGTTCACTACAAAAATAATTATTTTTAGCGAGGGTTATTTTTGGCGTTTCTGGGGGTTTTAACCCCCACTAATGGTTTTACCAGGGGTTTTCTTTTCCCCTGGAAGAGCCAGCGTAGCTAAGAGATTAGCGGAGGTTTTTAGCAACCCATGGTATTAGCACAACTTACCAGAGGTTTACAAAACCCCTGGTAATGGCGGGAGTTTGTAAAACCCCTAGTAATGGTGGGGGTTTGTAAAACCCCTGGTAATGGCAGGGGTTTCTAAAACCCCTGGTAATGACGGGGTTTGTAAAACTCCTGATAATGGTTGGGGTTTACAAAACCCCCGGTAATGACTTTACAAAATGCTTGGTAATTTCATCAATTTTGTTTTTTATTACACGTACATTGATTTTTTTATAAAGCACATAAATACATGAGATAATGAAAAAGGCAAAGACAAATATTCTAAAATTCTAAAATGATGGTATTATCCTCAATATAGCATTCATTAAAGGATAAAAGTACATTGTTTACAACTTAAGGTAAAATAATGTAAAACAACACACTTTCAAATACTAATTTGTAGCATAATCAGTTTCTTCTTAGTTATTTCACTGGTCCTTCTTGGTATACACCACCAAAGGGCTAATACCAGCAACAAAAGTTACACCAAGGGACTATAGCAAAATTGATTTAGATTTTCCACTTTTCTTTTGGTTTGACACTTCTTCTGTTGCCCTGAATTTGTTAGGGAATAGTAATATGGTTTATAGTTTCCATTCTCAATTATCTCACTCGATTGAGGTCGGGAAGGTGATCTAGATTTGGTGCTTGTGCCAACTTGTGCTGAACTTGCAAAGTTATAACAAGTAACCAATTCATTTTGATTTAGCAATTCCACTGGATTAGGTGTAAACCTCCATGACATAAAAAGACTAGATGCTACTGGAGACACATATTGGACGTTTCTTCTAGCACCAGTTCTGATAAAAGTGGCTTTCAATTGCCTATTCTCTGCATTGTCCTTAGAATGAACTAGGATGTCAAATGTTGTGATCCCTCCAAAGTTCTGAGCATTAATATCCATATTTGTCTCGTTGATCAAGAAAACTGTCGTCTATAATAATCATAAAAGAAACCATGAGCACAACTACTGACACATGAAAGCTAGATTGGCTAGGATTTACCATAATTGTTAGAACTCATTTCTTTATATTTGATTAAAGCTCATTTTTCTGGAGTAAGTCCAAGCAATTTTTCATCACAAAATCAATAATTAAATGATATTGCAAAAGAGAGAGAAGTAGAGAATACCTTGAAGGATAGAAACTTTCTCGTTCATCACTGGTGCAAAAATTTAATACTCTAAGATTCACAAAACTCTGCAAAAAAAAAAAAAGGAAAGAAGAGGAAGAAGGAAATCAATAGTCATAAAGTGAATGTATTAAAGTAGATGACAAGGAAAAGATACTATATAAACTTGCATATGAAAAGTTTTTTGGGATGAAAATCAGATGGTAAACATTGTGAAAATATTTTGGTCAACCTGTCAAATGATGTCCCATAGGTCATTTTTGTCTAAAAAATACTAACAGTGAATGATGTTGTGTAACTCTAGTTTAATATATAAAGCAAAACAATCTCACTTTCTAAAATCAAACCAAGTGATTTGTTGACCCTATTCTCTAGTATCCACTGAAATCTTCCACAAAGATTTATAAAATAAGTAACCTTTCTCTTCTAGCATGCACCATAAAATTATATATCTAATTTTTTTCTCTAAAGTAGAACTTTCAACCTAAATAACACTCTTCACTCTCTGAAATAGACATTCTCTGTAACACCCCCGGATCCTCTTGGGCTTACCAGGCATCCCACCTGCCACCCTCAAACCGGTTGTGTTAGGTCTGCAGCCCAATACACCCCAACCCATCACCCTTCTCCGTCCATTCATACTGGG
>Ga0214542_1002354_pt1 | contig 39086 bp, 19 predicted proteins | sample CNSS1metaG_FD_160096 | JGI IMG/M metagenome (GOLD analysis project Ga0214542, IMG submission 160096) | Root nodule microbial communities from cowpea collected in UCLA plant growth center, Los Angeles, California, USA - CNSS1 | ecosystem: Host-associated > Plants > Roots > Nodule | place: USA... | reverse complement strand
TGTTTTCTACTTTCCATAAGGACTTCAAAAGTAGAAAAAAAAAAAAAAAAAAAAAAAAAAATATAAAAAAATAAAAAAAAAAAAAAAAAAAAAAAAAAAAAAAAAAATAAAAAAAAAAAAAAAAAAAAAAAAAAAACAAAAAAAAAAAAAAAACAAGTTATTCATTTGATATTCTGTAAAGAAGTTAATTAAAATATAAAAATAAATAAAGAAACATATACAAAATTAAGAATTGAACTAAAGTTATAGGTTTTTTAAAATGAAGAAGTTAAAATAAAGAGAATAAAAGACAACAAATGAATGCTACAAGAAACTCTCTTTTATTATCAGTTTTTAAAAATAATTTAATATCGTAGTTAATAATTATAAAGGTTACTGTAAATAACTCTAAATGTATTTTTAATTTAATTTATACACAGAGAATGGTAAATGTTTAGGGTAATCTAGAATATGTTTGATCGTGGTTAGGTGGGAAATGGATGTTACGAAATGGAAGCAAGCTAAGAAAATTGTTTTGACCAAACCCTTCTCAATAGAAGGCGAATCTGACGCAGAACCGTTTTATAGAGCCCCCAATCTCCTACGTCGCTTGTTAAGTTTACTCAAGAACGTGCGGCCAGGATCAGATCTCACAAACCTCCAGGCAAGTTCTCTCTTACACTAACCTTCAGATTCATCTAGACCTACCAAATTTACATATTCTATTCTATTCTATGAATCTATGTAGACACATTAAAACTTCGATTGTATCGATTAATTACATTTGCCTATAATGTCCTGTAATAAGAAAGACCGAAATTCTGAATACAATTTTAAAGCTTAAATTTTTTAGCAAAAATTAATGATGAGTGTCTAATAGATTGAAGCATTTTGTGTTGTGTACAGCTGCCGCCTGTGTTTAATTTGCCAAAATCTCAACTCCAATGCTATGGTGAATCAGTGTATTGCACATCTTCCAACTTGCTGAGAAAATGCAACACTGAGAAGAGTCCAGTGGACAGGTTCACATCTGTGGTAGCATGGAGCATATCTACCACACGCCCTTCATATTTCGGTGTGGCTCCTTATAATCCTATTCTTGGAGAGACGCACCATGTTTCTAAGGGCAATCTCAATGTCCTACTGGAACAGGTACTAGTTGCTTCTCAATTTGTACTTACCACTTCAGTCACATTATGCTCAAATTTGGACTCTCTCTTCATTGAATGTGTTAGGTACAATACAATAACTTTATCATCTTCTTGTTGTCTACAGGTTTCGGTCAACCCTCCTGTGTCTGCTCTCCATGCAACAGATGAGAAGGAAAACATTGAAATGATATGGTGGCAGCAACCTATTCCAAGATTTCGTGGTATCTTTCACCTTTTTCTAGGATCATTAGTAACTCAAATCCACACTGACACATAATTTAGAAACTGAAATGTACCATTGCTATACATTCTTCTCCAATTCTTAATTAAGGTTTCGACAGTGAACTTCTACAATGGTTGTGGTAGCTTTCAGTTTTTGGCATGCAGCAAATTTTGTGGTTCATTCATAGACCAATTACGAGATATAAGAAAGAACTAACAAAGGAGTATATGTTTGCAGTACTCTCTTAGCACATTTTTCAAACTCTATCATAACTAGCCGAACTTATTACAAATAATAAATGTGCGGGAATTTTACTTATTATTTGTTGAGTCACTCTCATCATTCCGTAATTTCTGATGAATTTTAACTGATGAAAGGGCCGGGAGTGTTAGAAAGAGGATATTAAAGAGTGTGTCACTAAGACTCTTCTATTTTTCGCATTATGCCATTTACCTGCCTTCTACAAATGAGATATCAAAGTGAAAACTGAATGCTTTTATTTATGACATAGCTTGGGGTAAAAGTAGTTCCACCATGCATTCTATCAAGTGCTGCATTTCATTCAGATGCTATTAGTACAATTTTGCAGTCTTCCTAATTGGTTGTGGAATCTTTACATGTTGTTCCTCTGACTTATGCCATGGTTGAATCCATGCAAAACATTGCTTATATCGGTCCACAATGAACCTGTCTCAAGTCAAATTTCAAGTAGTAAATGCTAGCTCCTTATTCAGCAGCCATGTTCTGTAAATTCATGAGAGTATTTCAAACTAAATATGCAGGCACATCCATAGAAACAGAAGTGCATGGTAAACGGCAGCTGAAGCTCCTAAATCATGGGGAAACATATGAAATGAATTGTCCTCACCTTTCAATTAGAATTCTTCCGGTTCCTCGGATGGACTGGGTTGGCAATGTTAACATACGGTGCCCTGAGACAGGTCTTGTTGCAGAAATATCATACACATCAAGCTACTCGCTTTTAGGATTTGGGGGAAATCGCAAATTGGTCAAAGGGAAGATCCTTGACCCATCATCATTCAAAGTTCTCTACGAAGTTGATGGTCATTGGGATAGGTAAGTGTATAGTCCCTCCGACATGCATTTATTTTTCTTCCATCTCTGTGATTTAAAATTTATCCATTTCATAGAATTTTTTTCTATTATTCTCTAAATTTTGTGTAGAAAAATAACACTTATGACGTGGTTTTTCAAGAATATTATGCTAAACATGATGATTATAGTGACACATTTCTTATGAAATTAAATTATGCAGGACAGTTCAAGTAAAGGATACAAACAGTGGAGAAGTCAGGGTGATATATGATGCAAAAGAAGTCATTTCAGGCCTCAAAACACCTATCGTCAAGGATGCAGAGGTGATTAACTTCTGTTCTGTCTCCATTTGCTTGTGATCTTTAGTTAGTTATATTTGTACATCCCTGACATTTATCAACTAATCTTCCTGGCATGGCCTGCAAAAGCTTTTTCTGATTAGTAACTAGAAGAATATGCTTTAGATAAATGACCCCCTTTAAGAGTGAAGTAAAAACTTGTTCTTTTCAATAGAATATGAACACAACTAAAACTGTATTGAAGAGAGAAACAAGTTAATCCAGAAGAGTTACTCTACCTAATAACTCTTAGTATGTTTTAAATTTAAGTAATCCAATCAAACTTTTTAATAGCAAGGTAATTTTATTTGATGGCTATCAAATAATTATAAATATTTATAAAAATCTGCAGGCTTAGTTATTTGATAAAAACTTTTAATTTAACTGTTAGATTGTCAAAATTCAAAAGTAATAATGGTTGTAATTTGATTCTAAGTTTTTAATAGTTGGTTAATTTTACAGTTAAACAGTACTATTTTGTATGTCGTCATCAGTTTATCCTTTTCAAAGTTAAAAAAGAAGTCAAAGATTGTTGCTCTTTTTTCCATATGACAACGAAAAAGAAACTCAAATGATAGCAACACATCAAAAACAATTAAATACGGTAGAGCACCCCCTCACATAACATCATTATGTGCTTCAGTTTTAGTGAGTCCTACAGCAATCAATAATCATTAACAATATCTTCTTGTTATCTTAACTTTGATTTTTTTTATAGAAGTATAATTTTGTTAACATATCACATCAATCATTTAATTGTATCGATGTGTTGGCATGGCTTGGTTGGAGATAGTATTACTCAGTAATTCAGAGCACACGTCCCTTTTCAAACATGTACTGTAAGAAAGAACTTTTGCATAGCCAAGCAGATACAGATGTACATTCATAACCTCTGTCATTATGTTATCATTTTGGTACTTTACAGAAACGACCAACAATTTGGTAGCATTTATCAATAGAGTTAGTAATTTGATTTTTACTTGATGTTAGATAATTTTGACCATCAAAAGGTTTTATTGTTGTTGTAATTGTCACATGCAGAGTGTGTGGACAAGTGAATCAGCTGTTGTTTGGGGTGAGTTGAGTGAAGCCATAATGAGAAATGAATGGGAGAAAGCAAGAGCAGAAAAGGAAGGTGTGGAAGAAAGAGAGAGGAAGATGGTGAGAGAAAGAGGTGTGAAAGGAGAAAGTTGGGTTCCTAAGAATTTTAGGGTGTCCTACAGCAAAGACACCGGCGAATGGAACTGTTCACCCATTCATAAATGGGTCCCTGCAGCCCCTATTATAGCTCCGTAATTTATTAAATTGTTTCAGTGACTTTCTTTTTAAAATTCAGTACTTTTGTATTATCAGTTAATAGTTTTTTTTTTAGAAATATGAAGCATCTCGTTTATGAATAGATTGATATTTAAAAATTAAAAAAGTAAAAAAAAAAAAAAAAAAAAAGGAAGGGCCAAAAAGATACATGATGCAGAGACAAAGCAAAACGTTGGGAGTGGAATAAAGTCTTTATTGTCACAACCATAGATTGTTTGAGACAGGTTAAACGTGCTTAATCTGTCAATCCATGATGCAACATGTGAACACCGATTGAAACGTTAGCTTTATTTATTTTTCTTAACATCGAAATCAATTATTTGTTTTAGATAGGTTAAATATATAATAGCTTTCAAAGCCCAGGTTTTTAACTAAAATATCTACTACTACTAGTAAAAAGGTTTGGAAAACTTGTGTGAAGTGTTAATTTCCAATTTCAAAAACTTTTAATTAATATAAAAATACGTCGCTATTAGATTTGATCTCCACGAATTCATAAGCATAAAAGACTTAATATACAAAATAAAAGATGAATGCGACCTTAGTAAGAGTCATTCTTCTTTTTTATCTGTTTTTTTTCTTCTGATTACATATTTATTATTCTTTCTATTCTAGTATAACGCACACACACACATACTATAACACCAACAAATTGTTAAAGCGAGTGCCAAAATTCAACTTTCTTGTTCATGATTATAAATCGATAGTTATTTAATTTCTTGAAAAAATATAAATTTGAATTTAATAAATGTGTAATAATCACATTTTACTATTAAATTTTGTGATTAATGCTATTACTAAGTGTATCGTGAAAGAGTAAGTTGATATTAGGTTATAAAGTTTAAGAAGTAGTTTAATGAATAAACTGCAATATTTAGATATTTAAGAAGTAGTAATGCAATTATTTATTTGATAAAAATGGAGATGGGCAGCATATAGTGATATTTGCAGAGAATGGTGGTGAGGTAGAATTATTAAGCTGGTAGGTAGTGTAGAGGAGAGGGGAAATAAAGGGTTTTTGCAGAGAGTGTACGTATGATATAAATAAAAGCAGGAAGTAGAGTAGGTAGCTACCACCATATATATTCAGCTTCTTCAGCTTCATCAGCTTCACCAGGTTCAGCTTAGCTAGCTTCTGAGTTCTGCAAGACAAGTTAAGTTGTCGCAGATACAAACATCCATACATGGTAAGTAAGTACACATATTTATTTCTCTCATTCACAACTTATAGTGTCTTATGTTTTTGTTTTGTGGGCATGTTTGTGTTGCGGTGTAGGACAAAAAAATAGTCCTCACAAGGCCATTCTCATTGGAGAGGCAATCAGATGAGGACACAAACCCTAAAGCTCCAAACATTTTCCGCCGCATACTTAGTCTCTTTAAGAATGTCCGCCCAGGATCCGATGTCTCTTGCTTCAAGGTAAGCTACTACATACTTTTAACTCTTACTTATTGTTTTCATATTTTATTTGTTTACTTTTTTATAAGATATAACTAATATTGTAGTTTGTGCAATAAGAAAATATTCATTTTATGTAACTAAAACTTGAAATAAGTAATAATCTTAGGATAATTTGTGATTATTGTACTTGATCAGTGCAGCTTCCACCTGAGTTCAACATGCCCAAGTCAGAACTTCAGTGCTATGCAGAGTGCGTATATTCCACAGCATTAGACATCCTAAGCAACCTCAACGGTGGCAACACACCACTGAATAGACTCATAAATGTTGTAGCATGGACCATTTCCACAGTGCGCCCCTTTTGGGTTGGTGTTGCTCCCTACAATCCCACTCTTGGTGAGACTCACCATGTTTCCAAAGGAACCCTCAATGTCTTACTCGAACAGGTACTATACTCGCTCTGATTTTTCATTTTCATGTCACAATAAATCTCCATAAACACATGTTTTGTTCTCAGGTTTCACATCACCCTCCCGTCTCTGCACTCCATGCAACCGATTCTAAGGAGAACATAGAAATTATATGGTGCAACTCTACTTCTCCAAAATTCACTGGTAATTCAACTTCTTCAACATTTATATCTTCTTTTCTAAAATAAATATGTCAATTTCCATAATAATTGGAAGTCTTTGTCTTTCTTAAATTTTCCAATGACTAAAAACTTTGAATTCAAATCATGCAGGTACTTCAGTAGAAGTTCGTGTGCATGGCATACGACAGTTGAAGCTCCACAATCATGGAGAGACGTATGAAATGAATTCTCCTGATCTCCTTCTCAGAATTTTCCCTGTCCCTGGAGTTGATTGGGTTGGCAATGTCACTATCCGGTGCATAGAAACAGGCCTTGTCGCAGAATTAAGCTACCATAGCCAATCTTTCTTTGGGTTTGGGACAAACCGGAGACTGGTTAAAGGGAAGATCTTTGATTCTTTATCTAAGAAAATTCTGTATAAAATTGAAGGTCATTGGGACAGGTAGGTATCCCACACTGAAGTTTTATTAACTAAATTATCTGTATGTGATCAGAAATCAAAACCTACGTACTTTCCACCTACCTTTTGTCAATTCTTTACCTATATAGTACTGTGATATGTCGCTAATCCAATCATTCCCATAAATGCGTTATTGCAGTACTGTAACAGTGAAGAATACAGAGAATGCAGAAGTAAGAGTGATCTATGATGCAAAACAAGTTATATCAGGACTCCAACCTCCTATTGTGAAGGATCCAGAGGTAATAAATATCAAAATTCATTAAATGGTAACACGTATCATATCATTTTTTAAAATTTTCATGTGGAAGTTTGGAGTTTTATTATTATGTGATTGTGCATATATGCAGAGTGTGTGGGCAACAGAAACAGCTCATGTTTGGAGTGAGTTGAGCGAAGCCATCTTAAACAAAGAGTGGGAAAAAGCAGAAGAAGCAAAGAAAAGTATAGAAGAAAGACAAAGGGAGCTTCGCAGAGAAAGAGAATCAAAAGGAGAAAATTGGGTTCCTAAACACTTTACTGTGTCTTACAGCAAAGAAAAGGGTTGGAACTGTTCACCGATTGAAAAGTGGGTCCCAAATGCCCCTATCATCTCCTTGTAAACTTTTTTTGTATGTTTCAAAACCTTTTCCAAGAAACAACCACGTACTGCATCATCGTTTGCATCTGTGTTTTAAAACGAGGTGGTTTGATATCGTGAAAGTCATCTATGCATGGTTGTTATGAAAAGCAATAAGTGAAGCAGGCATTGGTTTTGAATTCTTGCTATGAACTGTCGAATTTGGCACAGAAAGAAGAAAAAGAATTGAAAGAACAATGTGTGTGTGATGAGAGATATTAGTGTTGGAAATGGGAGAGAAGAAGAGGAGTAGAAGATGAAGGCACATGCATCCCATGTGAATATGCAACTCTCACAATGAATGAAGAGTGAGGAATGTGAAAGATTGAAAGATTCAAAATGTGCGATCCAAGAAAGTTCCACGTAGCTTTGATTCTTCCACCTGTTCTATAAATCCTTTATGGTGAAAGTATGGGTTCCAAAATCAATCAGCTTTCTTTCGCAAAGTTTACCACAAAACACTACTGAAATTAGGTTAAATATAAAATTTTGTAAGAATTCTATTGAACCAATATAAGGTTTTTATCAAGAATTTTAAATTGTAAAAATGTTTTTCTAAAATTTCATTTTTAACTAATGCGAACGAAGTTAATTTCATTTTTTTTTCTCATACAGTTTTATGAAAAAAAAAAAGTATTGTAAAAATGTACCCTTAATCAAAGGTTAAAACACAATCGTTATTTTTTATATTTTATTAATATAAAAAATTGTATCATTTTATTTTGAAAAAGAGATACAAGGTTTTCTTAATAATCTTTTCAAAATCAAGAAATTTAGTCTAAATGTTTAATTAAATTAAGACTATCAAATAAAAAATATTAATGTTAAAAGGTATATGTCTAACACATTCTAACCAATGCTTAACAAATTCAATTCGTTGTCACAAAAGTATTAAAAGAACATACTTTTAGGTGGAAGCCAATATTAAAATCATCATCATCACTACATTAATTAAAAGAAAGAAATATGATATCTTCAACTTTTATACTTTGTAGAATTCACCATCAACTATGTATATAATAATTTCATTTTAAAATTTTATTTATATTTATCACCATCGTCATCTAAATACAATATCTTACTATTAAAAATAATAATTATATTTTGACTCCCATTTTTTAACTCATATTCTTTACTTTCTAAGTTGAGTTAATATGAATAATTGATTCTTTCAAATAAATAAATAATAATACATTAATCAATAATTCACACTAAACCACTTCAAGAACAAAAAAAAAAGAGTTATATTATTATTATTCTAAAAAAAACATCAGATAGTTATAAAAATATGTAGGTGTAAAAATATTAATTTTCTCAAATAAATAAATATAATGCCAAATAAGCTACAAGTGAGAGATTATGAAAATTAACATTAATATCTTCATCGTTAATACCACATAATTTACATGGCAAAACTGCTAATTAAAAAAAACAAATAAAAACCTAACTTATTTTCTGATGATCAAGAAACTTAAATTATGAATTAAAAGAATAAGGAGAAGAAAAAAAATATATTTCGACATAAATTATCTAACTATAAATAGAAATCTCTTTTCTATTGTGAAATTATATTCCTTAAACCTTACCTGGATACTTTACTTAGACAATAATTAAATTTTCTTCATTTATCTGAGAGTCGTGTATCTCCCTCAAGCTAAATCCATGCTATTTTTTTCTGAATAATTTAAAATTAAATATTTTCAAATAGGAGACTTTTATTTATATGTTATGAATGATCGGTATTTCTAAATAACTTTGATATCTAATATCAAATAAATTTTAAAAAATAATTTAATTTTATGAAATTTAATTTATAAAATTAAATTTTTATTCATTTATATACTACAAATTATTTTTATTTTGAATTAATAAAAATGTTCAATAAAATATTCAATTATACAAATAATAACAATCATATCTCAATTCAGTCCATTAATAGTTGTAGTTATCTGAATGAACTAATATAGTTCTCAAAAGAATTTTTTTTTTTCTTTTCTCTCAGCCCTAATGCACCTAACAGTGACAGAAAGAAGTGCATTCAATTTTACTCCATTGATAGTAAACCCAATCAATTCATCTTCAACTACCAACTAATACACTATATTAAATGGTCAATGTCATTTCTTTTTCTTCGTATGAACATCCTTTGATTTATTATTAGGACCCATTTTAAATTATTCATTTTACGTTGATAATAGAATAAAATAAAAAGAAAAATGATGGTTATAAAATTGTATTAAACCTTGGCTGGTTTCAGTATTAATTTTCTCTGAGAAAGAACTCAGAGGTTCTGTCAGTAGTAGCTTGTTCCACCGAACAAGATCTTCACTTATATTCACACACCAGCTTGATAAAAGAATAAAGTTTCTGTTTCATTCATCTGCTCATATACCAGTTTACGTTCATCAACTTTCAGATTAATGGTACGTTATTTTCTCACTCAATCTCTCTTTCTATCTTTTTTTTTTTTCTGGTATCCATATAACTTCATATATTCATGCTAAGTTTTTAAGTTTTCCGATCTTTGAAATTAACAGAAATAACACACAGTATTCTTTAAATAGTAACAACGAGGAATATATACTCAAAATATTTTTTTTTCTGTCTATTTATGGTTAATTTCTTTTCTTTCTATTGTTTTCTTACATTGCTAATGGTGGTTGGGTGGGACTTGCGGACATACCCGATAGAGCAAAATTTATTAAAATTGTGCTGTGTCACTACAATTTTTAGAGATTAAACATATTAATTATGTATGAAGATAAAAAAGAAAAATTGTTCATTGATAATGATCTATTGATTGTGGTTTCAAATACATCAAAACTCTGAATGTCATAAACCAGTTCCTCTAGTAAGTTGATAGGATGAACAAAAAAACAAAAACTGAATACTATTCTTAGATTGAAAAGGAAGACAAAGATGGGTCAGAGAACAGAATTTTGTTTTAGTTTAAACGGACATAATATGGTAGGTGATATAATTTTCTTTAAAATATAATTTTGTTTCATCAAATATACAACATTTATTCATCTTCCAGCATTTGTTTACTTGTTTTTTCTACCAAACATGATCCAAAAATAATATACTTGTGCATTTTAACTCAATTTTAACTCGTACAAACTCGGTTCTAAAAATAATGAGTTTTGATTTAAAAAAGTTCAAAAAAGATTTTTTTACTTTCTAACATTAAATATTAATTTTATTTTTAATTAATCTTTAAATTAATTATTCGAAGGATATCGTCCTAGTAAATATGTTTTAAAAAGTAGATATATTTATTATTTTCTGTAATATTGTATTAGTAAATAAACTTAAATTGCAGACACTTATAAACTTTCCAAGCCAAAGAATTGCAACTTGTCAGACAAAAAGCATGCATTGGGCCAAAACTTTCAGAAATTCTTCTACACTTCACTCTAACTTTGGCTTGAGCATTAATATTTTGACACCAATACGAAATACTTTCGTCTGACACTGAAATAAATTAATATTTTATTATAATATAAAATTTTATTGAAAAAAAAATAATATAATATTTTATTGAAAATAAAACAAATAAAAATTAGTTATGAACTGTGGTATGAAAATAACTCTTTCTTTTTTACTTTGTAGTATTTAAGAGTACACTTACATAATAAACTACCAAAAATTCAATATCCAATAACCGACAAATATTAACCAAACACTTCATGTTACATGTATTATTACATAGGAGGAAGGAATTGGTTCATCTTAAGTAGTTGTTGGTCTTATTTTTTTATTCGACATTCTTTTTATGGTTGATTGAACATGTTATGTACATAATATCATTGTATTTTAATGTAGTAATCTAAAAAAGAAAAAATCCCATCGGTCATTAATGCATGTCCCGCACTTTGGACGTGTTCAATATTTCTCTTAGTATCGGTCCTTTTAATCCGTTCTTAACCGGAGACAATGTTGTTTTCATATAATTTTTTTAATATATATATATATATATATATATATATATATATATATATATATATATATATATATATATATCATAATTTATTTCTTATTTAAAAAGAGAGAAATAATATGTCATACTTGTTTTGTAACAGCATCACCTTTTAAAGTTTAAATGGAAACAATGCATTTGTTTTTTATTATATATATATATAGAGAGAGGCAAATCTTGTTATTTACTTTAATTAGAAATTGCTAACTTTTTAAAAAAGAAATTATCTAAACTCCCTTAATTTGACATATACAAGAAACATTAGCGATTCAATGTTTTAAAATACATATTCTTTTCATCATTGCTAACTTTTAGCCAAGATATAAGGGATTGCTCGGTAACATTTGCATTAACTTCAAAATAAATATTTATTTTTTCTATTTTAATTAAACAATATTTATTTTTATTTGAATTTTAAATAAACATTGTACCTTTCGTATTTTTAATAAATTGATATTTACCACTCTTATTAAATTTTAAAAGATCATATTATCTAAACTTTAAATGAAAAATTATAAAAATTAGAAATTAATGTTTTGAAACACAAAAGTAAAGTAAACACAAAACTAAATTACTTTTAAAATATTGTTTTAAAAATGATTTTAATATATAAGAATTAAAATTATTGCATTCTTTCGTTATCAAAACTCGTTAATTTGTGATTAATTCGTACATGTTCTTGCATAATAGTCACTCTTCAAAGAAAAAATATATTTAGTTTTATGTTATTTTTAAAATTTTAAGAGAATCTATATATTTTTTTCAACTATACTATTTTCATTTTTATTACACATAAAACATTGTTTGGAGAGACAAAATTAAAAAAAATATAACAACTAAATTCTTCAACATTATATTAAAATCAAAATAATTAAATATTTTTTATTTTGGTGAAAAAAAAAAAACTTAAACCCAAAATGGTGTTTGAACATGTTTTATTATGTGGTCCTAGTAAGAATTATAATGCTGTAATTATTCCATTGTCAAACATTCATAAGTGTAGGTCTTTGCACAATAATTTAAAAATTGAGATCTATACGGTGTTTTAATTATGTGTTTTATACATGTTTTATGTTTAAAATTAAGTCGTGCGCTATGGTATATAAAAATAATATCATATTTGTTTTATTTAATTCTAAAAAGTAACTAATAACTACCTCAATTCTATTTAATAATATTATTTAAATATAAATTATAATGTATTTAATAAAAATTATTTTTATTGTACAAAACAATATTTATAGACGAGTTTAATATTATTTTTAATCAATGTGAAAGTAATAATTTCTTCTATATTCAAGTCCCATTCAAACCACCACATCAATTAAGAGTTTTTGTTTTTTACCAATTTTTTCTTTTTTACTCCCATTGCCTGTTTCATCTTGTTTTGCTGTTTTAATTATGTAAAAAATCAAATTGACTGGTATTTTTACATTTCAACAAAGCATTGATTTTTTTTTCTTCGTCTTCTATATAGTTCTAGGTCTTTTTCATTAAATAGTGCATTCATTGATAAAATTAGACTATTTATATATATATATATATATATATATATTTATATTTATATTTATATTTAAAAGTGGTACTTCCTTTGAATTTAAATACTCCTATAAGCAAAATCAAAGATATATGCACTTAAATATTAATAAATTTCAAATTTTTAAACTTTATTTAAAGTTATTACAAAATAAACAATTTATCTTTAAACTTATACATAATTTTCAACAAATATAATTTGATGGTAATTTTGAAAAATCTTTATTATGTGAAAATAAGAATATTAAATGAACTTAATTATTATGAAGCAATTATTTTTTCTTATAATTAGATATGAAGGTACTGCAATTTTATACTGATTAAAAATAAAAGTTAAAAGATTATTTAACCTGTAGCATACAATACATTTATAATTTTTCCTAAATTATATTCATGGAGAATGTTAGGTTTAAACATAAAAGTTTTTTTTTTTAATAATAACATTAAATAAGATTTACTGAATTGAAACTTGCTTATATTTAAATCTATTAAATGTGATTTTTCTATTACTTTTGTGTAGAGATAAATACATTTCCTCTATTTCTTTTTACGTCTGTTTAAAAAAATATTTCTTTTTAAATTTGTCCGTATAAAATAAATACTTTTTTTATTATATTTTTCACAATAATTTTTTAAATAATTTAGACATTCATATATTAGGAGAGATAGAGAGAAATGAGTAAAATAAGAAAAGTGTGCAACTATCTTTTAAAAAAAATATTAGTTCCACCCAACAAAAAAACCTAAAAGATACCTGTAAAGAAAGGGAAGGAATGTTTCTTGGTTAACGTGAGAATATATTAATTTGCAATTGAATTTCAGATTCTCTAATATGTCACTAAAATTAGATGGTCCTTAAAGATAAGGTTATTAAAGTTTTTGATTTTGAGGTTCACGAATAAAAATATGATTTAGAGTTAAAAAGAAATATTTTTAAAATTCAACATGTTAAAATAAAAAATCTCAAAATTTACTTTTAGGTCTAACTAATGAGTTTACGCACATTATTATTCGAAAAGTTAAAGGTTTATGTAAATTTGGTATTATTATTCGAAAAGTTAGAGGTTTATGTAAATTAGGGCGAGAAGAAATACTATTTTCAAAGAGTATGTTAGATAGTACATTGTGGCAATTTTCTGTAAGATAGAGTATATTATTCATATTACTCAAACTTCAAATACTAGATGTATATTGAATTTGGATTCTTCAAAAAAAAATATATTAATATATATATATATATATATATATATATATATATTGATTTTATTGTTTTAAAAAAATCATATAATTTGAAAACATAACACAAATATAACAAAATAATATCAACATAAATCTAAATTGATATACTCTAATAAATATATTAAGGGTTATATACGTTTATAATTTCTAAATTTGAACACAAAATTAAAACTTATTTTTATTTCAAATTTCTATATTTTGATTTGTAAATTTAAAAAATAAAAAATATAGCTTTCAATGACACTAATTGTTTTACACTTTAGATTCGCTTTTGATTTATAACATACTAAACTTCAGATTCGGTTTTTATTTATAAAGTGCTAAACAGTATCAACTTTACAATTACCGCTTGAAATGTTGTTCGACATGTAAGAGGAAACTTAATGCAATTGACTTATGAAAACTGTGTTTATTCAATTTTAAAATTTAGAAATTAAACTATATTAAGATTTGGAACAAATTTAAATTTCTCATTCATTCATGTTTAATAATTAAAAATATATTTAACCTATCTATTAATCATTATTTAACAAATGCTTTTAGTTTCTTTTAACTGTTTTGCAACTATTATCCATTGATAGATCTCTTGAATACATTTAGATACGTATAAATAAAATTGGAGTTCTGAAGTAAATGTGTACGTTGAGCTATACTAAGTTTTATTGATTGCAAGAGGCACATATATATTACCTGAATAATATATTATTGTTGTTGTTGGTTATTTCCATGCAAGCACATGAGAAGTTTAATACGTAATTCAATGTGAGAAATAAACTGTTACCAAAAAAAGTTAGAAGCTCATTAATGTTTATGAAGACTTTATCATGGAACGATTTAAACATAGTGGCTGCTTGTGGGGTTGCAGTGGGGAGCATTCATTTTAATACATTATTAAGATTGGTGTGAAGCATATTTATACACGTCTTCTCTATTCGATTACATATCCTCGTATAAGTTCACATTAATTAGACACTAATTTTTGGTTTTGCATTAATAATAACGAAAGTTACTGATATATCTCGTAGGACACAAAAATTGTGCTGTCAAAACCACTAACACTTGAAGGCCAAACAGATTCAGATGAACACTGCGAAGCTCCAAATATTCTGCAACGCATATTGAGTCTCTTCAAGAATATGCGCCAAGGATCTGATCTCTCATGCTTCAAGGCAAGTTTAGGGTTCCACATCACTTCAAAACTTAAATGATTTTCTGTGAACAAAAATTTAAGATAAGAAATGGTTCCCCACTAAGAACATATTCAAACCCGTAATTTTAATATATCTATATATCTCACTACGAAAATTTAATAAGCAAAATTTTCCTCCTATTTTCCTTTATTTGATTTCTTGACTTGTGAGCTATGAAGTTTGGACATGCCTCATCAATGGTGTGTCTCGTGTCCAACACTTATCGGACACCGATACTCGTACGACACTCGTATGATAAGTATCAGTCAAGTGTCCAATTTGAAAGACATTTTTTTTTGTCTTTAACATGATTTTGAATGACTCTAACACAATATTAATAATCACAAATTCAATTATTTTCTAAAAAAATCTATAAAGTTGTAAATTTATCATATAAGTTTCTATTATGATTATAAAAATAAGGAAAAAAAATATTATATGATCACTACTTTTCGTTTTTTTGGATATTAGATTGATAAATTAGATTCATTTTATGTACGTTGACAATTTGTTAGTTAAAAGTTTGAAACTAATATGTATATGCATGACGTGTTATGTGTTATATTTTTTCAATTTAGTCGTATCTCCGTGTTTGTGTTGTATTTGTGTTCGTATCCGGACTTCATAGTTTGTGAGTACCTAGACCACGCCATCTTCATTAATATATATATATATATATATATATATATATATATAAATACACTGCAAATTATTTATGTTAAATTTTTTATATAAGCATCATTATTTTGTTGAAAGTGAAAGTTGGATTTGGTTGTTGAATCTGTATTGGTGGACAGCTGCCACCTATGTTCAACATGGCAAAGTCACAACTACAGTGCTATGCAGAATCTATATACTGCACAGCATCGGATTTGTTGAGCAACATTAACAGTGGCGAGACTCCTCTAGATAGACTCATATTGGTTGTAGCATGGGCCATTTCCACCACACGCCCTCTAAGCTTTGGAGTTGCACCCTACAATCCCACTCTTGGTGAGACTCACCATGTTTCCAATGGAAACCTCAATCTCTTAATGGAGCAGGTATTATATGTACTCATATGTACTCAATCACCATGTTTCATTATAAGACTTTTCTTCCATTTCAAACGTAAATATGGATTAGGATTTGTACATGGATGCGCTTCTGTTTCCAGGTTTCACACCACCCTCCTGTATCTGCCCTCTATGCCACTGATGACAAGGAAAATATTGGTATCACATGGTGTCACTCTCCAGTTTCAAAGTTCAATGGTATAATACTCTTTTTATTTCATGACATCAGTATCAAACATCTTTTCATTCTTGATTTTGCTTCAATTGGGTGCATGTATGTTGTGAAGTGTAATTATCTTACTTCAAACATTGAACTGTAGTTAATGGATGCATGACAAAACCAAATGTGCAGGTACTTCAATAGAAACTAAGGTGCATGGCAAACGACAGTTGAAGCTCCACAATCATGGAGAGACCTATGAAATGAATTCTCCTAATCTGGTTATCAGAATTCTTCCAATCCCTGGGACTGAATGGGTCGGCAATCTCAGCATTCGGTGCCTAGAAACAGGCCTTGTGGCAGAATTAAACTACATGACCCAATCTTTCTTTGGATTTGGGGGAGGTCGAAGACAGATTAAAGGAAAAATCTATGATTCATTGTCTATGAAGATTCTACACAAAATTGAAGGTCATTGGGACAGGTAATTAATCTGTCTTTCAAGTTTTATTAATTATTTATCTGCAACTCTTTACATGAAAAAGCAGTGCTTTTCAATTGTTTACTTAAAAAGTATCGTAATCCCCAAATTGCAAAATGCAACAGAACTGTAACAGTAAAAAGTACATCCAACGCTGAGGAAAGAGTGATATATGATGCAAGAGAAGTTATTTCAGGGCTTCAAGCTCCTATTGTCAAGAATCCAGAGGTAAAAACCATGTATTTCACTTGTTTGTGTCAGTTTCTTCTGGCTCTAATATCCATAAAGTGTGATTTTTGTTTTGTCTTCCTTTATGAAGTCAAGGAAGAATGGTGAGTGGTATGCAACACTTTCCATAACTATGATATTAAAGAATGAATCTTTTTTGAATTTGTGTTGCTGAAAATGAAAATGTGAATATGCATGCACGTCTTCCTGAATGAAATTGTGTTGTACAATATGCAGAGTGTGTGGCCAACAGAAACAGCCCTTGTTTGGGGTGAGTTAAGCGAAGCCATCTTGAGCAAAGACTGGGAAAAAGCAAGAGAAGCAAAGAAAATTGTGGAGGAAAGACAGAGGGAGCTTCTGAGAGAAAGAGAGGCAAAGGGGGAAAATTGGACCCCAAAACACTTCCTGGTGTCTTATACCAAACAAGAGGGTTGGCACTGTTCACCGATCACAAACTCTGTCCCGAACGCTCCAATTGTCACCTTGTAATTTGTTATGTTTCAAAGCAGTTACCAAAGATGTTATTCCACTTTATCACTAATTCTGTACCTTTTAAAACTCAAAACAGAATCTTTACCATACAAATAATCCATAAATATATCAATTTCTTTGTTACGGAGATCAATAAGTCTATCTCACTCTGCTTATATACTCAGAACGATGCACTCCTATAAGGGAAACAATTCTCAAAGGCTATGCCACCAAATTTACAATATGACTATCTCAAATGAATCAAATATTCAAATTACGTGAAATTACACATTTTATGTTATGTAAAAGGTTACATAACTACTTTGATTCAATATGATGTGGATTTTGTAAATTAACATAGCTTAAATATGTTTTTTATTTTGTTCTAAATTCGAATTAATTCATCTTCGAGACTTTGTTCAATTTAGTTTTTCAGCTTTAAAAACGTGTTATTTTAGGTTTTTTAACCAAATTTTCTAAGTTTATTTGACGTTTCAAACGTGTTTATCCATTAATATTAAAGCGAAAATTTGTCAAATGGTATAAATAACTCAAATGTTATCATGAAACACATATGAAATGTCAAATAACTCAACAAAATTTGGTTAAAAAAAATAAATTCATGTATTTCTAAAACTGGAGAAAACTAAAATTTCAAAAAGAGAATAATTCTAATTTTTAGTTAGAAAAAAAAACATATTTAATCATGTACCCGTCCAAAAACAGTGTGTAGATATTTTACCGATGATAGGGTGATGATCAACAAAGAACAAAGATATGAAGTGGCATCACCATCAAGCCAACCCTTGAGCAAGGATGAGCATAGGTGTAGAGTTGTATTGCTATAGAGTCAATGTCAGTAAGAATAGCAAACCAAACTTCTTTTTAGGAAGCTAAGATTAAGGAAATAATACTAACAAATATTATGTAATTATTATAGTTACATTAGTTATTATTTAGGTTGGTTGAGATTTAGGAAGATATTGATAATTATCTTTAAAATCATTATGTATATATGCTATATTTGTAATTAATTCATCTATTATAAATAAGATTATTCCTATGGTCAAGGAACGGATTGATTTTTATCTAAACAAGTCTTAAGTTGACGGTAAAAATTTCTTTCTTTCTATTTTTGGTTAAGAATTATCGGTCACTTGACCAGAACAAATCCTATTTTCTATTTTTCTTTCAAGAATTTTGACCAAACATCGAAGGATAATCCATCTTTATTGTATCTTAACTCACTTTTATCTTAAATACAATCTAAATTAGAAATTTACAGTATCAGTATCAGGTGCTCAATAGATAACATGCAGAGACATTCGAAAGGACAGCTTAGGATAATCAGATAAAAAAGAAAACTCTAAAATACATTATGCAAGTCCAATTCCCCAACACGAAAGCTTCAGCAAACTGAAACATATCCTTCTCAATCTTTTTAATAATCAAAGCACACCACTCTGCATATGGCTACCTGAATGAAAGGTTATCCAACCATCAATAACATTCTTGCCAATCCGATTCACTCCTCCTATGATATGGCTTCTCTGATATGGTGTCCAACACAGGTTTCCAAGGTTGTACTCTGCAAGGGCTTCTTCCACCAATGTTCATCTTACCAACACCATATTGCTCTGCCGAACCACCTCTTACAGGTTGATTTTGGGTGGACAAAGGACATGCTTTGGCTACTGCGCTGAGTCTCTTTACAAGGCCAGCAAGGTCCACCGGAGAAACATCAGCTTGTAGCACTGAATATGGCAGCATGAAATAGACTTGCCCAGGTTGAAGGTGTGTGTCTCCGGTCATTGATTTTGAGGAAGCGGAAAGAAGCTGAGTAGAAGTGCAGAGAAAGTGTTTTGAGGGGTGCCCAATTACTTGCCTCACTGAAATTGGTTGCTCAAAATCCTCCACATAACCGTTCATATGAACCACACGGATATGCTTCAATATGGAGGATGAGTCGCAAGAAAAACAAGCCCCCATTTTCTCTTGATCAACCTCTCCAATATGCTAATGAAGAAGTAGTTTTTGTTAACTGGTATAAATAGTATTATAGTGTTCGTTTGTGTGTGTGTGTGTAATAAATAAATAAATGGGGATTGACTTTGATGATTTAAATGGTAAATGGATAAGTACACGTATATTGAACCTTTTGGAAATGAAACTGAACCTTTTTCTGACCAAGTTGTTAGTATTGTATTAATCAACTTGTTGCATCATTATTGGCATGAAAGGAGAAAGACACATGCAGCCAGCAATGAAATAGTTCGACCGTATTCATAGAATAAGCTCTAATTAATTCCGAAAGCTTACTTACGTTGTTTTCAAGTACCAAAATTTCAAACCAAACTGTGTGAAACATGAAACAAGGTCCATGGTCCCCATTGCCTACTTAATTGCTTAATTTGGCGTGTCGTTTTAATTTTTAGGTCGTATTCGATGTAGAGTCACATGCAGATCAATTTTATTTTATTTTTTTAGCATTTGTAATACAAAAAAAAATACTAAACTCATACTTGAATTCTTTTTTTTTTTAAACTTAAAAGATATTAATACTCAGAAATATCTTATAGCACTTGTATCTTATAGTGCTTGTATCTTAGATTTATCCCGTATTAAAGATGCTTAAGGTTGATTAGAGCTTGAAGAGTTGAAACAATTAAGTCAAACCAACCAATTGCAACCAATATTAATAGTTCATGAAGAGACAAAGTCCAATAATAGCGAGACTCTTCCACTTGCCCAAGTTGCAAAACTCTAATCGATCTCTATGTTTTTCTAATTTTGATAAAATTATTTTCAAGTAAAGTTTGTCCCCCCATACTTTAAATAACGCCCTTTCAACCTAAACCATTTCTCTAAAAACATGGGATACGATGCAATAATACGCTTTTTCTTTTATTTACTTTATAATCACAAAACTTGTATTGAACTAATTTATCACACAAAATTATAGAGATGAAAATTTGATTCATATAGTTTATAAGTCGGTCTCAACTCTCTCTTATATTTTATTCGTTCACAAGGGGTCTCAACAAATTTCAACCCCAAATTCTTTTATTAAAATGAGTTAGGAACAAGGTTAGAGTAAGTTTAATCACATTAAAAGACTTTAACTAACTCATGAATAAAAGACTTTCACACTACTCACGAAATTTAGACAGAAAATTTAGATGCCAAATTAGATTTTTTTCAAATTTATTACATCTAACTTTATAATTTTATATAATTGTTTTTCATTGTCTTTAATTCTTGGATTTTCATAAAGTTTCTTAATTTTAATCGACATAAATGCTTTTTTTATCTTTATCTCGAGTTTTCCTCTTAAAAAAATCAATTCTTTCTTTTTATTATAATTTTTCTAATATTAATTTAGCAACTCTTACCTATTTAAGAAAAGATAATTTTATCACTGTCCAATAGTACATACTAAACAAATTTATCACATGGAAGAGAAAAACTCTTAAAAAAAAGATAAAAATAAATTTATTCAAAAGAAAAAATTGATCAATTCAAAATATTCTTTAACTCATCAATTTCACCGTTGTGTAATTTTATTTTGAAAAGGAAAATAGATCGAAGATGGAAATTCAAAAAGGAAAGAAGAGATGAAAAAGAAGTAGAAGTACAAAAAAGAAAAATGAAAAAAAAAAGAGAATTAACTATACATGAGTTTTTAATAAAATTTTTTAAAAAGTTAATATAAATAATATATAAATATAATTTTAAAATATATAAAAAATGAAATGTAAAAAAATTGAGAGAGCCATAGGTCCCCTATGTTAATGAGAAGATACGTCGATGTTCACCACATGTTAAAGGTTAGGATTAATCAACTGAGACCGAAGTTCCAAACATGTTATCCTAGAACGAAAAATCGAAACGAGCTCATCCAAACATATATTGCAATTACAATCAAATAAAAAGATACCAATAAATTAATCATCGTGTAAATCAGTGTTCAATATTTTATATTTAATGATGGAGTAAGTATGTAATTATATTATATTTTTTCAATATTAATTTATATCGATTTAACTATTATTTTTACTTTTTTTGTTAATATAAGTTCAGTTTTATTTGAACTACATTTAAAGCACAAGCGTTAACCATTTTGCGTTTACCTGTACAATTTATGTAGTGAAAAAAATTGTGTACATAAATATGTCGGATCAACAAACACCTCAAAGCTGCGAGCAAAATTAGTCTGTGTCAAGTGAACTGGAACAAGCATGGTAGGGAAAAAAATCCAGACTTTGAACTAATGGATTTAATAGTTAATTTGAGTTCAAAACATTGGTTTGATTTAATTAATTATTTAATAAAATATTAGTGTTGAAGTTGAACAAGATTATTGTAATGGCTAACTCAATGACAAGTTAGGTTATAATAAGTCGAATTAAAAAACAAAAAAAGTGTTATATATATATATATATATATATATATATATATATATATATATATGATAGATGAATAGTGTTACTCACTTGACTTTGGCAAAACGTTTTTATTTGTTTTGAATGTGTCTGTCGTCGGTGTGGCAAGGTGGGCAAGTGTGTGTTTGAGTTGACTTTTATTTATTTAATGTTAGTAGAAAAAGTTCGACGGTAATGATAATTAAGAATGCAAAATTCAAACTCGTTTTTTTGGTTTGGTTGATTAGTAATAGTAGTTACATTGCTTCCTTGTCTTTTTCTTCCTCAATTCTCAAACCTTAAAATTCTTATCTTCGTTTTGTGTTGTTTTCTTTGTCAACCTCAGACTACGCTTCCGTTCCGTTAACGTGATTTATCGTTCTTCAGTACCGACCTTTGGCGGCTCTCTAAAAGGTACATGTTGTTTTCATTCAATACATAAATAAACTTCATATATGTTTAAAAAGGATGTGGATTATATTTTGAGTCTACCTTAATTGAATCTCGTGTTTTATATATATTTTTTTAATGTATATATACACCACGTACTTTAGATTTCTTATTTATTTTAATTATTTGGCTTTTCATCAAATTTATTCTTATTTTCAAAATAATTTTTGCCTTATCTAAAAATGTAATTATGTTTATCAAATAAATATTCTTTATATTTTACATTTGAATATTTTTAATATTTTTTAATATTTTTATTTATTATATTTTTTTTACATGAGTAATGTTTAACACTTTCAATTTAAGTGTTCAATAACATAAATTTTTCATTTACTAAGTAAGGTAAGAACTTTATCTTCTTTATTTAATTATTATTATTATTTTTTCATTTGAAAAAACTTTATTCTTGCTAAAATAATTTTCGTTTTCTCTCGGTCATCGATTAGATTGATATTTGAAAAATTTTCTTAAATCTTTACGATATTTATCTTTGATTATACATTTATTTTTCTTTGTGTGATTTCATTTAATGGTCTCTCAAATTATTTTTAAGACAAACATTTGATCAATTTTTTAATAATTTTATTTGTTGTTTATTTTTATCATGTAGAATACTATTTTAATATTTTGTATATAATTATTTTTCTTTTCTAACTTATTATTACCATAGGTATAATTTTATCACTATAATTGTGTAAATAAATTTTATTTACTATAATATAACAATTTAATGTAATTGCAATGAATTTTTTTTATCATTATCTAATATATATTGAAGTTCAAAAGATAAAAGATATATGTTAAAGTACTATTATTATTAGTTTGATCTCTCATTTTGTGTTATTTGTGTAATTTGATCAAGTGATGTATTATAACTTTTATTGGTCTATAAAAAAAATGAACTACACATACATTTAAAATAATTTTTATTTTTAATTTGTTTTTCTTTTAATTTTTTTTTTGAATATTTTTAAACTTTATCATCAGGTTTCATTAACATTTACAAATTTAATACATATGTTGGTTATTATGAAATTGTATTTGGTATTCTAATTTGAAATGTATACACCCCTTTTAATATTGAATATTTTATATTACTATGTTTTCATTATCGTAAATTTTTGTTATTTTATAAAAAATAATTGATTGATATTGAAATAGTCATAATGGACACATGTACGAGTACAAGTATATACCCGTTATATGATAAAAATGAGGATGTGAAAAAAATTTGATACCTGAATTTTGATATAGGGATGAAGATAATTTTTTTTAAGAGTGAATATAAGATAACGAAACTCGCCCTCATCCCATTACCACATCTACATATGACACTAATGGTGAGAAACACAATAATAAAAATTTCTGAGGTTAAATGATAAATAAGAAATTAGAAAATGGGATTTAAAGAAAATAGAGGATGAAAGAGAAAAATGTGGGGGTGGAAGAAGTAAAAGACTAAAATAATCTGTGAATAACAAATAACTTTATCATGCCTCAAGGTGCACAAGGTTTGAAAATTAGGGGTGGCAAAACGGGTTGGGTCAAATGGGCTAACCTGTCAGTCTGTGTTAAAAGAAACGGGTTGGGTTGAAGATCTCAACCTGTCAACCTGTTCTGATCCGTCCCGTTCAGCCCGTCAACATAACGGGCCAGCCTGTCCTGGCCCCTTGATCCATTTAAAAAAAATAAAATAAAAGTAATTAAAAAGATTAATTTTTTGTATTATATATTTTAAATGTATAAATATATATAATAGTATTGTAATTTAAATCATTAACACTTACAAATTAAGTTTGAATTATTAGTTATAGTTGAATAATTGAATATGTAAATTTAATAATTATTTTAACTTATCTAATTAAAAATATTAACTAATCAATTAAAAGCTTAAAAATATTTTATTTGATTAAATATGACTTTAATAATAATTTATATCTATATATAAAAAAATTGAAAACAAATTAAAAAACTTTTATAAAATAAAAAAGTAGACGGGTCAGCCCGTTCTGACCTGTTAGCCTGTCTTATACGGGACGAGTTGTGATTATTGATCCGTTTCGGTTTGACGAGCCAGCCCAGTCCGACCCGTTTTTGACAAGCCACATACGGACCAGGCCAAAACAGATGAGGCTAACCTGTTTTGCCACTCTCACTGAAAATGAAACGAAAATAAAAACAAATAAATAAAAGAAAAACAAAAAGTAAAAATGAGTTTTATTAAATTATTTTAATTTATTTTTAATTTTTCGTATTTTAGATTAATTTCCAATAATCTTACTTTATTTTAAACATTTATATCCCTCATATTTCATTTTTTTTACAAATTAAAAAATTTAATTTAACTATTGTAATTAAATATTATCCTTCCTGACTATTTTTTGCAATGTTACACTTGAACAAGTACTTTTATTCTCAAATTGTTGATGTAAACACATGTTGTTTATATATTAATTTTGAAATTTTCACCATGGTATATTAGTATATTTGGAAATTTCTTATGAGACTTGAATACTAAATTTAAAGAGAACTCCGAATTAGATATTCTATTGTATTACTTGTTCTTATTCTCATAATTTTTTAGGGAAAAAAAAAACTATTTTCCCACTTTTCAATGTGGAATACTTCTTCGATCAGAGGTGAAAAAACGTGATACAAATTTTGTTACAGACTCAAATATTTCAGCGGAAACGCATGAAGAAATTGGAGTCATCAAACAGTTTTATTGGGCTAAAGAGGCTGCAAATTAGCTCAAACTTTTAGTCCCTTCTGAGTTTTGTTTCTATGGGGCTTTCTTCATGCACCTCCCTTTTTCTTCCTATACCCTTATAAAACCTGTAATTTTCGAACTACACCTTATTAAAATTATAACAAAAACCCACCTTTTCTTTCTTTCTTTTTTTTTTAAATATTTTCCGGATTGAAAATTCAGGAAGATATTTTTAGATCTAAAAGTAATTTTCAAAATATTTAATCTAAAAATATTTTTTATATTTTAAATTAAGAGTTTTTTAAATTAAAAATAATTTTCAAAACACTTAATGCAGAAAATATTTTTTATATTCTGGATTAAGTGCTTAGATAATATTTACATGTTAAAACTAGTAATATTCTTTTATTTTCAATGTTTTATGTCATGAAGTGTTTGCATAGCTGCAGATACATAAACTAGTAATATAAATGTTCCATTTCCTTCTGAAAATAAAAATAAAAATATTAGTTTATCCTTATGACATAATCAATTGTACATGGTAAAAAATTTATTTATGTAATTCTAATAAAAAATAGACCAAACATGAAGTAAATTATTAATGTATTTTATATTTTATGTGTATTTTTTATTTAAAATTATTTTACGAAATAAATGGTTTATTCTTTATAAAATGGTGGTAAGGGTTACTAAGTTGCAACACTAAGATAATACGTGATAATAAAGTTGGAATTTGGCAGTAAATGTGTTGGTATTCTTTTTATCGTTCACACTTTCAACCATTTTCATTCCCTATTTTCATTTTGGTGAAACGCACATCATCCTTTGTATTTTAGCCACCGTCTTTTCTTTACGTTTAATATTCTCGATACAAATTAAATTGTAACAACCTTAAAAAAATAGATCATTTCTATTCTTTAGAGTTCATAATATCAACCAAACCTGAATACATAAACTATTTCCAAAATGTGTAATCACAGTCCATAACAAAGTTGGTAAAAAATGAGTTAATTTCTGCATAACTTTACTCTCAAAGTTAAAAGGATTACACAACTTCACAACTATAAAAAGGTATGTACATAGACCAAAAGCTCATAATGTTTTTTCACATGACACAATCCTCATCTGATCTATTATCATTCCTATATAAAATTTCTTTTGTTCACGCCATTATAGTAATTATTACAAAACAGAGATATTTAAATATCAATAAGAGAAAAGGTAAACTAATAATAATTTCAAATATATTGTATTTTAAATTTCTATAATAATGTAATTATTTTTAATTAGTAACCAATACAAATGTTATTTTTTATATATAAAAACAATATAAGAAAATATTTATGAAATAACAAATCTATACTCAATATCAAGATTTATGTATTGATTTTGGCACAAAAAGTCTTATACATGTCATGAAACCACTTAGTGGATTGTAGTAAAGGTTTTGACTCTACTTGGTCTAATAAAATGACAAAATTTCTCCTAATTGAGTAAGTTAACTTAAAACTTCTTTAGTAAAGGGTCTTGACTCTACTTCTGACCAACACATATCCTTAATCAATGCATAACATTAACTATCAAGGATTTGCATTTCTCCTTTAAAAGCACAAACCTCATACAAACATACAATTCAATAATTTTCATCTTTCCATCTCATTAATATACTTTCATACTCATAACAACATTCCATAAAACAAAATTTCTCCAACAAATTATTCGTAATTCAAGCCAAAAATGCAAAATTATTCATCCAACAAGAATAGACTTGTCCGATAAAAAATACCCTAATTGTTCTTTCCAATTTAAATAATTAAATCATTCACAAAACAAAATTATATATATATATATATATATATATATATATATATATATATATATATATAATAAACTAATTAGTCTTTAATGAACATTATTAACGTGTTTGCATTATTGTTAACAAAATTTAGACGAGTTTCTTTCTTTAGTTATTTTTCTACCAATAGTTTTTATGACATGGGAACTCAAGTTACAAAAATTTTATTGATTATATCCAATTAAGTGCTTCCCACATTGATCAAGTTAGGTATATATAAAAGGAATTATTTACCAAGTTTCCATCTCAGATTTTTTTTATGTTTCCGCAGTATTGTTTTTTCCACAGTTTCATTTTATTTTCAATAAATATAAAAAACAGTACATTTGTCTTTTTTACCTTTATGCAACTAATTTTACTTAAATATTTATTTAATTTTATTTAAAAAAATATATTTTTACCATGAAATCTTATTTTTTAAAGTTTAAGTAATTGAGTATAGAGCGGAATATTTTAAATGATAGCTTTTTCAAGTCAAGTATAACAATTCACATAAATCATGATTTCTATTTCAACAAATGAAAAAAAAAAACTTTTCCCAATTTAGTATTAGTAATATTAATTTGTATTAAATGAAGCAGCGTGTGATGAGAAGTTAATGAATAACAAATTTGACTTTGTTGAATAGAGTGGAAGACATTACACAACAGAAGTGGTCGCTGATTGGAATGGGACAAGCAAACGCTGAGGAACGAGCCAACGCGTTTCTATTTGGCGTGACCCCAATTATTGTAATTTTAAAAATAATAGATATACGACCAAAATATTTCATACGTTTTGACAAGTATTTATAGTTATTTAATCTTGGAAAAACAGTATCTCTACTCTATTAAATGTTTTATACTAACAAAAGTTTAATGATAAAGGTTATTCAGTGTCATTCATGTATTTCTATTATTACAAATCAATACTTTCTTTTTTCCAGTTGTGATAAATAAAAAAATTAAATATTTAATTAGTAATTCGATCTTTGTAATTATATCAATGACACGTGATATTCTTACTAATTATCATATCAATGACACGTGATATTCTTACTAATTATCAATTTGATTGTATTTACTAAATATTAAAAGTGAATTTATTAAAAAATATGAAAAGTGAGTTATAGACTTAAATTAGAAACTAAATTACTAATTAAATCTGAATAAAATTATTAAAGTTAAATCTAAAACTAAAATTTGAGATATTTAAAGAGATAAAATGTCACCTTTAAAGTATATTGATATTTTTTATTTCTATTACAGTGTTTTTAATTTTTACTAACTAACTTAAATAATATATCCAGTATGTTTTAAAAATGGATAAATAAAATTTATGAAATTAAAAAATAAAATTTGAATTCAATTTATCAAATAAAATATATCACTTACAACATACAAATGTAAAAATTATTTTTATAAAATAAAATAAGAATATTTAAATTTTATTTTAGAATAAATATTTTACTGAATAATATTTTGTAAAAAAGTTTAAATAATTTTTTTAATTAATGTTCTTCAATTACTTGCAAAATACTTAAATAAGCATTATTTATTTAAAATCAGTGTCTAAAAATAATTTTATATTTGTTATTGTTCATTACAAATTATTCAAAGTTTTATTTTACATAATTAAGATTTAGAGAATATCATATTTAATATGTGATTATATATATATATATATATATATATATACGTATATATTTATGTATTAAAAATAAAATTATATAGTTAATACATTATAGTTTTTCTTAAAAGATGTGAAAAATTTACACTTAAATAATAGGAGAATTTTTTCATTTAATTACATTGATATTTTAATTAATATAATAAAATTGAGTAAATATTTTGAAACAAAATGTAAAAAGTCTTACATTTATGAAAAAATATTCCAAACATACAAATGATTATATTAAAGAAATAAAATAATAAAAAATATACTAAATTAAGAGATGATGATAAAATGGACTTAGGTCGATCTGCTTTAACTCAACTCGTTCTTAATTCATCAAAAAATGTTGGATCTGACTGTTTAATTAGACCCGCTCTTGATTTATAAAAAAATTTTGATCCGACTGGTTTGTTACAGAAAAATAGTCAAAAATTATCTCAGTCATTGACCTACTACTTTCTTTTTTAACTTTTAAATTTATCTTTTTAGAATTTATTTGTATATATACTTTTAAATAAATATTTAAAGGATATTAATCATATAAAATTTTTCTAAATTTTTAATTTGATTAATTAATTAATATTTTTTAATTGGATAAACTAAAATAATAATTATATTTTCATGTTAAATTACTCTATTATAAACTTAATTTGAAATGATTAATGATTTAAATTATAATAATATTATATATTTTCATCTAAAAATCAGAATATTAAAAATTTAATATTTTTAATTGTTTTAATTTTAATTTTAAAAAACAAAATGAAAGAGTGAGTCAGAGACAACTCTCCAATTAGACGAGTTAAACGGGTTGGGTCGAGACGGATTTATAGGTTAAAAATTTCAAACCTGACCCTCTCTATTTTAACAAACTAACGGGTTGACTCTAGAGTGAAATTTTATTTTGATACCCTTAAAAACGATATTTACAGTTAAAAAATAAATTTTAAATTTAATTAAAGAACACATAATTAACTTATAATAAAATTTGTTTTCTCTTATAAATTATAAATTCATCTCATTTTAGTTATATATTGTTAAGTTTAAAAAAAGTCAAATAAAAAATTGAATTTGTAAAAGAAAAAATTGATAATTTAATTATTTTAATTATAAAAAAATTGAGTTCAACGTTTAGTGAAAAAATATCATTATTTCATATTTTATAATTTTAATTATTTATTTATAAAAATAATTTATGAAATAATAATTTTAAAAAGTAATAATTATAAATTTTAATTTTTAAATATGTTGTAAATAAATTTTAAGAATTATTAAATTAAATTTAAATTAATTTTTTTATTTTGATTGATTCTATTACTTTAAATAGTTGTATTATTAAAAAATATATAAATAATAAATAATTTTAATACATTTCACAATAAAACATTATTATCCAATTTTATAAAATAAATATCTCCATTAAATTTTTATAAACTTAAATTTATAAAATAAATATATTGTATTTTTTATTTTAAAAGACCCCATGAATTGCGATTTAAATATAAAAGTAAAGTATGAAAAGGAAGAAAAAGGCAGCGCCAACCAATGGGTGAGACGAACGGACAAAGGGGAAGGAGAGTCTGTTGTGTTTGTGTTTGTTCCGAAAGTGCTTACACAGAGGGAATTCAGTCCAATTTTTTTTATTAAATTAATTAATTGAGGGAGGGCTCTGCAATCCTATTTTTCGCCCACACTATTCTGATTCTTCTTTCCTTTGCCCTAGATCTTTCTCTCTCAATCATTAGATTTCGTTTACCTTAATCCATATCCTTCTTTTTTCCTTCCCTCAACTCCACCATTTTCGGGTATTCCTCTCATTGCTTTCTCTCTCTTTTCTTTATTTCAAATTAATATCTTCGCTTAATTGTTGGGGGTTTAACGCTGAATAAACACTTCTTTTTCTTGTAAATAAATTAGGTGAGATTGTTTAGTGTCTTGCAAGTTATTTTTGTTACACACTCTGTTGTTACCGGACAGGGGTTTGAATGTCTTTTTGATTTTGACCCCTCGGGTGGTTGCTTTCGACCGCTGTTTCAATTTTAAACTGAAGTTCCTGTTGTTGAGATTGTTAAGTTTGTTTCGGCAGTTGTGTTTTTGTGAATATCATGGTTGTCTTAGCTGTTAGTATACTTCGAAACAACGATGCATTAGTCCCTGCCCCTGTCCTGCGGTTAAGATTTTGTGAATATTCGGTAGCGTGAGCGATTAATTGCTGGACTTTTTGCTTCTTGCGAGTATTTTTTTTTTTTTTTTCTTTATCTTCATTCGTTTATTAGAGTTGAGAAATACTTAGTAGAATCAGAAGAAAGGTTAGGTGGACGAGGCTTTGTTGTGTATCTTTATCTCTCTTTTAGATATATTATGAGGGTTGTATTCATTTGTCAGGTGTGGATTTCGGTGAAGAATTGAGTGGATAAAAAGGTTGACTTGTTTTTGTTTTCAGATTTCTCTGCGTCAATCTGTGAGTTAATTGTGGGGGGTATATGCCCTTGGTTTCTGTGGGTTGGAGTGAGGGAGCACGTGGATGATAAAGAGATTTGGCGGAGGTGAACACTGTGATGCATTTGCATAGATGAAGGCAGAAAAAGGTTGGCGTTTGGATAGCGTGGGTGATATGCAGATACTGCCCGGGTCTCGCCACCGTCCTCCCATGAAGAAGCCCATGTGGATTATTATCTTGGTGTTGTTTGTGTGTGTCTTTCTAATCTGCGCTTATATCTACCCACCAAAAAGCAATTCGGCCTGCTATGTCTTTTCTTCCAGAGGGTGCAAGGGTTTTGTTGATTGGCTTCCACCGATGCCTGCAAGAGAATACACCGATGAAGAGATTGCTTCACGTGTTGTGATTAAGGATATTTTGAACTCACCGGCAATTGTTTCAAGAAAATCAAAAGTTGCCTTCATGTTTTTGTCACCGGGCTCTCTGCCATTCGAAAGATTGTGGGACAAGTTTTTCCAAGTAAGATTTGTACCTGTCTAATCTTATATGTTCAAGCTGTTGTTTCTCAATTCTCACATTGGAAGACGGTCAATTTTCCTCTTTGAAATGTATTTGTGACACATGTTTTATGACAAAGAAGATAGCCAGTTTGGTAGTGTTTAGATATCCTGCATTTCTTTTATCTATAAGAAAATTAGCTTGTTGATGACACTGAATTTTTCTATGGTTCGAACTCCCTTATTGTCTTTGATGATTCTTTTATTAGAAGTGACTGCTAGAAGAAACATCAAATTGTTAGGACTCTGGAGAATTTTAGAATTTCATTCCTTCAGTCAGAAAACTGTATTGGAATCATTAGAAAAGAAAATCTCCTTATTGTAGCACCTTTAGATGATGGGCTAAGGAGACTGTTGCATGATTTAAATAATTAAAAAAATGGCCTGTATTTTTGATTCAGTATTTATGCTTTTAATAACTTATTGATAATAGACTCCTCGTAATGGATTGTAGTGCACATGCATCCATAGTTTGTTTCTGTAATTTCCTTGGTTGGTAGTTGGTTTGCTTTCTTTTGAATCCTGTTTATCTTGTGGTTTGTGTTTACCTGGATTATGCTCTACTCCTTTTTCGCAGGGTCACGAAGGAAAATTCTCTGTTTATGTGCATGCATCCAAGACAAAACCAATTCATGTGAGTCGATATTTTGTTAATCGGGATGTACGCAGTGACCAGGTACATATTTTCTTCTTACTGTTCCGTTTACTATCGTTTATGAATTGTACTGTCTTAATTAACTGTTAAAAGTAAATATATATTCTCTTATGTGAATCATATTTCCGTTGACTGTTTGTATTTAACTTTTTATTTAAAGAAAAAATGGTTCTTTTAATCATAAGACATGCTTAAAGAAATCATAAGCTAAAAATAATAAGCTAATATTGTAGTTTTTGACACAGCTATGTCACAGAATGACTTTTATTTGGGGAAATTGTACTTACTTTTCCTGAAGTGTCCTTAAGTGACAATGACACCTCTACTAGATTCTATCAAACACTCAAGTCCTTTAGATTGTATTACCTTTATTTCTTTAAGTGTCACTTAAAGTTTTTATACACAGATCTAGAAAAAATAATACATTTCTACTTTCTAATTAAATAGTTATAAAATTTTCTAGTTTACTGTTTTTAATTTATAATCTAAGATAAATGGATGAGTTGTTTTTCATTTCCACTTTTGCAATAAATGTTTACGATAATTAAAAATTAGGTGGAAAGGAAGGCCGTGATTGAGAAAAAAATGTTCTTGAACATTGAAAACAACCCTTAGAAGATCTGGGAGAGTAATAAAGAAGTGTTTGTGTCACTTTATTAAATAAGAAAGGGGTATGATAAACATAGGAAGGATGAGTCTTTATGTAAAATTTAGGGGAATTTTAGTGTCATTTAACAAGATTCCAGTGAAGACTAGTGTAATTTTCCATTTTATTTTTATGCTTAAAGCAACATAAGTTAAATGTACTTGCCTTAATGTTTTCACATCTTCTATTGAACTCACCACTTCTGATTTTAGGGAACTAGAATGTTATTGACAAAGTTCTGTTGCACACTTTCATTCTTGTAAAATGAGATAAAGTATCTGTTTTATTCCGTGGAATAAGCTGAGAAGTCGACAAGTCCAGTTTGACTCTGAACGCTTTGAATTTATTCTACTTAAACAATGTTGCATCTGGTTAAAATTAATTGGTATTTTCTTGGAATCAGTCTGAATGTGTTTTTTTTAGGGCTGGTGAATGTGCTTTTTAAATTCGGGTGTTTATGATTTAATTATAGGGATAGTGACAGCAAGTGTAATTGCCTGTTGTTTTCCAATAGTCTGTGGTTTTGTGGTGAGCAATTCTCTTAATCAGAAGTGTTGTGGCAGGTGATTTGGGGTAAAATTTCTATGGTTGATGCAGAGAGACGGCTATTAGGGAATGCCCTTCAAGATCCTGACAACCAGCAATTTGTTCTACTGTCTGATAGGTAAACTGTTAATGTGTTATGAGTTTTCTTTTAATTATGTTCTTACTGAATAATTAGTTTTAGACATTAACATGTTTTTTGTCCGTAAGTTTTTTTCCGGTGGTTTTTGTCCTCCTAAATTTTAAATCTTGAGAATTGTCTTTCACTACTTAGCGGTGATATGGTATACGTGTCTAATCATGTCATGTCATTATAGTTCCGTATGGAGGTGACATGGTTGATACTTCAATGTTTTCCTAGCTTTATCTAGACTCTGGTGAGAGCGGAAAGAGAGAGAAAGGAAAAGGAAAAAGAGTAGAAAATGAAATTGTTTGAATTAAAAGAAAGCGGCTGAATTTGAGTAAAAAACTTATATTAGATTTAATTGAAAAAAATATTTATTTTATTGTAATACATAAATAAATACGTAAATATTAACGACATAATTGATTATATCTCAACTTATAAGATATATACAAAGGCATAATCCATTATGTTTTCAGCATAACAAAATCGATTATACCTATGATTCTGTATAAATCTTCACTCTTATATGAAGAGTTTTTTTTTTTTTTTTTCTCGAAATTTATGTTTTTCCAATGATTGTGTGCCTCGATACTTAATACTTCCTTCTTTTTTATCCGCCTTCCAATTTTCCATTGCGAGACCCAAAAAGTACGAAAACAATTTAAACTTTACAATGACTAAAATTGACAAAAGAAAAAAATAGGGGATCAAAACCACTTTAAATCATATTTTTAGGGATTAAAAATGTACTTTACTCAGTTTTATAGGTTTTATCAATTTCTGATTTGTATATATTGGTTTTGCAGTTGTGTGCCTCTGTATCATTTTGATCATATTTACAACTATCTGATGTATACAAATATCAGCTTTGTTGACTGGTATGACAATCTTTCTCCTCTGGGTTTTTATCGAGATAATAGCCATTCTTCTCTCTGTTTTCTGCTGTCTATTTGACATATTTTTACTAATGTGAACTTTTCCTTTCTCTTATTAGCTTCAAGGATCCTGGTCCTCACGGCAATGGCAGGTATTCAGATCGCATGCTTCCTGAAGTTGAGGTGAAGGACTTTAGAAAGGGTGCACAGGTATATTCTTGCTCAAGTCTCGATGGAGCTTGGAATTCAACATTTAAAATAGAAACATTGCTTATCTACATACAATGAATTTTTAATTGGAACAAAGTATTTTGTCTACTTTATTTAACAATTGCACTTTTCCCAAGATACCAACTGGATAATTGGAAGTTTCCATTGTTTCATACCCTTGTGTGATTTCTATCAATAGGCTATACTGAACACACTACAGAATTGAGTTTTGTCACAGAAACTTGGTGGTGTCGTCAATAGCAAGAATAATACTTTATCTTCTGTGAAATGCATACCTACCCACACACACACACACATGTATGTATAACCCATTTATGTCTCTGCCTTATTATTTATCTTCCCTTGCAGTGGTTTGCAATGAAACGGCAGCATGCAATTATAGTCATGGCTGATAGCCTGTACTATTCAAAATTCCGGTCTTACTGTCAGGTAAAGTTGTTTTCATATGTTGTGCTTAATATTTAAATTGTTTTTGTATAATAGTTTAATTTATTCGAATTGTTAGTTGTATTTAACCTTATTATTTAATTCTTCTTAAAATTTGTACCCATCATGCCAAGCAAATTTAGTATTTCTTGAGGTTCAAGATGCCAAGTTTCTGATTTTGTGTTTTACTTGTCCTTAACCATATTTTTAAGCAATACATGGATGTTGCATTTTGTTACTTGTGTTTTATTCTTTTAATAACTTTTCTCCGAAGTATGTAAGACGTTACAGAAAGCATTTACTTTGTACAATCCTCCTTTTTTGCATTGAGAAAAAAGAAGAAGCATATGTCCATTGTAAGATTGCATGGCTACTGCTGTGTATGCCCCTGTATGGTGTGTCGCAAAAAATCTGAAAGAGAATGACAATCTAGAATGTCAAAAGGTGTTAGCACCCTTGATATTGTTGGTTTTATCTTGTATGCCAGTGTTGTTTAGTGATTAAGGTGATTGGACCATATATGTTCTAGTAATTTAGAATTTTAAACTCCATAAATGTACTGCTGTGTAAGCTAGAAAAAAAACACCTTGGGGAACATAGAGATGATACGCACATGATATGTATGGAGTCATATTGTGCACCGGTGTTGTGGGTCACTTGGTTACTACAGCATTAGGTCTAAAGGAGGAGAGGGGAAGGCTTTTAATGAAAGGGGAGGATAGCGAATAGGATGGGAGGGAGAATAGTCTTGTTTGCTTCATAAAGGGAGGGAGGGGAGGAGAAATAAACAGATTTAAGTATTATATACTACCAATTTAGTATTGATGTGAAATTTGCTATTTTTCCAGCCCGGTTTGGAGGGGCGGAATTGCATTGCTGATGAGCATTACTTGCCGACCTTCTTCCAGGTGAGAGTTTGAATTGTAATATTATTTTAACATTTTTCATTCTTAAGCTAAGTATCTCATATCTCTGGTTTTAGATGGTTGATCCTGGTGGAATTGCAAACTGGTCATTAACTCATGTTGACTGGTCTGAGAGAAAATGGCACCCGAAGTCTTATAGGGCTCAGGATGTAACTTACGAACTTTTGAAGAATATCACGGTATAGTTCGGCTAAAACTCTAAATTTTACAATACATACTCATTCTTTTCTGTGAGCTACTGATTGCATTCTAATTGACACAATCCATGTTATGGAATGCAAATCTAAACTTGAATGAAAACTGAATTCAAATGGTCATGCATAAGCAAATTTGAAATAAAATTCCTTAAAAGTAGTGAGATGCGTCAGAGTGCTCTCTCTGGGTATTGACAATGCTCTCCCTATCTTTTTAAGTTATAGTAAAACACACCATAAGACTTTTAAGGGAAAGTAAAACTGATATAGAGGTGTGGGGGTTTCCCTTTCTTCATAGTATTTTTGTTTAGCGAGTGTGCTGCAACAGTTAACTTCTTTCAACTTAGCATGGTCTTTGTTTATTTTGTTTTCAAGTTTAGTCCATGGATATTAACAATAATTTTTATTTCTGCAGTCCATCGATGTAAGCGTACACGTAACCAGTGATGAGAAGGTATGATACATTATAGCTTTACTGATCTGTTTTATAGAGAGGATGAATTAACCAGCTTGATGAGTTATCTTGTGTTTCCACAGAGAGAAGTGCAAAGCTGGCCTTGCTTATGGAACGGGATTCAGAAGCCATGTTACTTATTTGCTAGGAAATTCACTCCTGAAACACTGGATAATTTGTTGCATCTATTTTCCAATTATTCAGCAGCATGAGGCAGCTATTTGATCTATTCTTTGGTCGAAAAGTTGTTACTTTCGGCCCCCATCTTGGTTTCTCATATGACATGAGAGTTGTAAATTGCAGCATTATTGAGGTCTGATCGCCTAGCAGCCGCATATATTGAGTGCAAGGTGAACTGGCCATGGAGTTCGGGTGGCTTAACATGAACAGAACAGGAGGCTAACGATTCAGTGTTCCTTCCTTTGGGATGGATGGCTTATTTTTTTTCCTTCCATTTCGGTTATATTTTACATGATAGATTTTGGAGGAATCATATCAACTCATTATGGTTGTTCATCTCTGTAAAACATGCCAGCTTTTTAGTTGAAAACACCTTACTCTTCATTCACAAATTCATTTGTCCATTTTTGTGCGTATCTCTTTGATGAAATTTTGTAGTCTCTTTGTCCTCGTGTTTTTTTCCAGATGTAAGTGACGTTAGTATTGAGTCTTATAAGTTTTGAATTGGAAATTTACCTTGAGGAAGTGTAATTCTAATTTTGAATTAACCTTGCACTGATATTAAACAAAAACAGACGATCACAATTAGTACCAAAGTACATGTTATCGACCTTTAATGGTTGTTTACAATAGTAATTTATATAACTTTTAAAGTCACATTTAACAAGTATTGAGATGTTGCTCTACGAAAAAAACAAGCATTTAGAATTCTCGTGTCTCGTAACTACGCCGACTGAACGAAACAGTTTTTCTGGAATTACATTATATGATTTGCGTAGCTGATTTTATATAGGGAATAGCGTTTTCTTGTTCATTATCTTAGAACTTTTCAACTCACTTTTTTTTAAATAAAAGCTTATAAGATATTTTGAGCATTCAATATAACAAAAATATTTAATAAAATTTTAATCAAAAACACTTAAATTTATCAAAATAGAACTAAAGTCAAAGTTTTCATGATTCCGAAAATGGACGGCTTTTGCCATATTGTGTGACCATTGACGTTTTTAACATAGATGATGGCTGAGAATAAGTTATTGCGTCACACTTCTTCTGGAACTTTCGAAAAATCCATGTTCATCACAGAAAAATGTTCATCACAGATAAATTTGAACTTTATGTCTTGCTCTCTTTTTTCTTCATATACTTCTCGTATTTTGTATATGGAGTTAAAGGAATTAATGATAAAGTGGAAACAGTTCAATTTTATAGTTTTAAGGTTGTTTAAGATTTTAAACAAGCCACAAATGATTTAGTATTATAAATTTTGGCATTTTGAAAAAGTTCAAGATAATTCATATTTGTTTATATTACTATTTTTTTTCTATAACTAATTGATTCCATAATAGTTTCCGATTAGAGTATTATTTTCTCGTAAAAATAATTATAATATGGTTTTTTGTTACTTTTAATTTTATTATTTTAAAAGGCTGTGTAACAAATTAAAAAATAGCATTATTTAAAAAAGTATTCTTTGATCATAACACTTAAGCAAAACAACTTGTTCTTTGCTTAAAATTAATCTGTTCAACTTTCCAAAAGTTAAATTTATTTTCCAAGTTCTTTTAAAGATTTCGCACCACGAAATTATATGTCATATAAGTTCAGGCATTGGATTAATTTCAGTTAAAAAAATTTATGGAGCTAATTTTGGAAAGAAAAGCTTAATATACGGAAAATAAACGGAATTTCATTTTGCAGGAACTGACAAGTTAAACTGAGAATTTAATAATGGTCCCTATGGATGATTTTAATTTTTTTAATGGGATAAACAAAAAGGAGAAGCTTGCAGATTGAGACTTTCAACTCAATAAGTAAAAAAAAAAATTCATGACTATATATCTTAACTGATTTGACGTTATTTAGTGTTATTATTTTTAAAAGACCTATAATTTAATTTAAATGTGATTGTAGTAAATACGATTAAAGATAGTTTGAAAAATACATTGTTTTATAGAAAATTACAAATTAAATGAACTTAATAATATTTTAAAAATATTTAGCTATATTTTTTGCAAAAGTAATCTTTTCTGTTTATAGTTAACCTTGAATTAATATTTCTAATATTTTTCTATATAATATTGAGTAATCAACAGAATATTGGAAATAATAAAAGAGTTTTTATTAAGATGATTGAAAACGTTTATTCTTAAATTGGTATTAATAGTACTTTTATATTAACTAAAAATTTCGAATCAATGTCATACCAGTCATATATATATATATATATATATATATATATATATATATATATATATAAACAATAC
>Ga0214542_1002353_pt1 | contig 39090 bp, 13 predicted proteins | sample CNSS1metaG_FD_160096 | JGI IMG/M metagenome (GOLD analysis project Ga0214542, IMG submission 160096) | Root nodule microbial communities from cowpea collected in UCLA plant growth center, Los Angeles, California, USA - CNSS1 | ecosystem: Host-associated > Plants > Roots > Nodule | place: USA... | reverse complement strand
AGATAAATAAGGAGTTTAAGGGAAGAAGATGCACACTGATATTTATACTGGTTCGGATCAAAAGACCCTACGTCCAGTTGTTAATCTCTTAAACAAGGAGATTAACTCAATCACTATAATAATCAAAATTACAACAGATTATATGAGAGAAAAGATTAGAAAACACCTCTCTTGAACAACCACAAGAGATGAACAAAACTCCCCCTGAATCTCACAGAGGATGACCAGCTTTCCTAGCAACAGCACAACACTCAATCTTCTAAGAACTCACTTAGAAAAAGTTATCGCTCACTCACACTAGGTTTTTCAAGCTTTCTTTAAGAATCTCACAGAGCCACACTTTGCAGTCACAGCCAAAGAACTCTGAATCTTAAAAAGGTATGTTTGAAGTTGAACTGCAGTTCCTTAAATAGAGTTTTCGAAAATTAGGTTAAGAATTGAGCCGTTATGTTCCAACTGCCAAGGATAATCGATTATCACTAAGGATAATCGATTATTCCAGTAGGTTTTCGAAATTTAAGTTAAAAACTGAATCTTTATGTTCCAACTGCCAAGGATAATCGATTATCACTAAGGATAATCGATTATTCCAGTAGGTTTCCTGAAAAGCAAATTTTGAACAGGATAATCGATTATTTCAGGAGATAATCGATTATTCCAGTAGGTTTTCGAAAAATACAAGTTCTGCACAGATAATCGATTATCAATAGTGATAATCGATTATCACTGTAGTTTTTCTAAAAATAAGAAACCTTCTAGAAAGACGAATGCCATGCTGCTGATTCTAAGTTTAATTAAACTATTCTACAATACACTTATTTTATTTTACAAGATAACATTTGTATAATTGAACACTTTGTCTTCATTAGTGCTTGATCATCATTCAAAATCACTTGACTTCCTTCTTTTTGCCAACACAAGAGACTAGTATGAGTGACTCACTTCCACTCTTATAGGCTTTGAATTTGTACAAAGCAAATGTGATCCATCATTGTTGGCTCTAGTGTATCTATGTTCTTATATATGTTGATGATATCATTTTTATAGGTTCTTCCTCTATTTTGTTACAATTTGTTATTTGCAAATTGTGCTTAGATTTTTCTCTTAAACAATTTATTGATCTTGACTAATATTTTAACATAAAGATAAAACAGTTATCCAATAATCATATTCTTTTATCACGAGAAAAATATATCTTTGATCTCGTTAATAAAGTTGGCATGATTGATGCCAAGGGTATCTCTACTCCTCTTCAAGGAGGACCGAAATTGTCCAAGCTTGATTCAAATTATATGGATGACCTTACTCTTTATCGCTCCATTGTTGGTGCTTTACGATATATGATTGTTATAAGGTCTAAAATTAATTATAGTATCAACAAAGTGTGTCAATTCCTGGCTCAACCTCTATTAGATCATTGGAGCATTGTCAAACGCATACTTCGCTACTTAAGTTTCTATATCTCATGGTTTACAACTTTCTGCTACATCTCTCTGAAAAGGTTGTTGCACCTTACACGCTTATTGTGATGTCGATTGGGCTTTGAATATAGATGATAGAAGGTCCACTTCATGTGTCTGCATCTTTTTTGGACAAAATATGATTTCATGGTGGTCTATAAAGAAAACATTGGTAACTTATTCTAGTGCTAAGGTTGAATATTAGAGTCTTGCTACTACTGCCTCTTAAATTCTTTGCTTACAATCCCTTCTCAAGGAACTTCACATCAATTATACCACATTGGTCATTTTATATAACCAAAGCACGGTTGCTCTCAATCATAATTTGGTTCTACACACACGCATCAAACATATAAAGTTTGATATCTTCTTTGTTCCTAAAGAAGTCCTCAATCAATCCTTAATTGTCACTCATCTTCCTATTGTTGATTAAATAGCTATCATTCTCACTAAACTCATCTCTCAATCTCATTTTTTCCTTTTGCATGACAAACTTAATGTTATTTGAATTTTTTTATATACTTGTTATATTTTTTTATTATTTCTTTATGCTTTCTAATACAATAGGATGACTCATTCTATGCATATCAAGACCATTGTATTTTTTTTTATATATATATATATATATATATATATATATATATATATATATATATATATATATATATATATATATATGTCTCATCCTTACTCTTACAAATCAGTGGTCTATTAAGCAATTTGATGTTAATAATGCCTTTTTAAATGATATTCTCTATGAAGAAGTCTACATGGCTCAAACCCTAGATTTGAGCACATGGATTTCAATTTGATATGCAAACTTAAAAAATCTATCTATGGTTTGAAACAGGCTTCAAGAGATCGGTATGAGTGACTCACTTCCACTCTTATGGGCTTTCAATTTGTTCAAAGCAAATGTGATCCATCATTGTTGGCTCTAGTGTATCTATGTTCTTATATATGTTGATGATATCATTTTTATAGGTTCTTCCTCTATTTTGTTATAATTTGTTATTTGCAAATTGCACTTAGATTTTTCTCTTAAACAACTTTGTGATCTTAACTACTATCTATCAATAAGATAAAACAGTTATCCGATAATTATATTCTTTTATCACGAGAAATATATATATATATATATATATATATTAGTGTAATATGTCTCACCCATATTGATAGATTAAATGACTGAAGTTGCCTAAGTTTTAAAATTAAAAAAGTTCTACTTTTAATTTTACAAAATTAAAAATTTAATATAATATATAGCTTATAATGAATTAAAAAAATTAAAATGTTTGCCATCTCTCTTCTTAACTATGATGCACTTGAAAATTTTCTAATTTTAACAACTACTTTTGACATCAATTACAAGTTTTCACATGAATCATAACATATTGAATTAAAAAATTAAAACTTTAATTTAATAGTATTTTTCTAATTAATTTTTTTTCTTTTTATTTAGCGGATGGTAAGTGAATTTAAGTGTCCAAAACATATAATGGATCAAGTGGTCCCAAATTTAGATTGCTTTGATAACTTTATTTGGCACAACAATAAGTTTTTAAACACATTATTTTTTATCACCATCTCCCTCTTTATTTCATATCGTAGTATCTAGCATAGTTTTTATTTGTCTTTATTTATTTTTTATTTATTTTTCCTCTATTTGAGCACTAAAGTAAATTTAAATAAAATTTGTCAAAAAAACTTTGAAAGACATTAATGGATGCCCATGTATGTGTGTCCACTTTTAATAACATGATAATAAAAAATAAAAAATTAATTATTTACATTATTATTATACAAAATAGATAGTGTAACATCCCAATTTTAGCAGCTTAAAATTAATAAAAATAGGGAGTTTCATCATAGTTCCAAAATAGATAATCCAGTGTACACAATATATTAATACAGTCTTACAAAAGATATGACTGTAAAAATATATCATTTATACACTTAAACTAAACTAATAAACTCTATACTTAAACTGACCATTGCTAAAGCTCCCACTAGAAACCTCCTCCTCAACCTAAAACGATGGCTCCTCATCCTCCAGAAGCGCCTTTGACGTTGCAATCACATCTACTCCCACCGAATAGGTAATCATCGCAAAAGGAAAACATACAACACAAGACAGACACACAGAAAGCAAAGGTAAGCTAATCTGATTAAAGGAATCATACAGTTCAATTATAAACAGAAATCATGAAATCTTTATCATTTTCACCAGAATCACATAGTCCACCACAAAGACAATGCAGATATATTACTCTAGACTTGATATCTTGATTATGTAAGCGACATTGGATCTCTGGGTGGCTTGCACCTGTGAAGGTTCCCAAACTCTGCAGAGTTTGGACACAAGGGTTATCACCCAACCACTCACAGGGTAAGTCCCCTTCGCGTCTAAGACTTGATCAAGTCCAAAGACTAGGACCTCTTGCTACTCCTCACGACATAATCCATTATGATCTATTTGACCGTGAATGATTATTGGAGTTTCAAGATACCAACCCATACGGAGTCCTTATGTCCTTACATACACTAAAACATTCCTCTTAGAATTTCCCTTTAAATCCTAGTTCAACCACATCTTCTTCATATTCCAACTTCATGCAATTTCACCACACATATTACCAGTCATAACAATTCATGCATACCATAACTAAGTTCACATTAAAACATTTAAACATATCTTCATCCATTAGAAACAGAGAAATAACACTCAGCTGCAGAGGTTCTCGCCCAGGCTAGAGGGTCTCACCTAGGCGAAAAGGGCTCTCTCGCTTAGAAGAGTCATTCTCGCTTGAGCGAGGCTCGAAACAGAGGACAACCCAAACTTTGGGCGAATTCTCGCTCAGGCTAAGCTATCTCGCTTAGACGAGAGTGACTCTCACTCAAGCGATATTGGCTCGCCTAGGCGAGATCTCGCGCAGAGACAAAGGATGATTTTCTGGTATTTTCGCTAAGGCAAGAGCTGCTCGCTTAGGTGAAAATACCAGATTTCCAATATGTTCTCACATGCAACAATAAAGAAATCTAGCACAGTCCAATCATACACTCAATTACAGAGTTCAAGCACTCATACAACACTCAATCATGCAATTCAAAGCCATTAGAATGATTTCTATATGAAATTCAAGCAAAACAGTTAGTTTCCCTTACCTGTTATCCTATTTAGACAGTTTTACAAACGTCAACGCCTTAAAAACGTCAACACCTCTAACTCCACAAGATGCTCTATCTATACATAGAAACATCACAAGAACGATCAGGACATACCGTTATGATCACTGATCAGCAAAGACTCACATTGATGATTAAAACGTCGCATGCAAGCGGAAGAAGGCTCACATGCAATAGAAAACAGAAAAAGACTAAAACGGGGAGCAAAAACTCAACTTACACAAACGGAAAAAATGATCGGTCCAATTTGAAGAGCTTGTCGAGAGGATCAATCCTATGGTCTCGGTTCTTCAATCAAATGACCAGAGAGACAAAACCTGTAGAGAGAAGTCAAAGAACTCTAGAAAAGTGGTTTCTAGAGAGATTGTGTGTTTTAAAATAATGAAACTCGTTTATAACAATTCTATTTATACTGAAACCTTTTAATATTAAAATAATTGAGTCTCACTATTTTTAAACCACTATCACTTTTAAAATGCCATTTTCTAGGATCTTACATTCTCCCCAATAAGAAAAATTTTCGTTCTCGAAAATTCACTCGTTAGATAGAAAGAAAACCATGCTCTCCTCATGTTCTCTACAACAACCACCTAAACATGACTGACTTAACGATTGCAACACCTAAACTTACTGAAAACTCTGCCTCTGTGCTAAGCGATGTATGTTTAACAGTGTAGATTGGATTAGTCACTACTCTCTAAGCAGCTCTCCACCTTCTACCTTAAAACTCGAATGGTCCCTTACACCTAACCAACCCACTTATGTCTGATATGCCGTCTCACCTTCCATATGTTCTCCACTACTTCTGGTAGGTTTTCACAAAAGTTTAAAGATTTGCAACCGATCTCAACCTAAAACGCGATTGTTATCACTTCCCATTATCTAGTTTCTTCCTTGAGGTACCACTCATCTGACTTGATCACACACAACTTCATAACATTCTCGACCACCCTATCCACCACCATCCTCATGACATCATGGTTCTCATACTGACTTTGACCAGGGCAACATAGTCTATAATAATACTATCCCACTTCTAGACTAAACCTTTCACTTGCGGCAATAACGACACTAAATTCTGACACTTCCTTAGCATTTATTAAACCACCAACCTGCAACCATCCATCCATCAATTCTTTCTCTTCATCATCGAACTAACCATTACAATTCTCTTTCTACTTAAAACATATATTAGTACTTTTCCACTTATGAGGCGATAGCATAACTCAAAACCATAGCTCGATTCATCTCTTTCGTCTCCTATCCACCTCCTTCTATGCAACTCTATACTTCTAGTTGTTGATGATCACTAAACATCTTTAACAAATCTTCATAACACTAACACATTTGTTGTTTCGGAGAACTTACTACTACATCAACCACCTGGTCATGAGTAAAATACCTCCTCTTCTTCTGTTTTCCCACTATTGATAAGTATATCCCACCATTATTTCGCTGTGTCACTCTGATCAATAACCATTTTCACATATGATGTGTTTAACCACAATAAACCGCAAAGAATAATCAATCATTGAAGCGTTGATCATGTTCTTCTTCAACGTCTTGACGACTCTCTTCACACTTGAGAAACTTGTCACGAAACCTTGATAACGACTTGCTTGTAAAACCTTACTTAAAGCCACTCTTAGAATTTCCCTTCCCTTAATACGTTTTCCACTCATCTTAACCACTTATGGTCGTAGATCTTAACATATAATTACTTCTCTTTCCAAACTTTGTTAGATTGGATTACTCACGATGACACACTGCGATTAAACCATTGCTTTTCTAAGGACTCCTCCACCTGTTGTCTTGACTCCACACTTTTAGCAAAACCATCCAATGTAAAACTATTGACAATGGTTTCGTTTCAAATATCAATGCAATAGTGAACCCCATCGCTTGTCGGTAATTGTTCTAACATCTGCTTCATAACATAACTAAAACTCCTTCACCACCGAGATCCCTTGCATATGTTCTTCATGGGCCTTTACTAGATAAACACTCATACCGGTAACACTCTGTTTTCACTTTTCAACTTGTTTCATACTTGATGCACAACCATTTACTCACCTTCTTGAAACAAGGAACATCACTTCCTATGATACCACATTCCACCAGAATGAGCTTGGGAAAACAACCAAGTCACCCTTGAGATTTATGCTTTCACCCAAACCTTGTAAAGGTAGCAATTCAAGTTGACTTTGAATTTGAATCCTTTAATCACCCTGAAACATACCACGCATCCAAGAAATCTTCACTTGTCTGTCATAGAAGAAAAACTACCAGCTCAAACTCCAACTCCTCATTGCAGTTAACCATAACTCATTAACCATATTGATGACACCAAGGTTACACGATCCTGAACGAAACCAAAACTCATATCCCAAACACCACCTTTTGAATTTGATTATTTGCATTAATAGCTTAGCACCAACTATCGTAGACACAATTCCAACTACTTAAGATTTTTCTTCTCCTTTCATTATTTACGGTACTCTGCCTTCTATAGCTTTTATCGTTCCCACAAGATCGAACTTAATGGTTCTCTTCTTCTTCCCACACTTGAATTTCTCTACCTCAGCCTAAAGTCAATGCTTATACTCATGAACTACTTTTCCTTGAAACATCCTGATATCTACTAAAAAGATCCAAGCATCTACTTCTGATTATTGAACCTAATATGAAACCTTTATGCCACTTCATTCTCATGCACATATTATTTTTCTACTTAGGAAACATCACCTTACCTAATTGATTCGCAAATTCTACTCTGTCTTAAGCTCCCACTAGAGATTTGTCATCTTCTTACACTTCAAGATCTTTATATTTCTTAGTTTGTTCGATGCCAAACATTCTCATTGTTTCCTACAACCTAGGATCTGTCAATTACTTCTCTTTCACCAATCCAAGAAAGCATTAAATATGCCCATATGACTATATCCAATGACAAAACTCCTAGCACTGCATGTATTTGCTTATCTCTGAACCTCAACACTTCTGGAATGTAGAACCAAGTTGGTCTTCTCAAACGTTGTTGCGCTGGCATACACTGATATCTTCCATATTTCTAGCCTTTGAACTCAACTCCTTTTGGGGAACTTTTAATATTTGATCTCGTGAGCCTGCCCTTGAAGCTCCCTTAGTCTAGACGTTGATGCTGAATTTTAACCTCTTTATTCAGTCTACTAACCCAAAGCTTAACTTTCTTCGCTCATCGATCTACTTCATACAACAAACCTATATCCTTGAGGCAGAAAGTTATCTCAAAAACTACATCCAACCCTCACAAAGGTAAGCAGGTCAAGTTGACCTTGAATCTGCATTCCTCTATCATTATAAACACTAAACGCAAACCACAGAGGTGCAACAAAACAAACATGGACACAGAAAGCAAAAGTCTAACATCTATTGATAGCCAGAACTTGTTGTCTATCTCTTTTATTTCCTCAAACCATTAGAATTAAGAAAGGAAAACAATCTTTGATCTAGTCATGAGTGTGCACCCTCATTATTTTATCAAGACGTTTTCTGTTCTTAATACTTTCGGTTTCAGAGACAAACTCTACTAAACTCGAACTCTAACACAAAAAGACATGACAAACCCACAACCTTCAGGTCATCCTATGGACGAACTGCTATGATACCATAAATGTAACATCACAATTTTAGCAGCTTAAAACTAATAAAAATAGGGAGTTTCATCATAGTTCCAAAACAGATAATCCAATGTACATAATATATTAATACAGTCTTACAAAAGATATGACTATAAAAATATATCACTTATACACTTAAACTAAACTAATAAACTCTATACTTAAACTAACCATTGCTAAAGCTCCCACTGGAAACCTCCTCCTCAACCTAAAACGATGGTTCCTCATCCTCCAAAAGCGCCTTTGACGTTGCAATCACATATGCTCCCACCGAATAGGTGATCATCGCAAAAGGAAAACATACAACACAAGACAGACAAACAGAAAGCAAGAGTAAGCTAATTTGATTAAAGGAATCATACAGTTCAATTATAAACAGAAATCATGAAATCTTTATCATTTTCACCAGAATCACATAGTCCACCACAAAGACAATGCAGATATATTACTCTAGACTCGATATCTGGATTATGTAAGCGACATTGAATCTCTGGGTGGCTTGCACCTGTGAAGGTTCCTAAACTCTGCAGAGTTTGGACACAAGGGTTATCACCCAACCACTCATAGGGTAAGTCCCCTTCGCGTCTAGGACTTGATCAAGTCCAAAGACTAGGACCTTCTGCTACTCCTCACGACATAATCCATTCTGATCTATTTGAGCGTGAATGATTATTGGAGTTTCAAGATATCAACCCATACGGAGTCCTTATGTCCTTACATACACTAAAACATTCCTCTTAGAATTTCCCTTTAAATCCTAGTTCAACCACATCTTCTTCATATTCCAACTTCATGCAATTTCACCACACATATTACCAGTCATAACAATTCATGCATATCATAACTAAGTTCACATTTAAACATTTAAACATATCTTCATCCATTAGAAACAGAGAAATAACACTCAGCTGCAGAGGTTCTCGCCCAAGCTAGAGGGTCTCGCCTAGGCGAAAAGGGCTCTCTCGCTTAGAAGAGTCATTCTCGCCTGAGCGAGGCTCGAAACAGAGGACAACCCAAACTATGGGCGAATTCTCGCTCAAGCTAAGTTGTCTCGCTTAGACGAGAGTGACTCTCGCTCAAGCGATATTGGCTCGCCTAGGCGAGATCTCGCGCAGAGACAGAGGATGAGTTTCTGGTATTTTCGCTCAGGCGAGAGCTGCTCGCTTAGGTGAAAATACCAGATTCCCAATCTGTTCTCACATGCAACAATAAAGAAATCTAGCACAGTCCAATCATACACTCAATTACACAGTTCAAGCACTCATACAACACTCAATCATGCAATTCAAAGTTATCAAAATGGTTTCTATACGAAATTCAAGCAAAACAGTTAGCTTCCCTTACCTGTTATCCTGTTTAGATAACTTTACAAACGTCAATGCCTTAAAAACGTCAACACCTCTAACTCCACAGGATGCTCTATCTATACATAGAAACATCACAAGAACGATCAGGACATACCATTATGATCACTGATCAACAAAGACTCACACTGATGATTAAAACGTCGCATGCAAGCAGAAGAAGGCTCACATGCAACAGAAAACAGAAAAAGACTAAAAAAGAGAGCGAAAACTCAACTTACACGAACGGAGAAACTGATCGGTACAATTTGAAGGGCTCGTCGAGAGGATCAATCATATGGTCTCGGTTCTTCAATCAAACGACCAGAGAGACAGAACCTATAAAGAGAAGTCAGAGAACTCTAGAAAAAGTGGTTTCTAGAGAGATTGTGTGTTTTAAAATAATGAAACTCATTTATAACAATTCTATTTATATTTAAACCTTTTAATATTAAAATAATCGAGTCTCACTATTTTTAAACCATTATTACTTTTAAAACGCCATTTTCTAGAATATTACAGATAGAAAATCAAAAGTATTATTAAATTAAAAATATATATTCTTAAAAAAATATTATAAAGAAACAGGTATAAATTTTAAAACACAAAATAACTAAAAAAGTAATTTATATTAATACATCAAAAATTAATTACCGTTGTTTAAAATAATCTTCTTTATATATAGTATAAATTTCGCATATAATACATGAATTTAAGTACCGAAAACATATGAATCAAGTCGGTCCACAAAACATCACAATAAGTTTTTAAACTCATTATTTTTTATTACCATCTGATTCTTTATTTTTTAAAGCATTATTTAATGTAGTGTTTATTTATCTTCATTCTATTTTATTTCTTTCTTCTCTATTCAACACTAAAATAAATTTAAATAAATTTTGTCATAAAAACTTTAAAAGACACTAGTAGCACGAGTATATCCATTTTTATTTTATGATAATAAAAAATAAAAAAATTAATGACTATAATTATAATAATTATTATTATTATACAAAATTGATACACAATTTAAAATTTTATTAAATTAAAAAATATATTCTTAAAAAGTTATAAAAATAGATAAAAAATTTAAAAATAAAATAATTTATATTAAAATGGATAAAATTGTTGGTGAAATATGTAAAACAAAAATGAATATCGATCAATTATCGAAAATAGTTCTTTAGGTATAAATAAAAAAAATAGTTATAGTATTAACATATTAATAAACACCATTTTTATTAGTTTTTTTAAATATTTTTAATTTATATCTAAGTTAATTTTAAGTAATGAAAATAAATAGTGGTGTTTGGCCTCCAACTTTTATCTCAATTTGTTTTTTTTTTTATCTTTTGTAAGATTAATTTATTTTGAATGCTTGCAAAATAATTGATATAACTAATTTTGGTCAGGTCCACTAGTTTTAACTTTAGAAAATTAAATTAAATATTTTTTTAACAGTTTAAAATTGTCAATAATAGTTTAATGTTGAATAAATATTAAGAATTTTATCTAAATATTACTGCATCATTTCATTTGAGGATGCTCCGTTTGGTCAAAGATAACGGATACCAAAGATAACGGATATGGCGTTAACATAACCATCAAAACGTGATTTGAGCCATTCATTGTCTTCAAATTAATTGAACATTCTTTGCACCGACAAACTCAAGGCTCCAACCTCTTAAACAACGATAAATAATCATCTTCCAATTATAACAATCTTAAAGATGAATCTTATTATCTATACTGAAAAAAAAAATTCTAACAAAAATTAAAAATAATAGTACTTTAAATTCCAGTTAAACTTAATTAAAAATATAAATTTTATGAATTCAATTAGAATTTAAATTATTTGAATAAAAAAATGAAAATCGCATAAGGAATTGTGACTAACCTTTTTATCTTTCATCATATGAAACCGCGTTGAAAGGCAAAATTGTTGACAATGAGGAGACAGAAAACAAATGGTGACTGAAGCGGGACCCACCGTCATTCAAAAGTCCAAAACTCACTTTCTTACACAATTTTCAACTTTTTTGTAAGAATTTTTCGAATTAATAAATAAAATAAATTTATATATTACAAAATAAATTCTAAAAATTTAACAAATTAATTTCAAATCAAAATATTATTCTAGTTTTATTTTATAAAAACTTTTACACAAAACTTTATTGATTTATTATTTTATATTAATCTATTTACGTATGTTATATTTCTATCTTACTTCGATAATATTTGAAAATTAGGAGAAGAATTTTTTTTATAATAATATATGATGAGATACAAATTTAGTATTTTTATTTTAATCTTAGTTATATTTTAAAATTGAAAATAACTAACAATATATAAATCATTTTCTGTTTTAATGAATACATTTTATATTCATATCTTACTTTTAATTATATTTTAAAATTAAAAAAGAAAAAACAATAATTATATATCTCAAAATTAAAATATATATAACAATATATAAACGGATTTTCTATTTCTGATACAGATATTTTATATTCCTATTTTGCTCTTCATTATATTTTAAAATTAAACGAAAACTATCTAAATAAATACCATGAACAACTACAGAGTACCATTCTTTATGTAACAATCACTTTTGTTTTCCTTTAAAATACATGATATAACTAAATATCTCATTTCCACTAGTAAATATATAAAGATAATATCAAAGGAAAACATCAATATCAAAATTTATATCACTATTGGGTAACTGCCTCCATCAAACACGCTCCATGTGGTGTGGGATTATGCTAATAACTTCTTAATTAACAACTTAATACACTAAGTAATTACCGATTTTGCTTTATTATTATGCATGCATAAGTACTAAATCTCGTTCATGGGTTCATATCCGCCATTTTTCTTTCCACGTACGTTAGCTAAACTTCTTTCTTAGTAAGTTAGTAATGCTTCATTTTACGTTAATGTGTTACACTATATCAACTTCATTACCCTCGAACCACTTGATGATAATTTATATTTAACATCAATATAAAAATAAATGGGTGACCATCAAAATGAGAGAGAGATAGGTGTGTTTGAGTCTCAAATGAAAAGTTAAACTATGAGTACGTATATACAAGTTTCTCTACAAAGACTTCAAGAAAATAATAATATTATTTTTTTTTTTTGGCAAGTTCAAATGAGTGTGTGTACAAATTGAAAATAAAATATAAAAAAAAAATCTACGAAAGGGTTTTTTCGTAGATAAATTGATTTTAAGTTAATTTATGAAATTGTTTGTCCATAAGCTACCTAATTCACATACTAGAAATTGAGTACATAAATTCTGAAATGATGTTGTGTGACACGAGCATTAGGGCTTAAAAAAACAAAAAAACAAAAAACAAAAAAAAAAAACAGTTGAGCAATTGGTAGCATTCACAATCAAAAGGTTATCATGACAACTAAACAAAAGAAAAAGTAACACTATCGATAAACACAATTTTTCGTTATTTATTCTACTTTTCTTATTATTAGAAACAGACTCCTTTCATTAATTTTTGTGTTCACGACAAGCATACACTGAGGTTAATGGTTTCGGGGTTTAAATTGTAGAGTTATCCTCGATCTAAACCTTTTATTAAAATACCAAAGGGACGTGTCTGATATCAACATACTGGTAAACTTTGAACTTTATATATATTTTTTCAAGGAGGTTAGATATCTTTTAATTTTTAAACTTGTATATTAATTTGAAATTCATTTTTATTTAAAACTTTAATATATTTTTATCATAAAATTTTAAAAATAAATGGACATAGTCATTTTAATTTAATGATGTTAACTTTTTTTACGTATTACATAATATTTCAAGCCAATATTTGATCTGGAATGTTTTAAATCATGTAAATTACTCAAATGTTACTTTATAACACCATTTAACATAAAAAAATCACATTGCTGGATTATAAAAACTATATTTATTTATTTTGAAAGTTTGAATATCAAATTGTATGAAAGTTTGGAACATGAACAAATTTCAATTTTTCGTTCAAATTTAAGGACTAAAAATATATTTAATCATTTTTACTAAGCAAACACATTGTTATTGTATGTATGAAACCAAACGATCTCAAAAGCATTCGATCTTCTTTCTCCTTCCTCCACGACTCGCCTTCTAGTTGCTTCTAATCCATGCTCCTAGGAGTGGAGTACCTGTAGGCACTCTGATGCTCAAGTCAGTAATAGTCTGATATTCTCTGTATGCACTACAACTGAGTTCAAGATTAGATATCCCTACCTTTGGACACAAGATCCTATTTTATATTACATGGCATCCCTCTTGACTTTATTACCTTCAAGGTCATTTTCCTTTTTCATAAACACTGATGAATCTCATCAATATTGTAGATTGTAACTGTTCGAGACCTTAATGCAATCGTAACATTTCCATATTCTCTTCAAGATTGAGCGTTTGTACTCGTGGGCCTGCATGCTATCTACCTTAGCATCGGATCCGCACCTACCTACCACTGGGTCGGTATGTATAAGGTAAGTGGTCTAAACCTCCATTTTCTTTTTGAAATTGATATTGTGATTATTCTTGGAGATCACACTCATGAAAATGTATGAATGTCTCCATTGAATTATTTTTGTTCATAATTGATACTGTATTCATGTTATTTAGATGTCTAAGTTTTAAATTTTGAATATTTGATTACATTTTAAATGTTTAAATTTAATTATTGAATATTAAGATTGAAATTTAAAATATACAAAATAGTAAATATTATATAGAGTAATTAATATTTTGGTTTGAAGGAGTGAATTAATAATTAAGTCATTAGTTTGTTTTAAATCTTATAGAATAAATTATAGGTGATTTACCATATATATTTTAAAATAAATATAAGAGAGATGTAGTTTAGATTGTTATGTGCAAATGCCACTCATATCTCGATGGCATGTTTCTACTGTCATTCCTACATGGGATGAGGTTGAAGAGACAAAGAAGAACCTCATGTTCCAGGATATTCAAATATGTAAACATATTAGTTAATTTCATTATTAACCTACTTTTATTCTTAATTGATTAATGTACAATGTTCATCACCACTTTCACATGAACCACTTTACAATGGTTCAATAGAATTTTTTTATGGAATGGTTACCACTTTTCCCATTTTCTCTCAAAAGTTTCTTGAACAATTTGCTACCAATAAAGAGAAACCACCAAGAATCGTAAATTTATTCAATATAAAACAACAGGAGAATGAGTTGCTAAATGACTACCTCTGTTGCTTTTGTGATATCATTGTGTGCAATTTCCAACCTAATGAAGAGATGTTTGTAGATGTCTTTGTGAAATGACTTAGAGCGAACCCTTTGAGTGAATCGCTAATTTGAAATAAGGTTGAGTTAATGATCAAAATCTAAAGCAGAGCATCCTTACATATAGGTGAAGAGGTTATGAAACATAAGAGGACTTGAAGAAAAACAACACTCTCCCCAAATAAAAATCAAATAAACTCATTGTGGTTGCAAATCCCAAGAAGACACTAACATAGTTGTTTTGATACTTTCAATAGTCTCATATAATTTAAGAGTAAGTCAGAATAAATTAAACATACATTTTTTTTCAACTTTTGAAATGCCTTTAAAGAATATAACTGACATAGATCCAAATTTCAAATCAGACAATTTCTTAAATACAATGATCGACTCTAACAAAATTATCTTATCGAAACATACTTAAGGTTGTAACATATTTTTTGCCATGAAAAAAAATAAGAAGTCGAAATTTAAAATGAAGAAAATGTGTTTGCATCGTCGAGAGCATAGATGCAAGTTGGAACACAAGTGGCCTATAATTGAATTGACTTTTTTTTAGGAATTCCATACACGTACCGTGAATATTTCTTCGCATGTTTCCGCAATAAGATATTGAAAGCGAAAATTAATCATCACAACATCGCACATTGCCATCATACTCCACAAATAATTTGCTTAATGGCCAATTGATCTTCTTTTTCTTTTGCTAGAATATATGAAGTCTCATTCAAAAATACACATGCTGACGAAAAAAGGCCTCTTTATGTGTGTTGGTGTTGGTTATTTCAAGAACAAAAACGAAAAGTTATGCTTCTTCCATTGGATGACCTCATGCTATAAGATAGAATAGGGAAGATAATATCTGCACATAGACCTCTACACCACTAGGCAACATAAATTGTGATAAGAAAAAGTCTTAAGATTTCTTTATCACACACCAAAGAAGAATTAAAGACTTTGAATGATCAAGTTTAGTTTATTAGCATATAAAAATCAATCTCATGCTCAAGCTTATTTACAACTTCTAATCACGTTAAAAGTTTTAGGAATATATATTGGTATCAAACATTTAAAATATAATAAAATTAAGTATATCTTTAAAGAGTAGTTCGATTTGTATGATTAGATGAACTAGTTTGATATATGATTGGATTGGATCATTATAAAATTAGTTTCTTTGTCTAATCGGTTTAAGACTGAAGATCGTGTACTTTTAAGAAAATAATTCAACTTATTTTATCTTATGTAGTTTGGATTAACTTAATACGATATTGAATTGGGACTCTTAATCTTCAAGATTAAAAGACCAATTTACCTATATTTAAACCTGATAAGATTAATCACTATTTTGAAAAATATATATAGAAAATTTCTGTTTTTGTTGTCCATTTTTTCTCTAATTTTACTTTTTAAGCAATTTTTTTTAATTTAACTGTTTTTTTATTTAATTATTCTTTTAAAATTTAACAACCTTTATAAATTAAATAAATAAAATTCATCTACAAATTAAATAAAAACTATCTATAATCAAATTATAAAAATTATTTATATTTATTTTTATAATTATAGTTTTATTAGCTTTTATTATTATAAAAAAATGTCAACGCACGCATATATTTTACTGGTATATATAAATATAAAGACAATTATATAGGAAAAAAAACAGAGAAATATACTTTTTTTTATTGTCCGATATCTATAATAACGTATCACCAACAACATATTTTAGAAGTAAAAAAGGCAAGTGGATGTTTTTGCTTAAAATATATTTTGGAAAGAAGCGTGAAGTGAGAAGATAGGCACATTTGTAGTTGGTGTGTGAGTAATTATATATAAATGAAATTGAAAGCATGGGAGGTGTATGGAGGAAGAATTAATTCTCCTTTTGATAATTGATAGCAAAGAAAAAAAAAAAGTGCGAAATTATTGTCACGTGGTGCAGTTGAATTTGAGGTAATTATTGTAGACATGAACAGAAAGAAAATGAATGAAGAAGGAGAAAATGTTGACAAGTTATGAATGGAATCTGCTTTAATAGTTGTTTAGTATGAAGTGCTGAAGCAGAATACGCAGTAGCAGCCATGTTAGTAGGAAAAAGAGTGATGAATGATAAGATAAGAAGCTGTTTGTGGCACAACATTTTAATACTTTAGTTTAAACGAAAAACCTAGTCATTGTTCATTTCCACGCTTTGTTCAACTAACTTAACCAGCAAATTTTGGAGGCGGAGTCCCATGAAAGCATCAAGTCTGCGCTGACGCTTCTTCTAGAGCGTGTATTCCACGCAAGAATAAAGGCGCCATCAACCATGCCGTTTATCTCACACTTTACGTATCAGCGCTTGGGTCTAAAATTGCCCACACTCGCCGCAATTTGAGTGCCTGTCTTGCGCATCCACGTGGCACACTCTTTCCAACTATCGAAAAATTATTAAAATAAAAACTGAACAGTAGACTTCTTTCCTTTGGTAGGTTATATATAATTTTATCTTTTAACTTTCATTCAAAATTAAACTTACTTATTCTTGTGGTCAATTTAATCTTTTAATTTAAAAAATATATGAATTTAATTCTTTTAATCATAAATTTAGTTATTTTAAACCAAATTTTGTTAAATTTATTTAATATTTTTAACACGATTCTTAACTAACATTGAAGCGAAAATGTGTCCAACGTCATGAAACGTCAAATAAACTTAACAAAATTTGGTTAAGAGGACTATATTCACACAACTTTTCAAACACAGTTCTCAATTAACATTGAAGCGAAAATGTGTCAAACAGTATAAACAACTAAAATGCTATCATGAAAAGTGTTTAAAACGTCAAATAAATTTAACAAAATTTGGTTAAAAGGACTAAATTCACACATTACTAAAGTTAGGGGACTAAATTGAACAAAATTTTTGAAAAATGATTAATTTCAATTTTCATTGAAAGTGAAAGGACCAAAAACATATTTAATCCTTCTTTCAACTATCATATTTTTTTAAAAAAAAATAATTATTAAACTTCTATTAGTTTTATAATAGTTTTAAAATTTGGTCCTAAGGTATTTTCTTTTATGAGTCTACCAATATATATTATATGAGTTTGCTCATACACATATTAGATGAGTCTATTAATACACATTAGACGATTCTACAATTCTATGTATTACTTGATTATATGAGTCTTGTAATATACATGAAACAAGTTTGTTCATATACTAATTAGACAAGTATAACAATACACATTAGACGAATGTGTCCATATACTAATTAAACGAGTCTAAAAACACATATTAGATGAATTTGTCAATGCACTGATTAGACGAATCGAACAATACACATTAGATCATTTTGTTCATACACTAATTTGTATTTTTAGTGAATTTATTATACATATTTTTACATATCCTTTATATTTTTAGAGAGTCTATTCTATATATCTGCATATGCTTTATCCTTTGCACTTCTACTATTTATATTTTTTACATACATATTGACTTTCTAAACTTGATTCTATTCATAACCAAAGTATAAACTTAAAAATATTTATTTTCTTTCATCAACCACTCTAAGTCTCATTAAATAAACACACAAACAAACATTAACCCAATATGTGTGTAAACATGAGTTTAAAACTAGTCATTATAATAAAAACTAAACCTATTTTTCACTTCTTCCCTTTTTTTAACTAACACATTCTTGAAAAAAGCAATAGTTAAACTTTTATTAGTTTTAAGATAATTTTAAAATTTGGTCCTTAAATTTAATGAAGTTTTTTCCTCTATGAGTATTGTGTATGTATTCTCTATAAGAAAATTATTAAATAACAACCAATTTTAGAAATTCAAAATAATTAATTATTATACTGATTAATCTAGATATGAATTTATAAACTAAAAATTATTGATACCTAAAATAATCTCTAAATACAAAATTATACTTGATTTTTGAAATCTAAATTGGCCTATAATATTAGCTACCAATTATTAGTCTGTAAATTAGATTAGAGACTAATTTAGACACTTAATCATTTGTAACTAAAATATTGGTAGCTAATTTTAGATACCAATTTAGATTTTAATCTACAAACCAATTATAATATTTTATTCATAATAGACATTCTTTTATATACCAATAACTTTTAGTTTATATAATTTTTATCTCTAGAATTGGTTGTTATTCAGTAATTTTCTTGTAGTGTTTCTTTATGGATGTAAGATAGATGTGGGTTGTAAAAGAAATTTTCTCTTAGATAGCTGGTGTTATAAGAAATGTTCACTTGGGGTGCTAATAATAGAATTTAGTAATTTACATGGAGATTAAACATTAAATTTATATTTAATTTGAATATATTATTTTAGTTTCCAAAGTTATTAATCAATATATGTCACTACATGCAAAGAAAGTTTTCAAATTGATATAAAATACAACTAAGTAATATTATTTATAAACATATTTTATTGGAAATATAATTTGTAAAACATAAACATTGAAGATCTCATATGAGCTAAAAATAGGACAGATTTACCATATATAAGTGAGTGCAAAGTTCATCTTACAAGTTAGTTTCGTATAATTGAGTTAGGTTTAAAGTTTGTTTTTTAAGATATTATCAAAATCATCTTAAGTATATCATAATAATAAGATTTGTTGTTTGTTAGCCTATTGTGTCACCTACTATTAAACCACTCATTATAATATCTTGTCTCATGTGAAAGATGTACATACCTTGACGTGAAGGGTGTTAATCTTATATCAACTAGAAATAAAAAAGATAAATTATAATTTTATGTGTGAGTTTGATTTACATGATATAAATAAGTAGAAATCTTATTATTAAATATGATATTATAAGGTTAAGTTATACTTATATAGTTAGATTTTTAAAAAATAAATTAATCTCACACATAAAACTATAATTTTTAAATGTTTTAAAACTTATTACTGAACATGGAGTCTTTATATTGATCTTCTAATTCTTTTAACGTGTAAGCTAATACAAATCTTCACTTCTAAACGATGATAACAGAGAGTGGTTATGCATTTACTCCACTTTAAATTCCTACCCCTAAATTCTAGGAAGTGGTTTAACCTATATACTTCTTATCCATTTACTAGGTACCTAGTGAAAAAATCTCTCACCATTTTTTTAAAATGCTAACTTATCCTTAAGGTTACTTCTTTTTATGTTGTACCTCAAAGGACTTAAATTAAGAAATTTTTAAAAATTGTATTAAGAGTAACACACTATAACTTTTTACGATATCATAATACATTTTCATATAATTTTCGATCAAAAATTGTTTTTAATTTCTTAACATGATATAATTTAACAATTCCTTATTTTGTTACATTATCTCAATACATACTTTATCAAAAGTAGCCTAAATATCTCCACTTTATTGAAGGCTTCTCAAATAACATTCCCATCAATTTTGACCAATATGCCTAGTTGTGTAACACTCAACTAAATTAATTAATATGTTCCTTCCCTCAGTACTCAACTTATGTTTGTTGGTTAGTGAACTTCTCAATTCGAAACCTACTCAATTAATATCATTTATCATCCTTTTGTAATGCTTGATTTCACTATCAATTTAGAAAAACATTTTCACTAAAAAGGTTTCACTACATTGAAAAAATCATGTATAATTTGCTTCATCTCTTAAAATATATTGTATGCTTCAAACATACTTCGATTAATCCTAATCTTATTTTATTGTGTTTTGTTTTTTTTTTTAAATCTTCTTCCATCGACTAATTTTCATCTATTTTCTAAATAGAAAAAATTTGAGATTGTAGAACTTAAACGTATTTTTAAACAAAACAAATTGTGAAATAGGAGACACTTCTTGTTTTTATATTTAAAAAAAATGAAAAATAAAAACATGATGATGTAATTGAAATAAGTAGAAGGTGTTTATGGTGTGGTGTGTTACGATGTTAGAGTATTGAAATAAATTTGGATGTCTATAATTTCGTTTAATATATTTGTAATATTATTTTTATATGTTAATTCATTAACTTTGATCATAACACAAACTTTGATTATATTTCTATTCACAAAATCCATTACTAAAAATATTATCAAAATATAAAAAAGTATTAAAAACTTTTCAAATATTTCATACGATCAATTTTTTACTTTCAACATTTAATAATTTTTTTAAAATTAGATAACTGATAAATGAAACAGTTTGATCTAAATTCTTCTGTTATCTTTCACGTTCACACATCTCAATTAAATTGAAATATGTAGTGTTAGTATGTAGAACATTAAAATATAATATGCATTAAATAAATTATTTATTATATGATTAAATATAAATAAATTAGGGTGCAAGTGGAAGTTGCAATAGTAACACTTAAGGGATGGTCCATATTCTAGTCTACTCTATTCCTTGCACCCATTCCTGGTTGCTTCCTTCTTCACCTTTGCATGCAACCATGAAGTCAAACCTTTCTTCTTCCATCAATCATCTCTCTACTTATTGCTACTTCACCTTTTTCCCTCCTCTTTTCTAAAACCATTTTATAATTTTTATTTTCATACTCTTTTTTTATAAGATTTACATTTGAATAAATTACTATATTTATAATTACAGAAGGAGATGTATTTAAAACAGAAAAATAATTTTCATTTTAAGCTAAAATTTTATGCATCTCCATATTAAAGTCGAGAGATTTTACAACAATTCATGAAGATGAGTAAATTTCTCAAAACTTTTTCTACAATAATCAACCACTTTTCTACTTTCTCTCACCCTATTAATTAATGCTCCCATCTCTCATCACGCGCCCTGACGCGTATCCTTGCTGGTTCCAGTCTGCTCTAATTAAGACTTTTAATAAGTTATATAAATTTTATTAAGTTATTTATAAATTTAATTATAATTTTAAATTCAACATTTAATATTTATTCTTCTATCAATTTAAATAATGCAAATGTTACTTTATATTATTATTACTATAAAAATAATTAATTAATTTCATTTAATTTTAGATTTATGATAAATTTAAGTCTTTTTAATTAAATTTTCATTAGAAAATCCTTGCTGGTTCCAGTCTGCTCTAATTAAGACTTTTAATAAGTTATATAAATTTTATTAAGTCATTTATAAATTTAATTATATTTTTAAATTCAACATTTAATATTTAATTTTTTTATCAATTTAAATAATGCAAATGTTACTTTATATTATTATTATAAAAATAAATAGTTAATATAATTAAATTTTAAATTTATGATAAATTTAAATCTTTTTAACTAAATTTTCATTAGAAAATTTTTTTATTTAAAATAGGCTTAATTATGTTTTGGATCTTTGATAAATTTGTGAACTTTCAGTTGAGTCCCTATTAAATTTTGGTAATCTATTGAGTCTTCAAAATTTCAAACATTCTCAATTGAGTCTCTGCTCTTAGATTTCTCTATCATCATAGGGATGTCAATAAAATTTGTACCTGCGGATATTCGCGGATAAAACCCGCAACGGGTAGGAAATGAATATTAAAAATGGATACCCGCTATCCGCGGGTATGGGTATTTTTGATACCCGCATATTAACGGGGCAGGTACGGATATCATAGTATCCGTACCCGTAGATATCCGTACCCGCTAAACTTACACCCCTTGACATTCTTCTTTTCCTTTCTTTGAAATTAGGCATATACATCAAACCTTATATAAACAATGACATTTATAGTATGCTTGTTGTCAAATGATGGAATCAAAATAAGAATATTTGGCACGTGACAATTGAGGTTTATTATTTGTTTATTTTGTTTATTTTTTGGAAATCAGTCGAAGGAAGTGGGTTTGTTGATCAAAACACTAATTAAAGAAGAATTTCCATTGTATTGAATGTCATCTTATATTTACTTTTACAATTTTTTGGACTTATATCAACTTGAGTTTATTTGAACTTTATTTAAAATTTATGATAGTGATGTATTTTATTTTATTTTATTAAAATTTATGATTAAATTTGTTTTTTAAATAATTTTGCAAATATCTGCGGGTACACGTGGATACCCATGAATATGAAAAAAAAAAACAGATATCCGCATAACGAATACCCGTACGGGTATGGGACAAATATTTATCCAACGAGTAAGGTACGGGGAGCTACTATCCATACCCTAACCGCCCCATTGACATCCCTATCCATATGAGATGATAGTTATCTTACACTATTACATTACACAGTTTAAATATTGTCACATACATAATATATAGTTGTAAAGTATCATAATGACATATCTCAAAGATCTATTTTTGTATTCATCTAAAATTATTCTTAAAACTAAGAAAAACTATAAATTTATAAAACATTAAATTATAAGATTAAAAAAATATAATATTACAAATAAAAAAGTATCAATTATAAATTTATAAATTTATAAAATATTAAATAAAAATATATAATTTTGTGATTTAAAAAATGTATAATTTCATAATTTTATAAATTTATAATTTAATGATTTTATAATTTTATAGTTTTTAATTTTATAATTTTATAATTTCGTAATTGTATAATTTATAATTATATCATTTTATAATTTTATAATTTTATATTTGTATAAATTTATAATTTTTATAAAATTATATTTTTTTAAAATTATATTTTTTTTAAAATTATATATTTTTATAAAATTGTAAAATCATATTTTTATAAAATTATATTTTTATAATTATAAAAATATAATTATAGAAATTATATTTTATATTTTATGTTTTTATATAAAATAGATAAATTTATACTTTTACATTTTTATATTTATATGTTTTGATAAAATTATATTTTATATTTTTATATTTTTATATAATTTTATAGAAATATATTATGTAAAATTTTAATTTTGTAAAAATATAAGTTTTATAAAATATTTAAAATTTTATAAAATATAAAATTATAAATTTTTTAAATCATAAAATTATATATTTGTATTTTATGTTTCATAGTTTTATATATTTATAATTTTTTATTTTGTGATATTATATATTTCTTTAATTTTTTAATTTTTAATTTTATAAATTTATAATTTTTATGAACTTTAAGAATAATGTTAGCTAAATAAAACAATAAATACTTGGGATAGATTCCCGTCATTATGATAATTTGCAACGATATATTATGAATAGGGATGTCAACGGGACAAATACGATACATGTAGTAGCTCCTCCTTACCCTACTTGCTGGATAAATATTCACTTTGTACCATACTCGCTAGATAAATATCCAACCTATACCCGTACCCATATTCATCGAGTATCTATAATGCGGGTACTCACATAATTTTTTATTATCCACCGGTACCTGCAAATATTTACAAAAAAAAAATATTTAACAACATATTTTAATGGTAAATTTAAATAAAATACAATAGTACATAACATCCATAAATTTCAAATGAAGTCCAAATAACCCATTTAAATGTTGAATGATAGTTTACAAAGAAATGATTTTTTTTAAAATTAATTGATAAAAATTAACTCATTCAGACAATGACGGATCTTCAGTCAATATGTTGGGGGTGCCCAAATTTTAGTTGAATTACTCTTTTAATCTATTTTTTCATCTAAAAATTTTGATGAAAAAACATTGGTCCGATTCAAAAAATTTAATGAAAAAAATGACAAAATTGCATTATTTTTTCCAAAATCGAGACCATATTGAGACTAAAAAAAACTCAATGTGGAAATAATCACTTCAAAAATAATATTAATAAAATAATTTTTTGATTTAAAAAATATTTAAAAATAAAATTAAAAAATAAATGTGGAAAACAAAACTATTTCTCATCTATACATATAAATATATAAAAGTTTATTAGAATATAAATATATATTAAAATATTAAATATTAAAAAATATATATGAAATTATATAAATATAAGAAAAAGATGGAAGGGTGTCATGGCCCCTCTATTGCATTCAGAATCAATATGTTAATATTTTAATATTTTTTTTTATTTTTTTTAATTTAAATTAGAGTATAGCGGGTATGGGTATCCCCGGGTACAAATATTATGATACTCGTACATGCTCCGTTAACATGCGGGTATAAAAAATATTTGTATCAGTTACCTGCAGGTATCTATTTACAATATATCTATTTCTATTTCTTACCTGCTGCTGGTTTTATCCACGGATACATGTGAGTACGAATTTTATTGACATCCCTAATTATCACGATATAATTGTCATGGAACAAAAAAGTCAAAGTGTAGAAACTCAATTGAAAGTTGAAAGTTTCTAGGTTTATTAAATATCAAAACGTAATTAAACCTTTTAAAATATTTAATTTTTTTTACAATTAAAGTCTTTACGATCACTTGAAGTAATATGATTGTCATATTTTTTTTACTGATTTGATTTTTATCTTAATATGTAATTTATAAAATTAAAAGAATTAACATTTCAGAATTTTAGTAACACCCCATTTAATTAATCACGCTAATTAAAGGACATATCACACAAGATAATATCGGAAATAAAGGTCTGGAGTATAGACACTACTCCTAACATTTAACCAAGAGAAACCTGAACAGAAATTTAGGCACACCAAGATGCCAGTGACCAAAGTGGAGTAAAAGTCTACAATATTCAAAATAATTGCCCAAGGGGCAGACAAGTACATGGGCTACAACCCTAAAAGAAACTTGGACGACATAATCCAACCCAAAGCTAAGCAGCGGAATCTCCATTATCCTGTTGACCACGAGGAGTTCTCGTATCTGCTCACATCAATAAATTGATGATCATTGCAAAAAAAAAACACCACACACACAGAATATACGACAAGCAAAAAGGGTAAGCTATAGTAGAAAACGATCTTTATCATACCAATGCATACAACTTTCATAGCCAAAGATACAAATATCAACCAATCATGTTTTGACCTTCCAAACAATACACTAAGACTCAGACACGGCTCATCCGGATACATATAATTAGTCGGATTCAGCGGATGCTTGCACTTGTGGTGGACTTCCCTGCTTTACCGAGCTGCTCTCCCCCGAGCTAAGTGTTATAATGTCTCAACCCCCCACACAAGGTTAGCCCTTAATGGGTTTCAGACCTTCTGCTACTCTCACCACAAGAGTCAGTCCGCTCTATGTGAAACTAACTGACTCCTTAGAGAGTCAGGATGCAACCTTACCTTGAATCCTTACTAAATTATATAGATGGGGTACCACCATGAACTCCCACTAACAAATGTCATGGAATTACGTCCCGACCAACTGAGGCACCACCATGAAGTCTCACCTAGAGGCTCATGGAATTACTTCCTAACCAAATGAGGCACCACCACGAAACTATCGTGGAATTACGTCCTAACCAACCCAATCATCATGCTTCCAACAATCAATATTGAATCATTTATCATACCAAAACCATGCCACTTTGATAACCAACCATCCTATACAAGTCACATGTCAAGGTCATGTTAAACTTATCAATCACAGGCCATAAACTATTCTACTCATACCCATTCGCCCAATTCATGCTTTTAAAAGTAATTGAATCAATCCACAAGTTCAAGTTAAAGTAAGGAATTAAAATTCTGCAGTAATTCTCGCTTAAGCTAGACTGATCTCGCTTAAGCTAAACTGGTCTCGCTTAAGCTAGAAATTCTTGCTTAAGCTAGACTGATCTCGCTTAAGCTAAACTGACAGATTTTCACTGGTTTCAACATGTAAAAACACGAAATCCCAAACAACAAAAATTTAAGAAAACACAAGCACGTTGTATAAAATTTTGGCATCATATTTCATGCTTTAAAAGGGTAAACAAATCTATCATGGGAGCATACAAGCATTTAAACAACTCTGCTGTCAATCTCGCTCAAGCTAAGGAGCTTTTGCTCAGGCAACAAGGGTCTCTCGCTCAAGTGAAAAGCTTTCGCTTAAGCGAGATTGAAAACAAAGAGTATTTTGAGTTCTTGCTCAAGCTAGCCCATCTCGCTCAAGCGAGAGGCCTTCGCTCAGGCGAGCACTCGAAAACCAAAAGGGGCCGAATTACTGCTATTCTCGCTTAGGCAATAGCTTTCCGTTTGGGCGAGAAACGGCTCGCTTAGGCGAGCATAGCAGATCTCACCCGCTCTCACGCATGCAAAGCCAAAAATCCATCCAAAAACAGTACACAAATTATTTTCACACCATCAAAAGTACATCAAATCATCAAGAGCACCCAACAAAACCAAAACAGGCACATTATTTATAAAAGAATGAAAAATCCTAGCTTCCCTCACCTGAACATATTCTAGTGGAAAGCACAGACACCTACGACAACGAACCCAACAGCTCTAGGAGCATACTTAAGAGCTGAGAACAATGGCACAGAATGAAAACGAGATTACTACGGTGAACCCTAACAAGAACCACGAAAACAAGCTGGAGAAGAAAGAGCATGAGCAGAAGAACAACTTATGTGGAACAGAGAATGAGGTTGAGCTGACTTGAATCTGAATGAGCTTCGAACCTCTTGGTGTCTTATATAGTTTGGTACCTCTTGTGTGGATGTATGTTAATTATGTTTGACTATGAACCTGTATGTTGAGTGTTATGATATAAGAACCTTTTTCACTAGCTTACCCTTTGCTTGTTTGTATGATTGTGTGTGTGGTTTCCTCCATTGCGATGATCATCAATCTTATTGATGTGAGCAGATGTGAAAACTCTTGGCAGTGGTAACGATAATAGGGATGCCGCAGCTTGATGGTTATGGATGAGTATCGGGCTCATTATGGAGCCCACAACTGATGGAGTTTTTGTAGTTTAAACTTCTCTCGTTCTGGACGAGACTTTGTACTTTGTTTTAGGCCATGTGAGACCTCTTTTTACTTGTTATGGATGTGTCTGGGTATTATATACCTCCACATCTCAAACCCTGTACTCTCGAATTATTTATGTATGCAACGTCTTACGAATTTGAAGTTATAATTTTCAATCATATAATTACGTTGTTTTACTATACATTACTAATAAATTAGTATTAATTTTATAATTTAAAACAAACAAATTCATATCAAAATGTTATTTTTTAATTTTATTATTATTGTGATTGTTATTATTATTATTAGTATCGGATATTATTGTTATTGATAGTATTTTTATTAGTATAATTCATTATATATTTATCTATAAAAGAATATTTCATTTTGGTGTTTACATTTTTATTTTCAATTTTATCCTTTAATAAATAATTGTTTTATTAAATTTAACTGTTTATTTATTTAATTTGTTTTAAATTAATTATTTTTAAACTACAATATTTTTTTAATAAAAAAATAATCTACAAAATAAATAAAAAGTATTTATACTTATTTCTAAAATTAGACAATGAACACATGCGTTTTTACCAATATAAATAAATTATTTATTTAAATATAATTATAATTATATTACTTTTTTATTCAAATAAAAAAAAACAAAAGAAAAATCCGCACGGCCAGTTCTAAAAGTAGTTATTCCTAAAAGTAAATAATTGTATGGACCTAGCGATATCAGTTCCATCTTTTAAACGCTTGTAAAAATAATTCATAATTTATTAAAAAATCAGAAAGTTTCAGTTCGATATCTCTATACATATAATCATTTTTTATTTGCATAATTAAATGTTTTGAAATAAATGATTAAAAGTTAAAAGAGTAAGAAAAGGTTAAATACTAAAAATAAAAATTGTGTAAAAATGCAATGAACGAAATTATAAAAGAACAACAATTTAATAAATTATTGAGTTAAAAAATAGAAGTAAAAGGAATATATCGAGTGAGAGTTACGAGCTAACGCTGAGGAAAAAAAAATGATGCTTGGAATTGAATGAAGAGTGAGGTGTGAACGCGCAAAGACACGGTCAAACTGGCTTCGCAGGAACGTTAAAGACAGCCACACCTGAAGCATGGCGTGGCCACGTGTCTTGTGCAGACAACCATCGGCGCGTGTCTTTCATTCATTGGCTCCCACGTTAATCATACTTAGCTGTCTTTCTTGCTGCCAAAATTCACCCTTCTCACTGCTTTTCAATTAATTTATGAATCAACACTCATATTCAACTTCGCCTCCTCCTATATAACCACACCCACTCCCAACCACAAACCCAAGAGTGACCGAGAGATTCTCACCAAACAAACATTTTCTTCTTCCTCACTTCCCTTTTCTCCTTCAAAATTTCTGCGCCTTTCTCTCTTTCTCTCTCTCTCTCTCTCTACTCTCCCCCCTCCCCCCTCTGTAACGCCCCGCTTCTCTGAATCCCTTTCTGTTAATCATCTGTCTTTCAGCGCGTGATTTTTTGGGTTTGCCATATTCTCTCACAGAATCAAACTTCAAAGGATTTCTCCAAAGCCAGGTGTTTTCAGAATCGAGATCCAGGTTTTTTCTTTCGGTTTTTTACTTCAAAATCATTCTTTTCTTTTCTCAGCCACGAGGGTTGTTTTTGATCCCTCAAAGCTCTTTTTTTTTTTTTTTTTTTCTCTTCTGAATTTTCTTTGGATTAAAGAGGTTGTCTATTATAAACCTCATCCAAGCTTTTGAATTTTCAAATTTGGAGTACTGGAACGAAATTTTTATCTAAGATTTGCGTGTGTAGTTGGTAATTTTGTATGGCAGCAACGATGGATTTCTACAACGGACAACCTCAAGTTCAGTCGGATCCATTCAGAGGTGAGCTGATGGAAGTTCTAGAACCTTTTATGAAAAGTCCTTCCTCAACTCCCTCCTTATCTTCAGATTCAGCTTTACCTTCAACTTCCACTTCTACTTCATATTCCTACTCTCCTTCCCCTCTCTCATTCCCTCCACACCCTAATTTCTTCTATTCAGACCCTTCCTCCTCCTACCTGTTCCAAACCCAAACCCTAATAGGCTTTGAACAACAACCCGCTTCTGTTCTCGGGCTCAACCACCTAAGCCCGTTTCAGGTTTCTCAGATCCAGGCTCAGATGCAGGCTCAGAGCCAGACCTCCCTCTCCCTCAACTTCCTGGGCCCCAAGCCCGTGGCAATGAAGCATGTGGGTGGGCCTCCCAAGCCCCCCAAGCTGTACCGCGGGGTGAGGCAGAGGCATTGGGGAAAGTGGGTGGCGGAGATCAGGCTCCCCAAGAACCGAACCAGGCTCTGGCTCGGAACCTTCGACACTGCCGAGGAAGCAGCTTTGGCGTACGACAAAGCCGCGTACAGACTCCGAGGCGACTTCGCCAGGCTCAACTTCCCGAACCTCAAGGGCTCTTGCCTCGGCGAGTACAAGCCTCTGCAGTCCGCCGTGGACGCTAAGCTCGACGCCATTTGTCAGAGCCTGGCCGAAATGCCGAAGCAGGGTAAGACGGAGAAGGGTGGCAGGTCATCATCATCGAAGAAGTCAAAGGCAGCTCCAAAGGAGGCTCGGAATCCGAACCAGGATGCCAACCCGAACCTTGCTTGCAAGGCCGAGCCTGAAGTTGAAGCCGAAGCCGAACCTGTTCAGTCTCCTGAAAGTGATGGCTCTGTGGATTCTTCTCTGCTCTCTGATCTCACCTTTGATGTCAGCGAGCCGCAATGGGAAGATGTTTCTGCACATTTTAATTTGCAGAAATTTCCTTCTTATGAGATCGATTGGGATTCTCTCTGAACACATGTTTTTTAAATGTTTTGTCGGTAATTGTGATAATAATAATTTAGTATAGTAGTAGGTGGTAGGGGCTCCGCTGCAATTTGAATTTTTGAAGATTGCAGTGTTGCATATGTAGGATTTGGATAATTGGGTTTATTTTATTTTATTTTTTTATTTTGGTTTATCATTGGAACATTGACTGTGAAGTCAATATGTTGTAAATCTCTCTGCCTTGGCCAGCTAGTTTTTTTTCTTGCTTGGCCAGGGAGAATGACTTAGGTTTTTGTCCATGTTTTGGTGTTCGTCCAACTATGAAATTCAATTCTATTTGTATCTCAATTTATATATGTGTTCTTTTTTAATTTATTTTTAATAATTATACTACCTTGTTTCTGGTTTCAATCAATCCAGTGACGTATTAAAAAGAACCGATACATAATTACTTTCAAATAAGACACTAACTCACGCTGGTACTCTGTATGTGAATAATGTCCGTTTTGATTTGTGTTGTTAAAGGTGCAAAACATGATCCATGTGAGTGTGTCGGAATTGTTTAACGCAGATTTTAGGTTCAAAATCAGAAGCCTTTGAAGTAGAAATTCTCATTTAGGTTGGTTTTGGTGAAACAGTGATGCTTTGAGGTTGTAATAATTAACTTTTTCACCAAGTAAATCACAGAATGTGAACAAATATTTTTTTGCTTTTCACTAATTCTACGTTTTGAAGTTGTGTTGGAAGGTGGAAATTGAACTAAACCCAAAGCAGAGCATGGAATCTCTTTCAGTTATTCCATTCAGTGAACCTTGGTTAGGAACGGAGACACAACCTCTCTATTATCAAAAACTTTGTCCTTTTCTTCACAAATCGATACAAAACAAAACGCCTTTCACATGAACCACATCACATTTCCCCCCCACAACGCAACCAAAATGAAAGTGTGCTAACAATTTCTATTTCTTTTTATAAAGAAATTGTCTTATTGTTCCACCAACATTATAATATTATGAAGTATCTTTCTTGCTAGCTACTATGGGAGTGTCAGTAGGATATCTGAATCTGGTACTTAGGTTAACGAGGTAGTCTTTTCGGTTAAATTATTCTCCTATGTTTAAACCTTAAAAAGGAGTTTTTATTACTTTTATTTTTTTTATAAGCAACATTATGAAAGAGCTTACTCATAGGTTGTATTAAGATGCAAACCAAAACCATGTACCGATAATAGAGAGAAGTCGTGAACTAAAACTTAGTTAATCAGTATCATTAATTGTTCTAAAAAAACTTGATCTAACATCTTGAAATACTCAACTTTCTAAATCCTCTCTAGACAAACTAAGACCCTGGCACATGTACTCATCGAGATGAGCTATTTCATATATTTATTATTTGATACTCTAGGTTTCATTGTTTAATAAGAATGTGATGCTAATATTTATTTTCTTGATGTTGTAAGAGATTTTTATACCATTCGTTGGTGTGGTAAAAGATTACATGAGACCCGATTCGATTTGAATTTTTCTCTTTTAGACAAAGATAGATACTTTATTTTAACATCTTTTACTTAATGTTAATTACAATGTTATGTATATATAGATTTTATAATTTTTTATAACTAATGTAGAATATTATTATATTAATATTGATTATTCACATTTAGATTAGTTCAACAAAAGTAATTTAATTTATAGGTAATAGAAAAGTTATTTGAACTTGATAAGTGTAAAATTAACTTGGTCTATTGAGAAATAATAATGTTTTCGAATAAGCTAAAATTTAAGTTACCAATGATTCCAATACACTAAAGTTAGAACAATTCCTCATTTTTCTATCTAAATAGAGAATGAAAGTCTTAGAAATAATAAAGCCACTTGATTTAAAAAGATAATAAAATTAGAAATTAGTCGTTCCTATCAAATAAACAAATTCTATATACTACACTCTCTAATTACACAAAAAATTGTCACTCTGAAAAGAACATTTCTACTTAGCTGGAAAGGCTTGAAACAGTCCTTAACCATCAATTTTTATTTGAGGCTAATATTGATGATGACAAGACTATCAACTTGAGTAGGGACAACAACTAATACTAAATGAGGTTGAAGCCAAATTAGGTAAAAGAATTCATCATTTGAGAAAAGAACTGAGTGTGATTTTGGAAGTTATTGAAAAATTGAAGTGCCTTGAGAATTTAAACTTCTCAAAAATTAGAAAGGAGGTGCAAGCATTTCTATATAATAGAGGAGAGAAATTTGGCACAAGATAAAGCTATATATAGCTCAATAACAATTTCTTTACAATTATAACAACTACATATATCTCAAAAAATATTTTTTTAGAGGAATTATTTTAAAACCAACGATCTCACCCTATACAGTAACAATATTAAGTGAGTGCAAAAAAAAAACATTTGTATTGCTAATGTGTTCAATGAAATTTATTCATATTTCACAAAAATATGCTTATAATTTAAAGTTCTTATAAAATATTTAAGACTTTTATCCTCCAACTGGCTGACCAAATAAATTTTCTTTCAAAGTTACGGTCCACTATGAAATGTAAATGTAGAGTTAATGAACTTATTTATGTAGATATGAGGAGTTTTACCCAATATCTGTTAGACCATTTTCTATTATAATTTTATTTCTTTTCTTTTTATCTCATCTAACCAATTTCTCTCATCTCATGTCTCTTTCTCTTTTCTTATTTCCCTTTGTTGCATAAAATTGGACACATACGATTAATTGATTATTAGTTCATTATACTTAGCTTAGAGTCAATAAGAAGTAATTATGTCTTATTGTTAGTTTGTTTACAATAAGTTGTATAGACAAAATTATGAGAATACCTAAACAATAAATCAACTAATCACGTACTTACATAATAAGTAAAAAATTATTAAAATAGTATAATTTGGTAATATTTTTAAAATATACATGACTAATTATTATATATTTATTATCTCGTTTATTTCTTATATGACTTCAGTATTGCACCATCTTCAGAGGCAAATATACTCATTGGTTCAAGTACTAACTGATGACAAATCTTAGTTAAGGAAGAATTAGAGAACATTACGATTTTACGAAGGTAATATTGACTCTTGTTAGAACATTTGAAATGCAATATGAGACTGAGTAAGATTTTTCAAAAGATCGCATGGTATTTTTACCTTGAAACATTAATGAATGTCAATAAATTGAAAAAGAACACAGGGAACCATGCTAGTGAGACTACTTTATTGTTTGAGCTCTTAAAGAAACACATTGAAATGGCCAACATTGTCCTTATGAAAATCTTCATGAAAGTTTAGTAAACATCCTATATCGAAAAATGTTCAAGTTTTTTAAGTTCTCAAAAGACACTACACAAAAACAAACACCTCTAAATATTACCCAAATATCATAACTTAATTCATTGACACCAGTCCATTTTACAGGTTTTTTCGTAACTTTACCTTCTTTTAAACACATCACCCGTGATCTAAACTAAAATCCTGAGTATTTTACTCATGTAATACTCTTCTCCAGCCTCAATTTGGTTTGATTGCTTGGTGATAAAAGTAATTTGCTCTTTTCCACCTGTTTGAGTGTTGGATGGAGGGAGTACTGTGCATGACTTGATTGATGTTGCATGCATTAATAATTTGAGCTCAATTTGAGACGATTTTTTAAGGGTAGTGTTGGGTGGTTCCGTCGTCTGCATATGGTTCTTGCTTCTTCTTTTCTCTAGTTTCCTTAGGTATGACATTTATTTTCTTCATTTGTGTGTCTGAGTTTTTGGTTCGATCCTGTATCTCAGTTGCTCTAAGATCATTTTTCTTTTCTTTGTTTGTGTGTATGAGTTTTTGGTTCGATCTTGTACCTCAGTTGCTCTGAGATCATTTTAGATTTCGTGTTTGTATTCTTCAGTTCTTTGTTTGTTGTTTACTTTTATTGTGTATTGAATATGTTTTACTTTCGTTTTTACTTCGTCTACGTTATCGTTTTATTCGTCTAGGTTTTCGTTTCCTCAATTTGATCAAGTATGACATTTCTTCGCTTTGTTTTGATGTCTGAGTTTTTGGTTTGTTTTATAGTTTTGCTATTGTGTTTATGTATTTTATTTCGTGTATGTGTTTTTTGAAGTTCGAACGTTGGTGTTCGGTGCTTGCTTTCTCTAAGTTTTACCAGGTATGTATTTTAGTGTTATGTTTTGAATATTTGTTTGTGTTTTTGACTTGATTGTTTGTGGTTTACTTTTATTGTCTATGTTTTATATTTTTTTTTACTTCGTCTAATTTGTGTTTGTTGTCTTGAAATGGCGAGGACATTTGATATGATCAAATATATTAATGAGAAGAAAGAAACTTTGAAGCTTGCTGTTAGAGTAAAAGATTTGTGGTTTGTTCATAACTGGGATACGAATCGTCATATTAAGTTGATTCTTTTGGATCAGAAGGTAAACAAAGTGTGTTGTGTTGTTGTTTTCATTTTAGATGTGGAATGATTTTTATGATTCACCTTATTTTTTTAGGGTGATATGATTCCTGCAATGATAAAAAAAGGAAGATTTAGGTTTGTGGGAAGAAAAGTTGGTTGAGGGTCATAGTATTTTAAAATCTTGTCAGTACGTATTTAGGTTTATGGGAAGAAAAGCTGGTTGAGGGTCATACATATTTTAAAAGTTGGTTGAAAAGTTGGGAAGAAAATTATGCAATGATATAATGCATAATTTTAAAATCTTGAAGAACCAAGGACAATTTCGGGTATGTGACCATTCTTACAAGTTATTGTTCATAGGAGCAACAACTATAAAGAACAACAAATTTCAAGTATTCCACTAAACATTTATAACTTCAAAAGTATCAAGGATATAGTTGATGGAAATTTCTCTATTGATTTGGTGTATGGTAGGTACATATAATGTTGGTTTTTTTAGATCAAACATATGTTTTCTCAATATTTATTACCTTGTAAATATTTAATGATTTTGTTTTCACGTTATTATTGGTTTTAGATATTATTAGGGTGTGGATAACATGAGATGTAATCCCCAATCTAAGAATGTTGTATTTCATATAAGGGATTTGAGGTTAGTAATAATTTAGTATAGTGCTTTTTTTATTATGGTTTCATTTATCAATTGATATTGATAAACTATTGTGGTTTCCTTCTACAGTTCTGTTGTGATTGGGTGTACGTTGTGGGATTCCTATTACTTCAAATTTATGAGTAATTGGAGGGGAGACCTGGATTTGTATATTATTGTTGTTATGTTGACTTAGGCTAAGATCAAATCGTGTTCAGGTTTGCGAATTTAATTTCAGTGTTTTTTGGTTTTGTAATAATGATTTTATTGTTGCTTTTAGGAAGGTGGCTAGTGTCAATGTCAAACTCCTTGAATGGTTCAAAGTTGTTAATGGGTGATGAATATGCTTAATTGGTCCGATTCAAGGAGCAATGGATACAATATGTGTTTCTTGAATTATTTAGTTCCTATAACATTATTTACCATTTATTGTATGACAATGACTTAGATATTGGAATTATAGACTTTTGGCAATGAAGTTAGTCTGAGTCAAGAAGGTAGCCAATTGAGTTCACCATCCTAGTATAATGAACATGAAAAATTTATGTATAATGCTATTGTTAGTACGATATCTGAAATCACAACAATGAAGGAGGTAATGAAGCACTAATTAATGGATTGTAAGATGATTATTGAATTTTGAATTTTAGTATTGTAATAACTTTTTTTTTGTTTGATATAGAAATTGTATTGTGTCACTATTGCGACTACTATAAAGTTTAATTTAGGGAATGATGGATGGTGTTATCCAGTATGCAATGGCTGCAGGAAGAAGACTTAAGAAATAAATGCTTTTAAGTCTGCTATGTGTGGGTTTGATAATGAAAAACTTGGAATTATGTTTGTATTTTTTTTAATATGTTACATGTTAACATATAGTTCTATGGTTTGAATTAAATAAATCCATTTGTTGTAGTTATAATTTGGAATTATAGGTCTGTGATGGAGACAGTTATGCGAATTTCATTATATGGGATCAAGACTGCACTAACTTGATTGGTGTATCAGCTGTTGAGTTAATGAATAAAATGATTGAGGTAGTATTACTATGTTGATCCATTACTTAAGTAAATTTAAGTGTAAAGGTTGGTTATTTTTTGCTTGTTCTTAGGATGAGGAGGATGATCCGAAATGTTTTCCAGAGGATCTAGATGTTTTGCTAGGATGTACTCTTGCATTTAAGGTTAGAGTTCAACCAAAGAACAAATCTTCATCGGTGGATGAAAGCTTCAAGCAATCTAGAAACTATTGCTTTTATTAGAAGTAAACATGAGTCAAAGATGGTAACTCATTTATTTCATCATTTTAAGTTGTTATACTATAGTCAAAACAATTATATGAAAGCGAAATATATTTAATAACTCAATTATTTCATTCTTCATACGTAGATTAAAGACTCCAATGGTGAAGGTACATGTGATTCCAGTACCGAAGCAAATTCTAAGGGTAGACCCGAAATAGAAAAGGTCAAGTACTTTATATGTCATTAATTGCTTTATGTTTATGGATTTTATGATGTAATAAATTTATTTATGAATGCACAGGGTAAAAAGTCTTTTGGTGTACCAATATGTGATTCTAATAACGAAGCTGAAACAACTGTTCTGATTACATGCGAATCTTAGACATAAGTTGTAAGAATCATTTAAATTTATGTTAGTAGTTCATTTTTGATACTGAATAAATGATTTATTAACTACTGTTATGGAAATGAAAAATTAAAGAGTCCAGTCCCACAAGTATATGTGATTCCAGTACCTAATCTAAAATAGTTGGTTCGATTAAAAGTGGATCTCATGCAAAAGAGGTATTTGTACTTCAAACTACTTTTATAGTTCTCTGGTGATACTAAATTTATGATAAGCTACTTTTATGGAAATGATAGATTAAAGAGTCCAGTCCCATAGGTTTATGTGGTTCTAGTACCCAATCTAAAACAGTTGGTTTGATTAAAAGTGGAGCTCATGCAAAAAAGGTATATGTAATTCAAACTATATATTTGTACTTCTTTGGTGATACTAAATTTAAAATAATCTATTGTTCTGGAAATGACAGATTAAAGAGTTCAGTCCCATAGTTATATGTGGTTCAAGTACCCAATCTAAAACTGTTGGTTCCATTAAAAGTGCAACTTATACAGGAAAGGTATCTGTAATTGAAACTATTTCTATACTTATTTTGTTATACTAAATTTATCATGTGCTAAGAACTTTATCCTTAAATGCACAGATTAAAGAATCTAGTGGTAAGACAAGTTGTGATGAAAATACTGAAGCTGACATTTGTATGGTAAGACATAATATATAACTTCTTTAAACATTGAATCTTTTATAACTCCCAAAATTAAAGCCATACCAATACTGTTTTGATATGTTACAATTGACTTTGAGTGGTTCAACATATCATGATCCTTATATTGATTTCTGTGTTACCCCTACAAATGAATTATTATTGGACTTTGAAGTTGATTGCGATCACCTGGACGATATACCAAGTGCAAAATTTTCTAGGACCAAAACTAAGAAACGAATGAAACAGAAAAAGTAGTAACGTGGGCCAGTGATATTTGAAACTATATATATATATATATATATATAATTTTATTTTTAAATGTGTAGTGATGAATGTTAACCATGATGTGGTGTACTTTGGAAGCCATAACCATATTAATGTTTTTTTATGGTGCACTTGGGTTTTTGCTTGGAATTGGCTATCATGGATAGACAATGGTTGTAAATTAGGTAGCACCAATGGATATCAAACATTATTAGTAAAATGTAAATATTTATTGAAATGTAAATTTGTTCTACAATTGCCAAATTTTATGTCATCATATGTTAATAATATTCTAACTATCGTTATATATATATATATATATATATATATATATATATATATATATATATATATATATATATTTTGTTAGTCCTACAAATATGTAAAAAGATTTTTGTGGCACATATTAAATGTCATATGCTATCAGTGGTGTTAAGCGTTTAAATATCTATGTGCCCAAAAATTGGATTCTTTACGTAGAAGTAGCAACTATGGTTTAAATATCTATATTCACAATTATGGTTATATTATTATTATTATATGAACAAAAGTTTTTTGTAAACCAATGATTATATAATATGATTAGTAGAATGCTAATTTTATTATATTCTTTATGTAGATGTACAAATTTGATAAAGCGTATATGCTGTTAAATAAACTGAACTTTGGAACAATAAAATGTAAAAATAATCTTTAGAATTGGGAAGGTATAACGTTCCTTGAATACTTTTTCGTGTCACTTTTCTTAAAGGTAAAACATTAACATTGAAAAACATACAAAATTTAAAACTAAGGAATAACAACACAAGCACAATTAATGATATGTAATAGTTAACATTGATGTATATTTAAGATAATATATATATATATATATATATATATATATATATATATATATATATATATATATATATATATATATATATATATATATAAATTAAATAATATATATATT
>Ga0214542_1002351_pt1 | contig 39121 bp, 24 predicted proteins | sample CNSS1metaG_FD_160096 | JGI IMG/M metagenome (GOLD analysis project Ga0214542, IMG submission 160096) | Root nodule microbial communities from cowpea collected in UCLA plant growth center, Los Angeles, California, USA - CNSS1 | ecosystem: Host-associated > Plants > Roots > Nodule | place: USA... | reverse complement strand
TATATATATATATATATATATATATATCATGGTTAGTAAGTGATGATGTTATTAAATTAATATACAAAATAAATTTATATTTATTAAAAATCAAGTAAAATAAATACAGACAAGATAAGAAAATAACCGTTGATGAATAAAAAAACATAAAAAAATAAACACTTTTATAAAAAATATGTAAATATAATTATTAAATCTTTTAAACTTTAACAAATAATAATACTATAAGGAGCAAAATTAAAATTATGAAAAGTAAACACAAAAAAACACTATTTCTCTTTATGAAGTGTCAAGAAACTGCTATAAAAGGGTACCGATATCACCCATTTGATGCAGAACAGAACACATTCTCGGACTACTTGGGAAAAGATTGAAGTTCACATTACCAAGTACCACAATCAATTCTGTAACATGACGAACAAAATGAGTGCAGTGTTTGTGATGGGATTTGTCTTCTTAAGCCTTATCTCAATTACATCTGCTATCTCTGGAACTGCAACTAACTACAAAGTTTACAAACGTAAGTAGCAGCCACTATTCGTTATGCATTCTGCATAATTCATTCATTCTGTCATATAAAATGCATCTTAACCATGAACTTCTGTATAAGTATCAAGAAAAAAAAAAATTACTCTTGAAACTTCACTTTGCAGTATAAAATGCATCTTAACCATGAACTTCTGTATAAGTATCAAGAAAAAAAAAATTACTCTTGAAACTTCACTTTGCAGCATTATTTTTCTCATATGGATGGTCATTAAGAGATTGTGATTCTGTATAGTGTTAGGTTTTTAAGGAGAAGTATCACTAAAAAGAACAAATACCAATGAGATCTGAGTCCAACTACATAAAACATTTGTACCACTCTTAACCCAAAATCTTAAAACAATAAATTTATGGATCTTTATTCTTATATAGTACTCTACTTTCTCATTTTTAATCAATGTGGGACTCAGACTCATACTTGAATTCCTAACATCTGGCCACTTGATTTCTGTCACGTAACAATTGATGTCATCCGCAACATTCAGATCAAGATCACTCAATTGTTAATAAGAATTGAATTCAGAACCTCTCTCAACTTCCCTTCCAACTCTTACCATTAGATGAATCTTAGAACTCCTCACTTTGCAGCTTCTGCATGCTACGGCAATCAAGACGAGGGAACGATGATAGCTGCTGCAAGCGACGCAATGTATGCGAACGGGGCTGCATGTGGCCAAATGTATAAGATCTCGTGCACAGGTGCCACCAACCAAGGTGTGCCTCAGCCATGTAAGGGTGGCAGTGTTACTGTGAAGATTGTTGATCGTTGTCCTTCCCCAGGTTGCCAAGCCACCATTGATCTCTCTCAAGAAGCTTTCTCTGCAATCGCTGACCTCAATGCTGGAAAAATTCAAATTGAATACAACAGGTAATTGATTACATCTTAAGTGATTTGCATCTCCTTGTGTTAATCTTGTTTATTTATGCATACTACTAAATAACTTTGTTTCTTTATCTTTTGTTAATTATGTTCAGGGTGTAACACTCCTTCAAGATCGAGATCAATAAACGTGCAATTGCAGGAATTGACATTATCACCGAATATATATATATATTATATATATATATATATATATATGTATATATATATATATATATATATATATGGATGGGAATAACTTGCATCAATATGAGATGTACATTCCGTGATGGAAAATAAAACGTATTCCATTGCAGTTGTTGTATCAATAAGGTAGTATCAAAATATTGTTTCGGTGATCATGAAAGTATCTATCCTCGTATTCAGTTTTTTATATTTCAATATTAATTAATGGTTTAAATACATATTTGGTCCCTATTTTTGTCAAAATTATTCAATTTGGTTCATATTTTCGTTATTTGTTCAATTTAGTCCTTATTTTGGTAAAATCGCATTCCATCGAGTCCTTTTGACAAACAGAGTTAAAATTCTTAACGGCACAGTGATACAATGTAACTGTTTGGGTTACGTGTCAATTGTTTGAATACGTGATGGCACACGTTGCCACAGTGTTTCATTCAAAAAAATTGGGAAAAAAAGGTTGAATAAAGTAAAATGTTAAAACATAATAAAGTGAAAAAAATAATTAAAACGACGAGAGCAATCAGTTGAGGGTTTACGGCAACGAGAAGCGAGAACTGAAATTGAGCAATCAATTGAAGAATTAAAATTGTGCATTAGAGAGGTCGAGAGCATTCAAGAGGTCCAGAGATGGGGAAAAATTAGGGTTCGTGAGAAAGGGGAAAACTAGGGTTTTTGGGTGCATCATTAAAGATAACATCAGTTAGGATTTGTGAAAACGTGGTGGGAGAGTGATTTGCAAGTGAAGCTTCGACATTGCGCTTCGAGATTGCGCTTGGAGGTCGGCATTCGAGATCGAAGCGTCAAGATTCTTCCCCAACTGGATTGACCACAGTTTTGCTTCAAACCTCTCAAACCCTAAATTCTTTCCTCAAATCAATTTCACTAGCTTTTAACCTTACAACGGGCATAAAATTTCACTGTGTCAACGTCACTGCCAAAAGATTGACACGTAACCCAACCCAAACAGTTACACTGTGTCGTTAAGAATTTTAACTCTATTTGCCAAAAGGACTCGATTGAATGCGGTTTTACCAAAATGAGGATCAAATTGAACAAATAACGAAAATAGGAACCAAATTGAATAATTTTGACAAAAATAGGAACCAAATGTGTATTTAAGCCTTAATTAATTAAATTTTATAAAATAATTAAAAAAATAAAAAATAAAATTATCAAAACAATGTATTATATTTTTTTAATATCAAATATTTATATTAAATATTAAATAAATAATTTATATTATTGAATAGTTAAATCGAGATTAAATATTATCCTGTAAAAATTAATAAACAATAAATAAGAATATTAAAAAGAGTAAAAGTACTACAAAACTAAAGATTAAGAGTAACACACACTAGCTCTTTTACTTTTTTAATATTTTTATTTATTGTTTATTAATTTTTAATACACATAAGACGATTTAATAGATTATGAATATTTTAATTATTTAAATAGTATTTTAATAATTAAAAAAAAAAGAATGAATGTTAGGATAAATTAAAATGGATATGTACATCCTCTTTCTATACCTAATTAAAAATTTCGAATATTATTCGATATACATATCCATACTCAATTAATAGAAAAATTTTCTAAAAAACAAAACAAAAGCAAGTTTAGTCAATATTCACGATAGCATATTTATTTGTCATCCCTTTACTTAAATAACTACACCACCAATGTATTATGAAGCATATGATATTGTATGTGACATCAATTGTCTCGTGAAATATGCTAAATATATGTTTAATGATTTTTTGACTACTAAATTTTGATAACTTTCTCTTACAATTTTAGGTGTCATCATCTAAGTGGTTTTTCATTTCACCTTTTTCTCATTCTCAATATTTCAAAACCACTTACAAGATGACACCTCATGTTATAAGAGAAATTGTCAAAATTTAGTAGTCAAAATATTATTATTCTACATCTTATATATTTTATCGACTACTATAGTTCACGGGATACATTTTGCACGAAAAAAACAACCAGTAATTTTCTACAGAAATAATTGAATACATTACCAATTTTAAGTTATTAAATGTATTTATTCTTTTATTTATAAATATTTATAGATAATGTTTCATTTTTCATTTTATCAATATAATTACAAAACATTAATATTTTATATATATATATATATATATATATATATATATATATATATATATATATATATATATTGCATCCTTATACGTTCTTTGTAATGCATTTATTATTTTTTTGAGAGTTGAATTCTAATGCTCTTGTCTTTTACCACATAAAAGAACATAGAGAAAATTAGAACCCCCGTTTTGTGTTCATTTTTGCCTTTATGAAATTAACACACGTTTAATTGAACTTTAATATACAAAAAACATAGACAAGCATGCTTCAAAATACGATTTCAACGTAAGATATAGGTTGATATAAAAATCGTGTTTTCTAAAACGCGATTTTTTTCATCGTGTTTCCAAACACGATTTTTTTAGTGTTTTCACTTATTCTTTGGTTATTCTTGTAACTTTCTTCAAATTTATTCTTATTGATAATTTAAAAAACAAAATAACACCAATGTCTTTTTTAAAAAAAAAAAAAACTTGTTTCAACGCAATAACCAAATTTAATAATGTGCTTATTTGCATTGATTTTTCTTCATGAACTTAGAATTAACCAAATTTAACATCATTAAACTTTTATTTCAAATGATTCCATCTTATTTCACGCACTTAGAATCGATCAACCTACGATCCCATACACTACAATTGGGCTTCTAACTTGATGATTTCCATCATCCCAAATCAGAGAAGCAGAGAGTATTGCCACATTAATTCTCCCTTGAATTATCACATAAAATGACTTTTTCTGGCCAATAGATGTGAAGGAAAGAGTCCTGGGTTTCACTTGAATATTTAACAAAGATGGAGCAATTACTCTGGCTTTGTACGTAGATGTTTTGGATCCCACGTTTGTAACGGTTCTTCGATAAGCACTACTAAAATCTGAGCCATTTACAAAGAGAGAAAATGATGGAAGGTTTAATTCATACACAGCTTTCTTGCTCGCTTGTCCTTTGCAACTACTGTGATCTTCAGTTAGGACTCGAAGCTGTTTATCTGTGAACCCTTCTCCACACAAGAACTTAACATAATCTGCTTCATTAATATCATACACTAAACCAGGATTTGCGGCCTTAGCAGGATTAATAAGCCCAGCTCCGTATGCAAATTCTGCTTCAGGGTTAAGAGTACGACTCATTGGTGTAGCTGTCAATAGTGTGCAAAAGAGTTGGTCAATTTCACTAACTAAAGAAAATCATACTCTTTGTATAATTCATTACATATCACACGTATGTTTGGTTCGGCGTTAGAGAATTGATTTAGCAACTGAATCAATTATCAAACGCAGAAGTAACAATGAGTTGTTTCTCTTTCGACGTGAATTTTTAACCTTATAATGGATTTTGAAAATCAAACACATATTGATTCTTAGAAAATCAATTCTAACCGATTTTACATCATTTTGATACAGAATTATGTGATATTTATAGTAGCAAAGTGATTACCGGTGGTCATCAATGCAGACTTGATCATGGCAGGAGACCAATTGGGGTGAAATGATTTGACATATGCAGCTGCTGCAGTGGCATGTGGGCAAGCCATTGAAGTGCCTGAGATTACATTATATTGTACTTTTCTTTTGTCACCTTTAACATCTGAAATAGGGTCAATTGGAGACCATGCAGCTATAACTTCAACTCCAGGAGCAGCAATGTCAGGCTACAATATCAGTTATTAGTTCCAATGAGAAAATGATATTGGAAAATATGTTAGATTGATAGTATATATATAGCATACAATATGTAAGGTTATACCTTTAGAGTATTTGGTGTGATTGGATTTGGACCTCTTGAGGAGAATGAAGCTATGAAAGGAATTAGTCCATCGTTTACTTCTTCACTCTTAAATATTGTTGCTGTTGCATTTCTAGTAATTGGTAGAACAATAAATGAGAAAAGGTTTTAATTCAGTAAATTTTAAAAATTATTTTGAATCAGTGCTGTTGCATTTCCTTCAATTAAAGTATATATCTGCATTTTTTTTATCTAATCAATGAGAGAAAGAAACTTGTCTTGCTTTTTATGTATGTTTTTTATTTTTTTTGAGTTCAAAAACCTTTATAGGGAGGATTAACTGAGTTTCAGAAACTTGTCTGTTAATCTCCAAACACATTACAAAAAGTCAGGTTGAACCTTTTTTCTTGAAAGAAAAAAGTTAGGAAGGATTAACTGAGAGAAATGGGAATTGTCAAGGAAGATTCCACCAAAAAAAGAGAAAGGAAAACAGAAAGAATAATGTATCATTAGGTTTCATATTTTACATCTTTAACAACTAAAGCATCTCGAGTGGATAACCTATGAACTCTTTTTGTTGGATTATCCAAAACTTTGGATGTAGTGAAAACCCAATTTAAAAGTAAAATTTCAACTAAAATATTTGATAATATGATAATTTTCTATTTAGTATTATATTTATCATTTACTTTTTGAAAACAATAAAAGTATGTACGCAAAAGTCTATAGATTCCTCACATCCAGATATATACATCTTAAGTGTAAAATTAATATATGATTTGATAGCAGATGAAATAACATGTCTAACAAATAACAAATTTTATTATAATAGGTTCTAATAATAACTTTGATACGATGTTAAGAAATAAATTTTAAATTTAATTCAATTTTATAAAATTAATTTGTAAAGTAAAGTTGACATCCATTTATATATTTTAAGTTGTTCTTGTATTTAATCCATGTGGGATTTCTAATAATTTTAGGAGAGAAAAGTGTATGTGTTGTGTGTGACATGTTAGTGAGAAATATATAGTTGAGATGATAATAATACAGCGAAGACAAAAGTGGATACAATCATTGTTAGCATAGAAAAGTATATGGCTGTGGCATGAGGTTAATTAGTGACAAATATATTTATGGTCACAATGCATTATCTCAAAAACATAAAGGGTTGAGTTTATGTGTGTCGGTAAGACTACTTTATCTTACTCCATCCGAGAAACTCTTGGAGTAGGCTTAAATTTATTTTCCAAAAGAAAAATAAAATAAACATATGTAGAATACCTGTTTGACTTCAAATAAGAATGTATGAGTCTTTGATCCCACTGAGTAACCTCCAAAGCAGGCAATGCATATGCTCCAGGCAAATCTTTAGGGTAATTATTTCCAAATATAACACCAGCTGCCCCAGATAAAAACCCTACATCTTCAGAACTCTGAATGCTTTCACACAGAACAATCTTTCCCTTTACTGAATGTTTATCCAAAGAGTCCTTTTCGCAAAACCTGACCAACAACCAACGTATCGAATAAAAATCCAATTTTTTCCATTTTCCTTAAAAAACTTAGAATTCATCTGTTGATTATACCTGGATGTCGAGCTGTTATGTCCACCAGCAACGTTAGGTACATCCCCACCATACACAAGTGGATACGCTTTTCCCTTAAGATCAAATGTGTTGATCGAAACCCCCTGAACATATATAAAAATACTCACTCATCAATAAAACTGAAGCATTTATTTGAATATTTCGAGTTAAGATCAATTTAAATACAGAAATGATACCTCATAAACCGCGCCAGTGCCCAACTTCACCTTGGTGATAATCTTTCTGTCGAAAGCGCTAGCAGCCACAGAGAGTAACCAAGGTGGATAATTTGTCATCGAGTAAAGACCAGGACCCAAATTATTGGCAGAATTTGAGGTTAGTATCCCTTTTTTCATTGCATGAAAACTTCCTATGTTATTTGAATCTTGGAAATACGGAATGTGGACTATTCCTCCGAGTCCTGTTGAAATAGAAATAACGTCTACTCCATCACTAATAGCTTCATCAAATGCTGCAAGCGTGTCAGCATCGCCACAACTCCCTGTCTTCCAACATACTTTGTACATGGCGATTCGGGCAGATGGCACTCCCCCATGGGCAGTTCCCGAGGCTAACCCAAATACACTCACTGAGTTAACCGAGTTTCCGGCAACTGTGGATGAACAATGCGATCCATGACCTTCTGCATCTCTTGGAGATATTATATCATCTTTTGCAAACTCGTTCTCCAGATTGAAGTACTTTGCGCCAATTATTTTGCTGCATAAAAGTATTGACTCTCTTTAATAAAGAATCTACCTTTTACCAAGTAAACATATCTAATTACTCTACGCCGGAATATTCACGTCGGAATATGAGATTGTAGTGAAAGTGGAGAAAAAATAGTAAAAAATGAGTCTTTTTACTTGTTGCAGGTAAGGTTATGACATGAGCCTTTCCATTTGGCTGGTGGAGGACCAAACCCTTTGTCACTGAAGCTTTCAGACTCGGGCCAAATACCACTGTCTATGACTCCCACAATTATGTTACTCTCCGAGGTTTCTCTGTTAACATTCTGGGGAAAATTTAAGAAGTTCCACGACCTTGTTGTGTGAAGACGATTCTTGCCGTTTGGGAAAACAGAGACAACGTTCTCCATTTCTGTTGCAATTCCAAAGTAACAGTACTCTGTGATTTATCTTCCATGAACATATTAATCATGAATTTTAGAGGGGTAGAAAGGAGATTATATATCACCTGCCATTCTCTTAGCCTCCTCTTCTGTTAACTTCATCACGAACGCATTAAAGTTCTTGTAGCTGTGGATTACAGCTTCGGGTTTGAAATCGCTGGAAGCAAACATGTTTGAGAATAGTTAATTATTAATCTTTCCGTTTATTACCAACAAAATCAATCTAACTCTATTGCAGTGAAGTTACTTTGTTCAGTAGCAAAGATAATTAAACTGTGCTATTTTCAGAACCTGCGAACTAAGGTTCCGACAGAAATTCCATGTTAATGTTGGAAGTTATTATTGGAGCAGGAGTTGTCATGAACGAGAATATGATCATCAAACATGGATTAGAAAATAGACATAATGTTGAACCTGCCAAGGACTTTTTGAGCCATGGTGGAATGAAGAGAAGGTACGGAAGTGAGGTCCACGCCCTTAGGGTGATCACCCATGTAGACAATGTAAGTCTGTGCGGAGAAAAAAGATATATATCATATTAAAGGAGTTGAAATTCATGCACCATTATCGTCTAAACAAGGTAGATAGATACTAAAACAAAGATATAAGAGGATATTTGCCTTCCTATCATTGTTGGAATGTGCATGTTCAATAATTGTGATGCAGAGAAGAATGAAAAGAAGGCATAGCCTTAAAGAGACCATGTTTGTGACTCCTATGAGATGAAATGCGTATGTTCCAGCAAAGAGTATTTATGGTAGAGGAAAGTGAAGTAGTATTGGGTCATGGCTACTTTAACAAAAATCCAATACACACTGGGCACACTTCATTTCACTCGTGAAACATTCCCACCACTATTTTACCAACCATTGTGATGTTTACTTTAATGACATGTACATTTTGTTAGTGGGAAAAGATAGATAGCACCAAATGAAAGAGAAAGCTTTTTTTTTTTTTTAAGAAAAAATATGATATATATTTTTAAAATTAAAATATGAGAGAAAATTTTGACGTGATTTGAAAAGAAGAAATTTTTAAAATTTGTCAAAGTATTAGAATCATAATCTTTATAAGTGTTGATGAGTGAATATAAATAATAATATGAAAAAAAATGTTAAGGATGAAATTTAAAATTAAATATTTATAACAATTAAAAACATACTAAGTTTATAAATACTAGGAACTTGTTTACATAAAAGAATATGTAATTGTAAAGATAAATGAAAGTAGTTTTATTAGTTATTTTAAAATTGTTTGTGATTAAATAATATAAATAGAAGTTATATTTAACCACAGTGCTCCTCTTTCAAAAGTACATTTTTCGTCAACGAGTGTGTGATTCTATGCTATAAGAGGGATGAATGCATCATGTTGGTGCGGAATGATAAATTAAATGTATAAAGTAAAATTAATAATTAATATACATAAGAAAAGTTTGTGTTTCTTATACTTACGATAAAGAAAATGCACGTTTTGTATGTGGAATACACATACCCATGAAAGAGTGTTGTGAATAGTGTTATAGAAGGTACAAGATGTTTATATTATATAGTCCAGACAGACTGGCATGTCTGCCGTGCAACGCACGGGGCACAGGATTTTAAAAATTTAAAAGTATAGCATATTTTAAATTAATTTGAAATTATGAAAGTATGACTATATTTAATACAAATATTTTATTTATAGAATTAAATAATTATTTTATAATAAAAATTTATTTAAGTTATTTATATATTTTTAACAAAATATATTATATATAATTATTTTATATAATATTAGTGAAAACACATGTTTGCAATTTTTAAATTTCATATAAATTTGAGTTAAAATTAATAAAAAAATATATAATTGTTAAAATTAAGAAAAATAAAATATGTATAGAAATTTTTTTTTAAATAATTGTTAATGAGAAAAAAGTATTTAGAATAACGGTTAAAGATAAATTATTTATAAAATAATTAATTTTTAAAATATTAATTAAAAATAAAATTGAAATAATAAAATGTACATAAAAAAAAGAATATCGCTTTTTATATTGTTATAAATATTAAGATTAAGTTAATTAAAATTAAGAAATTAAATATAAAATAAAAGAAAATACTGAATAGACGATGTAGAGAAATATAATAGTAGATTTTCTAATAATAAACATGATGAATAATATAGAAATTGTTCAGTAGACCATATTAAAATATAAAAGTTAGAAAATACAAAAAATGTAAAAAATAAACTATATAAAACTAGAAATAATATAATGTGAATATAAATTTAAATAGTATATTCTTTAAATAAATAAATGTTAGACTATACAAATAAAATATAAATAATAAACTATCGAAAACTATAAAATATAGAATAAAATATAGACCATGCAGAAAATATAAAAAGTAGACTTTGCAAAGATACAAACGTTAAACATACGGTGAACTCCTCTATTGATGTCGTTTCTCACATTTTTTGGATTTTAAATTTTAAATTTAAACCTTCTTATCATATTTTTATAATTTAAAATTTAAAATTCAAACTTTATTACTTTACATTTTAAATTTTAAATTTGGTAATATGTATTTTTAATTTAAAAATTATTATTGAAATTAAAATTATTAATGATTTATATATCTTTAAAAGTTTTAAAAATTTATAATTTTATTTTTTATGCTAAATTTTAAATTTAAACTTTGATATTATAATTTTTACTAGTTTTTTTTATTTTAAATTTTAAATTTAAACTTTGTTATCGTATATTTATTTTGAATTTTGAATTTTCTATATCATTGACAATATAAATGTTAATTAAATCAAAGTTCATTATACCTTTTTTTTATATTTTAAATTTTAAATTGTAACTTAACTTTTAAAATCGCTATAAAATGTAATTTATCTTTTTTTCTACTTTTTTATATTATGTAGTCTAGATAACATTGTAAGGAATTTATATACCAAGACATTTCATATAATAGGTAGACTTAGTATGCTTATGGGTCTTATTTCAGCTTATATAAATTTGTCCTTTTGTTATTTTTTCTTCTCTGGGTAATAATGAGATTTAGGTTTTTTGTACCAATTAGTTTATTCACATAAGTTTGGTTTCATCTTTATACTTATGTTCTTTTATTTTACTTTTATAAAAAAAAATTATATAGTGAATGTTTGAGGTGTTTTGAGATCTTATTTTAATTGAAATGTCAAAATAATCGGAAAATAATATTTTAACCCATTTTTTTATTTATTTTTAATTTATTATTTTAATCATTAGATTATTTTTTTTAATTTTTTTAGTGATGTGATGTGATAATCTAATGATGATTGAAATAATGAGTTAAAAGTGGGTAAAAAATAATTAAAGTACCATTATCCTATATAATAATACTTAATCTAAATTTGAAAAAAGAAAAAATTGTCGAATATAAAATAATTAATTTATACTTATAAATGATAAAAACAATGACATGAATATGATTCTTTAATAAATTTGTTAATAACTTTATTTAGTACTTTTAAAAGTACCTTCTTTTGAGATTTTTTAAAAATGATTTTAGTTCTAAAAAGGATTCCTTTTGTTGAATGATAATATTTAATACACAATGTTTTTCGAAATACAATATCACATAAAATGGGGTCACCGAAAGAAACTTTCTTTTTCATAAAAGAAATCATAAATAAAGGCCAAAGGACTAATTTAACTATTGTTCCTGACAAGCCATTATTACTTTTCTTTTGATAGTCATTGAAAAAAACAGCGGAGTAATCTTGCATGTTCTTAAACTTAAACTATTGTTGTTTTTTATTTTTGTTTTTGACAAATCTAAGACCGTGTGAAAACCCCCCATGTGCTACTTTTGCTTTTGGACAAAAAGAAAAGTTAAACTTTAGCTAAGAAACCTTGTTTATGTTTTTGTTTCTATTGAAAAAGTAATAATATTTTCAAAACTAATATTAACTATATAAAATCAAATATTATCATTCAATTTGAATTTAAATATTATTATTATACTTAAAAAATAATTTTCGAGAACTTTATGTCCCACTAACGATACATCATTGAATATAAAACATGAAAGTGAGATCGAAATGATCATCTTTGACTGTTTATTACATCTATCATTACAATAATGAAAAAAGAAAATAATTGAATTTTATAAAAAGAATAACAGTATTTAATTATAGATTAACTATTATACATTTTATTTATTTAAATTTACTTAATTATAAAATCATAATATAAAAGTTTTATTTTTTTTAAAACCTTCTGTCTTTGAATATCTAAAATAAAAATTGCTTAAATAAATATCTTGCTAATAAAAATAACATATCGTAAATATAAAATTCTTAAAACTAAAACCATATTTTATATAAATATTTTTCTTTAATTTTAGATAACTTATTTTATAATTTTTATTTAAAATATTATTTTTTTGATAAAAAAATCATAATTTCTTTCATTAAGTATATTTGAAGTCTTAGAAAACAAAATTTATAAATTTATCAAAAAAAATTTATTTATATGGATTGAATCAAGTGTAGAAATAGAAGAGACTTGAATAATAGATGACACGATAAATCTTAGACTATATTAAAATAGTAAAATTTATGTCTAATTCAATATTATTAAATTGGTTCAATAAGGTGAGATTTTTTCTTATTTATATATTGTAAATTAATATTATTTTTTGTTAAAGTGAGATTTCCAATACACCCTTCACACTGAGGATATCAATCCTAGGAATCAAGAAAAACCGATAGAGGGTGATACCATAGGTCAAAAGCTTAACTATAATAAATTGATATTTTTAATGATTATAATATCACATTAAGAGAATGAAATTTAAACATAATTGAGTCCTACTAAATTGACTTAAGGTGGAGTTTGTGGTCACTTGTATATTATAAATTATTCTATTATCTTTAGTCAATGTGAGATGTCTAACACATTCTAAAAAACATTCAACATTAAAATTGAGAGAGACTTGATAAATTCAAATCTCGATTAAGTTAGACTATGAAGACTTTGATATTATATTAAAGTAATAATTAAATGTAATCATCCTTATTACTGACTAAAATTATATTTATTCTCATCTATATGTTCGTTTATCGAGGAATTTGATTCGACGTTTTTTACAATGTTATTCAATGAATCTAATCTACTCGATGTGGACTCACTTATAAGTTAGCAAACTTATAAGCTTGTCAATATGTTTTAAAGTGTTTGAGTGTTTTATGCATCCATTATTTGAATGACTTTGATAAACAATTCACTTATATCATGGATCAACGTCACAAAGATCTTTCAATTGTTGAATACTCGTGTAATATTCATTTCAAGCAATAGTTTGTGCATTTCTTTTCAAAAATCACATTTTGTGTTTTTTTATTTATTTGTCAACAAGTGGGATGATGGATGCATACAAAAGATAAAACCAAGAATGATAGGTGAAGAAGAGAAAGGTGATAAAAAGTTTGCACGAATTTAAATTATTAAGGGTGGAATAAGAATTTGTAAAGTAAATAAATGAAAGTGGTAATCAAAATTGTTACGACTGATACTAAATTTGTCATTTCTTTTTGTTTATAGCGTTTACAAAATATTTAAAATTGTAACCATAATTTGTCATTCCTTTTACATTTGAACTATATATTCATTTTTTTTTTCATTTTTTGACAATTACTTAACTAAAATATAAAAAAAATACTTAAATTGAAATAATCAACTACCTTAAATTAGCCATGTAGTCTCAAATATTTCATTAACACGTTCTATAACTTTTCTCGATTTATCTTGGCCTATGTTTCAATTACCCTTCTCTTAATATTTTTCTACCTCAATCAAGTTTTTCTTTGTCTTTTATCTCAATTTAGAGTTGTCAAAATGGGTAATCCGACTCGACCCACCACAGGTTGATCACTTAATGAGTCAACCTAACCCAGCTCATTTATTAGCAAGCCAAAAATACTTAAACCCGACACGGCCCACCGCGGGTTGATGGGTTAAACGGGTTGGCTCACAGACTCACTTAATTAAAAAATATAATTTTTTTATTTATTTTTCAGTCAAAACTAAATTATAATTCTAATTAAAATCTAAATAAACTTTAATACAATCCAAATACAAACTAAAATCACAAAAATACAAATTATTTATGTGTTAGCTAAAAAAAACAACCTAACATGATCAAAATTCAAAACCCAACTTACCTTTTATTTGCGGGTTGGTGAGCCAACTCGACCTACTACAGGTTCAACCCGGGTGAGCTGGGTTCTAAGTGAGTCGGATAAAAAATCAACCCGTATTGAAATTTGTAAAAAAATCCAACATGAACTCGTGATGAGCTGGATTGACTTACGGATTCCAACCCATTTTGACAGCTATATCTCAATTATGATTCTTTCGATATTTTAACCATACCTTTTACTTGGCTCTTCCTCTCGATTTTATTTAATTTAACATATTTTTCTTTTCTCGATTCGATTCATTTCTCGATGTTCTCGACAATACTATAATTGTTTTCTTTAATGAATATAAAATGTCCAATATACCTCAAACTCGAAGAAATGTGTGAAGTGTGGCTAAATAGGTCCACTTGAGATAGTTACAACTCTTCAAATCGAAGAGTCTGTGGTTTTGGAGACTCCGAGGTTGACATGGGGACGGACAAACCATTTTGACTAAGAGAGAGAGTGGGAAAACTTTGTAGTGGGGCTAGTTAGACTTTTTTCATACCAGCCAAAACAGATAAAGATAAACTGCACAAAAACCTTATAGCTGGGGCCGAAACAGAGAAAGATAACTATGGATTACGTAAGATAGATTAGCAAAATGTTACGTCACATGGGATAAAAATAGAAAAGTATTTCTGGTTGGAAATTCAATTTCAAATTAAATTATGATTTATAAAAGAATAAAAGTATTATTTCATAAATTAATTTTTAAAAAATTAAGTTATATATATATATATATATATAAATATATATTAAAATAAATATTTTTAAACTCTTAAATTGAGATAATTATTTTAATTTTAAGTTCTTATAATTAAAAGAAATAATTTAGAAATGACAGTCAAACACCGTTAGAGATTAAGGCTAATTAGCTTGGTGGAGGTCAAGGTGAGTCAACCAAACCAAGTTTGGCATAAGTCGACTAGGACTAATTCAAGTTGAGTTGACCTTTAACTATGTAAAGCCTAGTCAATTCGAGTCTAAATCAAGTCAAGACATCTTAGACCCAATCAAGTTAGTCCAAGCAGGATATGGTTAGGAAAACTCATATCAAGTTCAATTTAGTTGAGCCAAATCAAATTAGACTTGTGTTCAACCAATTCACCAAACCTAGCTAGATCAGGTCACTACATCAGACCCAAAATTTATTCAAAATGACAAAATATATTTAATTTAAATTAAGCTAAAAAATACAAATGAAGTTAATCTAATTAAAATGGGTGTAAATATAAGATTCAATTTATTTTATTGAATTTAGAATCGATTTTAAAAATATTTAATCCATGATCATCCTATAGTCTACTAAGATATTCAAACTTAATATCACATCCTTCAAGAAATTATCTTCTTTCATCACAACTCACACCAAGACAATTCATTAAAGATGCTTCTCTATTATAATACTCAATTGTTCTAACCTTTAATAATACAAAGAGGAAAACCTTTTTCTTTTTCCTTTTTTCATGTATAAAACCTGTCTCTGCCCAGCATTAAGACCCAACAAAAACTCGAAACCAGTTTATTCACGCTTTCTACATTATTCAATGCTTACTGTTTTCACTCCTATTCTTTAGTTAAATTTTAAAATGAATTCATTCACATACCCCACATGCACATTGCAATTTAATTAAAATTTAACATATAACAAATTAAATTTCCTTTTTAAAACACAACTTACACCTTTTCTAAACAAAAGAAAAAAAGTGAAGGCAATTTTCTTTATGAAATGTAAAAGAATCTAAGGAGGGTAAAATGACACAAATTTGTGAAAATAAAGAAGTGGTTTGAAGTGTAGCTAGAAAGGGGTAATGATGAATGTAATATATGTGGGTGCCAATGATGATGTTTGTTTGCTTATTGGTATTATTGTATAATGGATGTCATGTCCTAATTGTTGTGTTGTTGATAAGTCTCTTCCACTAGGGTTCACATCTTAGAAGGAGGCCAAAGAACAATGGAATGAATAATAGTGGGTGGAATTTTAAATAGTTTTCCCATTAAGAAAGTGATTGGAAATGGAAGTTTTGGATAAATGTGGAGAGGGACATCACCTTTTTTAGCCAAAGACTTGTGACTATTCATTTCACTATTCTATGACTTTTAATTTTAGCATTTGAGAATTTTTGCTATAGCTTTTCATTTTCATTACTCATGACTATTCTTTTTGATGCAGAGAACTTTTTGTCAGTATAAGGAAAATTGTATATGTTTACCTTTCAACTTTCCTATAATTATTTAAAACTTAATAAACAAAATAATCTTTTTATTTTTGTTTAATTCTTTTTAAATTATTTTATATTTTAAAATAAAAATATAACTTTATTAGTGTCAAGTAAGCGTAGATCAAAAAAATGGAGTGTACATATATCATTCACCCTCAACCTATTTGCTTATTAAAAAAGTGACACGTTATTTATTTCCTCGTAAATATGTTTTTGAAAGACAATCATCTTCGAAATATAGTCTAATACTATTAACGTGGTAAAGGAGGATTCAAACAATATATTAAATTATCTTTTCAGTATATTAAGTATAAATATTTGTCATTTTTTTAAATATGAAGAATTCAATTTTTTTTTCAAATTATTGCAAATTATATTGACCTATTGAATTAGAATGTGTTTTGATAAGTAAATTTTCCACTTTCCGATGCAAAAGAATATAGTTAATGTTTAACAAGTGGAGTTCCGACAAATTATGAATTTATGTACTAAATACATGTCACATGTTAAAAAGAAATTTCATATATAAATGTATAAGCTTAAGATCTTGAATTATAAAAGTAAAAAAATATTTTTCTATTTTACAAATATGTATATCATTGTCAATAGTTAAAAAAATATTAATTATAATATGTGTTTTATACATACAAGTTACAAAAACATCTTAAAAAATTTATGAATCATAATTAAATTCACAAAAATTAAATTAACATATCATATAACTCTAACATTAATTTTATAAAATTATAATTGTTTTTTATAATATTTTAACATTTTTAATATTTTTTGTAAAATTACATTTTAAAGTTCTTTTATTTTAATGCAATAATAAATATATAGATAGATAGGGTTTTTATAATTGATATAAAATGTTTTTTTACACTCGTTGTAAATATAATTGTATACACAGGTTCCCGACACTTATAAAACTATCACTGCTTTTCTCTTACAATGGCTAACGAATTATATTTAAATAAGCATTATAAGATTTGTTTTTCGTTTTACCAGTATGATGAGTCAAAATAAAAATGTTAAACAAGGCAATTTTTTTTCTCAAACTGAATTGTTCTTATGATTTCTTAAAAAGTAAAAATAAATCATTTTGTCTATTTTATTTTAAATATAGTTGATTAATGGTCCCTTCCGTATATTTCCAAACTTAATTATTATCATATGTTTGCTAAGAAATTTTGTTTGTATTTTAAATGGTAAGAACTCACGAAATATTATTGTGTTATAAAGTTGTGCTATTATTTCTTAATAATCAAATATGTGTGATAAAATTCATCTTATCATATTAGAAAGTTTGGATCAAGTGTATTACGACTTGGTACATAAATAAATAACCCTGTAGAAGAGAAAAACTGAAAAATAGAACATAACAAAGTCAGTTCCAAAGAAAATCTAATATGTTAATAATATACTAATATTTTTTAATTTTTTTCTATCGACTCTCAACTAATACGGTTTGACTTTGAGGACCAGTGTACATATATATATTTAGTACACTTCAGCCTTCGGAAAGGTGAGGACAACTCAACATGAACTAAGAAACTACAAAGACATATATATTACTCTTGTAATGTGAATTCACGTAAGTAAAAAGGACAAATTACAGAATGATTAAGGATAAGTAAACACATTGAAAATTCCTAAAATAAGGTAATCCTGTGAAGCCTAAACCCAACAAGCAGAGCCTATTAAGGTATGATAATTAGTCATTATTCATGAGGTAGGTTAGTGGTATCATTTATTGCAATCTCATTTATCTTGTTGTCAGTAACTAACTTGAGCCTTCAAATGTCTTTGTAGACTTCTCGGTAGAAGTCATACCATCCACACCACAAGAAAACTCTCTAGCACCTCTAATTGAAAAAATTTGTTTATCGAAGAAATGAAAAGTGAACACTAAAATTACCTGATACATTAGTCTATACAGAAAATTAGTGTACTATATATGATTATATCTCGATCCGATAAGAACCATGAAAATACAGAAAATAAAACACAGTTTTTTTATTAATTCTTTCACTATATTTAAAATATATAAAATGACGCTCTTGTATAATCAACAACATATATAACTACTAAAATAAATAAAACCATTGACTACTTAATCATTGTTCTACATATACATGTGATCACAAGCATGTTATGTCACGAAAGTGCTGCATGTTGGTTTTCTTCCTCTTATTGGTTACGTACCTTGATACTGTGTATGAACTAGACCCTTGACCTACAAGCAATACAAGACGAGTGACTCTTGCACTTGATGGCAAACATGAATGATGATTTGGACAGAAATGAACACAAACATGAAAAATTATTTGAGCAACAATCAATACACTAATAAGTATGTGTGTGGAAAAAAAAGTTATATTAAGTCCATATAATTTTGATCCAGTATCATGTGTTGTAAAGTAATATTAGGAATTAAAAACGATGTACTTCTTTCATATATTTATTCAGATAAAAGATAAAAGAACGTAATACGTGTGTAGGAGAAAGATAAATTATCACACCAAAGATGTGAAAAGTAAAATATCACAAGCTTATTACATGAAGATTAAAGATTAAAATTATACGTACTTTAAATATATTTTCAAAATTATTGAGATCGGTTATTTATTTAATTATAGATTAAATATGTTTTTGATTCCTTAACTTTGAGTAAATTTTGAAATTAGTCATTTTCAAAATTTTGAACCAACATTTAGTTATTCATCTTTCGAAATACGTGAATTTAGTTATTTTAATCTAATTTTGTTAGGTTTATTTAATGTTTCATACGCATTTCGGGATTTTATTTGAGTTGTTTATAATGTTTGACACATTTTATTTTTGCTTTAATGTTAAGTCAAATACTATTATGAAACACGCTTAAAATGTCAAATAAACTTAACAAAATTTGATTAAAAGGACTAAATCCACGTATTTCGAACATGAAAGACTAAATTGATCTAAATTTTGAAATAGACTAAATCCAAAATTCAAAAGTCAAGGGACAAAAACATATTTAACCCTTTAATTATTATTACTTACATGATTAAATGTAATAAACTCAATACTATTAGATATATAATAACTAATTTTCTAATATTACCGAGTTAGTTAATTTAGTCTGGTAAAGAACACTAATAAATATTTTAAAAAGCAAGTGAAATAGAATATAAAAATTATTTGATATATTTTAAAAAATATTACTTCTGAAAAAATACTGTAAACTATTCAAACATGAAATATATTTTACTAATTCATGGCAATCAAATCACATTATGTAACTAATCATGTTGCTTACTGTGTGATGGAAAATGACAACCATAAAATGGGGCACATTTGTTAACCAGGAACTGGTGTTGTTTGCATCAAACATCAACATTGCATACGAAAAAGAAGAGTCACGCATACGTTTAATTTTAAAATCAATATCTTATATTGAGCCAAAAAAAAAAGTTCAGTAACAAAATGAGTAGAAATACTAAAACTAAGCTGAAAAAAATGTAATTAAACCAAAAACTAATTATGATGAGATACGAAACATAAACATGATATAAGATAATTTCATCGTTAAAAATGAAAAAAGAAAAAAGAAAAAAAAAAACATAATGGAAGATAAAGTAGAAAACCACACACTCGAGTTAAGCTAATTATGTTTTTAGAAGTCAATATTAATTATTATAGGTCTGGAGTAAAATTAACATTTTTAAATACTTTTTCATACACTCTAGATCTCCCTATAAACTATAACATTTAATATTTCATATAATTATTAGTCAAAACTAATAACGCAATCTAAATCACCCAATAATTCTTTAAAAAATAAGGTATAAACCTAATGCATTTAATACTTATTCTTTACAAAGAAAGATAACTTAGAATCACGTAGTAATTCTTCGTATTATATAGTATTATATAGAACTATATTAGATTATTAGGATGAATAAGTGTAAACTGAAAAAGTTTAACAGTTGTAAACAATAAAGAAGACTCATAGGTCACTTTTACACAGGAAAGCTTATAGCCATTGTTGATTACTCCTGTGCAACGATTTTGAAAGCCACAGGCAAAGTTCACTATCCTCCACCATAAATAATCTTCGCTCGAACCGCCATGAACACATTCATCAACTCCTGAAACAATTTTAAGCTTCTCATCTTGATCTTCTGTGTGAACATGATTTCTTTAAGGCTTAGCCTTCTTTTAACACTCATCTTCAGTCTGATAATTAATCAGACATATTCCGAGAAAGATAGAAAGGCAAATACATATAAGCATTCTTTCGTTATATACTTTTTCCTATTATTTTTTAGCTTTGCATTTTTCACTATGGTGTTCAAAAGTTCATCTCTTTAATTTCATATTTTCATTTTCTGAATCCAGACTTACATTGTCTACATGGGTGACCACCCTAAGGGCATGGACTCCACATCCTTACCTTCTCTTCATATGACCATGGCACAAAAAGTTCTTGGCAGGTTGAATGCTATAATTTATGTTCATAGTTTAATCATGGTTGTATGATAAACGCGTTCAAAACAAAAAGAAAAAAATAACTCTCTGAAGGTACATTTTTCCAGCGACTTTGAACCAAAAGCTATACTTCATAGTTACAAGAAAAGCTTTAATGGATTTGTTATCAAGTTAACGCAAGAGGAAGCGGGAAGAATGGCAGGTACTATAATATCCCTTTTAATCTCAAATATATTACTTACGTTTTAGGAAGAAAAAACAAGGCGTTAATACTACCGTATTGTGACAGAAATGGACAGTGTTGTCTCTGTTTTCCCAAACAAGAAGAGTCATCCGCACACAACTAGATCATGGGACTTCATAGGCCTTTCACAGAAAATCCTAAGAACAAGTTTTGAGAGTGACATAATTGTTGGAGTAATAGACACAGGAGTTTGGCCAGAGTCGAAGAGCTTCAGTGACGAAGGATTTGGTCCTCCACCAACCAAATGGAAGGGATCATGCCACAACTTTACTTGCAACAAGTAAGTCCTGCTAATGATTTCACTAGTCCTTATAAATAAATGCATTTTTTACTAAAGCTTGTTGGCACTTGTATATGCAGCAAAATAATTGGAGCAAAGTATATCAACATTGAAGGTGACTATGGAAAAGACGATATCATATCTCCGAGAGATGCACAAGGCCACGGGTCACACACTGCATCAACAATTGCTGGAAATTTGGTTAAGTCTGCGAGTCTACTAGGCTTTGCCTCAGGAACAGCACGTGGAGGAGTTCCATCAGCACGCATTGCAATATACAAAACATGTTGGCTCAAAATAGGTTGTCCCGCAGCTGAAACCCTAGCAGCATTTGATGAAGCAATTGCTGATGGAGTTGATATAATCTCCATTTCAACCGGCTACAACAACATAGAGATATATCCCTATTTCCAAAGTGCGTATGATATAGGAAGTTTCCATGCAATGAAGAGAGGCATATTAACGTCAAATTCAGCCAATAATTTGGGTCCTCGATTTTCCTCTATGACCACTTACCCACCTTGGATACTCTCTGTAGCTGCTAGCACCATTGACAGAAAGTTCCTCACCAAAGTGCAATTGGGCAATGGCATAGTTCTTGAGGTACCTTATTTTAATAATACTCCAACCTGCTTGAAACTGTTTTTTCTTATGAATGGCTCTGCTTTGTGTGCAGGGGGTTACAATTAACACTTTTGATCTAAAAAACAAAATGTTTCCACTGATATACGCCGGAGATGTACCAAATACTGCGGACGGATACAATTGTTCCGAATCCAGGTATCAGAATATTGATCCATACGTGATTTTTTATTTTTCCTTGTCTATTTAGAAAAAAAATGTGGATTTAAATTTAGAATTTTACTGGTCAGGTTTTGCTCCGACGGCACTGTGGATAAACATTTAGTAAAAGGAAAGATCGTTCTGTGTGACAGAATTACGTCTCCTAGCGATGTGGGGGTTTTGTCTGGGGCTGCTGGGATTCTTGTTGGAGCCACTGATCCAAAAGATGGGCCAACAACATATGCACTACCCGCAGCTTTCATTAGTCTAAGGAACTTTAACCTCGTACATTCTTACATGATTTCATCGAGGTATAGCTTCATGTGTTGTTATTTGTAATTTTTTTTTTCTTCTTCTGAGATCACTGGCTTATTCGGTATATGCTTCCCAATTCGCAGAAATTCAACTGCTACAATATTCAGGAGTGACGAAGACAATGACTCACAAACCCCTTTCGTAGTTTCGTTTTCATCAAGAGGTCCAAATCCAATTACGCCAAACACTCTCAAGGTAAATCTAAAATCTACGTGAAATCGTCATCTTCAACCTGAAAATGCTGATACGTATTATTTCATGATATTGTAGCCTGATCTTGCTGCTCCGGGCGTTAACATTCTAGCTGCATGGTCTCCACTGTATCCAATTTCAACATTTAAAGGTGACAAAAGAGCAGTGCAATACAACATAGAGTCTGGCACTTCAATGGCTTGCCCTCATGCAGCTGCATCTGCTGCATATGTCAAATCTTTTCACCCCAATTGGTCCCCTGCTATGATCAAGTCTGCATTAATGACCACAGGTAAAGTTTGTTCTGCATCTTCAAGATATTTTTCAATATAATTGTTTCAGAAAACGTATACATATTTGAAAAAAGGAGTATTTCTTCACCACTTTTTCTTGTTATGCTTCGAATTAATCGACCAAGTGTGACTTTCTCTGTTACAACCCCAATTAACAGCTACACCAATGAGTCCTACTCTTAATCCTGAAGCTGAATTTGCATATGGTGCGGGACAAGTTAATCCTATTAAAGCAGTAAATCCTGGTTTAGTGTACGATATTGGTGAAGCAGATTATGTGAAGTTCTTGTGTGGAGAGGGTTATACAGATAAAATGCTTCGAATACTCACTACAGATCATAGCAGATGTAGTAAACATGCCAAGAAAGAAGCTGTGTATGACCTCAATCTCCCATCATTTGCTCTGTACGTAAATGTCTCATCTTTCAGTCGTGTTTATCATAGAACGGTTACAAATGTGGGATCAGAAAGGTCTCGTTACAGAGCCAAAGTGGTATCACCATCTTTGCTGGATATTCAGGTGAAACCAAATGTTCTATCCTTCACATCAATTGGGCAGAAGAAGTCATTCTCAGTGATAATTGAAGGGAGTGTTAATGCAGATATACTCTCTGCCTCTCTGGTTTGGGATGATGGCACTTTTCAAGTTAGAACACCAATTGTAGTATATACTGATCGAAAAGTTATTTCATTGTCTGCATAATATGTTTACCAAGGATCTCTGAAAAACTTTTAGATAAACCTTCAATTGTGTCCCTGAATACTTTGCGTTAGAGTTTCCGATCCATTGTAACAAATTCCAATTCAAAAGCTTCAAATAACACAAGAAAAAAAAAATATTGGTTGCTGCAAATGAATCCAGATTTATCACAGAAAATGTCCATCTACACATATTTTGGAAAAATAAAAACTCATAGTAGTCTCTAAAGGCATAAAAGTAGCGACTTTAAAAGTTTATGAGATCCTTTTATCATTAAAGTGCATTTAAGGTGTATATAAATATAGTTATTTCACTATAATTAAATAAAGGATACATTTAGGCTTACAGGTTCTTCTGGATCAAGGGAAAGCATATTGAACGGAAACGAGAAAAAAATTTATAATTATTAAATAATGCGATTAGTTTAATAAATTAAAAAAATATTTTAATTGAGAAAATTAGATCATTATTTCTTGTGGTTAAAATTAATTTAAAGTTTAAAATTCTTCTGTTTTAAAAGAAAAATTTTGTTCATCATCAGATTGAATTTGTTTTCTCCATTTCGACATATATTTATAAGATGAGTATATACAGAAAAAACAGAAACAGCAAGAGGTAAAAATGACGGTGTAGTGCGTCAAAAAAAATTTATATAGCATCTATAAATTACGTCCGTCTTCTAATATTCAAATTATAGAATACCTTCGAAAAATCATTATAAAAGACAACAATGTGCTTGAAAGAAAACTGCTAATTTTCTAAAGTGAAGATTTTACGAAATATTGAACACCAAATTAATAAAAATTGGACTTATAAAAAAAATTGGGATAAAAAATTCAGGCATGATCTGATGGAAGAAAAACCAAGAGACATGGCCTCTAAACACTGAAAACCATTTTTGAAGGAAGAACACTGAAAACCATGTCCTCTAAATACATTAGATAAATGATCTACAGTAAATACAATCTCCTAATCGATACAATTGGTCCTGAACCCTTGTCGGATTTCAGCTGAAGACTGCAAATAATAATCCCAACAACTTAACACTTCTATTATCAACTAACAACAGAACATCTTTAGGACTCAACAAACAACAGATGCTACCAATAAATGATACAAGGATATGGTTGCTTTACTGTAAAAATCCCCACCAGTCATTTTGTCTTGCCATTCATGGCATGTGGCTTCTTATGATGTTCTACCTGTTCTGTTTTATTGCTGCTTGGGTTAGGGTTAGAACCATTCGCCACCACAGTTGAACTGCTAAAATTCTTTGTTTCTTTTGATTCTGCACCAAGATAATTCGACAATACTCTTCTCACCCCAAAGCCACGACGTTGAGGTTTCATGATGTTGTTGTTGTTGTTGTTGTTGTTAATGTTGTTGTTGAGGAAAGGAGATCTCTCTCCCCTTGCAGGACTAATGAGTGGTGGAGCAGGAGAAAAGCTTGGTGTGCCAACTGCTTTGTGAGGAGTGCCTGAGACAGACACTTTCATTGGAACCAATGGAAACCTATCTGAATGTTTGGTCAAGTCATCCACATATAGCAAATCGTCTATGCGAGCTACAATGTTGAACGCCATGCTCTCCAAAACTCTTGAATAGCTCTCTAGTATGGATTTTCCAACATCCTGAATGTTTCAAATGAAATAAGATGTGTTAATGTGAAAGGCTTTGAGAGAAAAGAGTGCAAAAGCTTGATGAAAATAAGGAAATAGAAGCATGGAACAACCTTGTTGCACTGGATCTTGCTGGTATCCAAGGTGGTTTGAGTTAGACCAGGATACTTTTGCTTCAATGAAATTAGAACATTTTCAGCTCTTTCTGCTAGTAGTTCTCTCTTGTCTCCATCAGCCATGAAGTCCTTCACAATTTCCCACGATGACTTTGTAGTTGAACGGTTAGGATTAGGTGGGGGTTTAGAGTGAGCTCTTCTACGCCACACATATATTGAGGCTTCAACACGGTTTGCAATCTCTAGTGCCACATGCTCCGAGGAGAGGTCTAGACAATCAAGGAGACACTCTGGAGAGAATTTCTCTGATGTAATGTAATGGTAAACAAAATCCCCCAAACAAGTTCTTCCATTCTGAAAGTTTAACAATGTTGGAAAATCCCTTTGTGAAAACCAGTTTAAATTTCACCACAATGTTATATAAGTCAGCAGAGAACTTTCAACTAGATTTTAGCAATGCATACAGTATATAGTATACTATATTTTAGATGATCAAAAAAAGCTGATTACACGTTCTATGAACGTTTACTTGCAGTGGAATTTCAATTAGAATATCGTGACAGAGTGATTGTCTAAAAGTTCTTTAGGTTCTCATCTAATCATAGAGGTGTGATAACAACTATTTGGTTGACACTAAATAAATTTACCTTTTTTTTTATCATTTGTATTAATCATATACTAACATCAACTTCTATTTATGTGGAAAATAATCATACCTTGGGAAGAGTTTCCAAGTATGACTCAGGAACTTCCATTTCAGCTAAAGCACCATTGTTGATAGCCATGGCAGCTTTTAGAATTTGGCTTGCACATTCTCTTGTGTGATTCAACTGCTTTCTCGAGTTCTCACTGAGGCCAGCAGGGGGCACACGAGGTACAGGGAGCCACCACTTATCCTCTTGTCGCTGAATTCTTTTGCAAAACGAAGCTGAACCCTCTGCATCTTGGGCTACAATTCCTTGATCAACATACCAAAACTCCATATCTTTGCAACTATCTAAAATTTCCTGTAATGAAGATAAGTTTACATGAGAATGTCAGAGCAGTTCCTCCACCAGCACACCACGAAAGAATAAGATTCAACACTCACAAGAAGCATGTTGTCGAGTTTGCGTAGAGCTGGAAGATTCATAAAAAGATCTGACCTTGGTCTGCAAGTCATTACCTGCAGAATGCACAATATATAAACATCAAAATTGAAAAACTTGTTTTAGTTTTAGTTACTTACAAAGTAGAGAGCTCTTTATTCAAAAGAAAATTGAATTTGTATATGAGAATTCAATCTAATTATACCTCTAGCTTACTTCCATCTGGAAATGTCTGCCAAGAAGGTATTAACTCAACAATGTGATCACTAACACTTACAAGCCATTCCATCTCCCTCCGCCACATTTCTTTCTTTTCACATGGAACAGGTTCTAGTCTCCATAATTGCCCAAATACAGTGGCTACAAGTTGCATTAAATTCGAATTTAAATTCAAACCATTAAAGGAAAATTTGAAAATTTTGTCAATCCAGCGTGTGTTACAGACAAAGCATACCACACAGATTTGTAATGGCATTTGAGATAGCCAAAGCACTGCAGACTCCTTTCCCAGATCCTGACATATCTTCCCCAAGCAGTAATTTTGCAAACCTTTCCTTCATAGCATCGATTCCTGATCCAACATTATTTCCCAGCAGTTAGAAAAAGGCCAAATAAATACTAACAACCAAACCCGGCAAAGTTGAAATGATAATCTTTCAGTCCTTACCCAGCCTTCATAGAGTCATCAAAATTCAAAAATTGAGAGTGAATTTTTAAACTTTGTCCAGTCTTTCAGTACAGAAAATATTCTTACCTGCCATTTTTGAACTGATGCTGGTAAATTTCGTATCTTCCAAGTGAGAAACAGGTTCATTTTCTTTCTCATCTGATTTGCGGCATTTGGAGAGTGTAGCCTTCCGAATAGGCCAGCCAAGAGGAGGAGAAGCACACCCTTTGAGTTCTTGAGCTGAATCACTGGCAGAAGAAGGAAGCCCTTCTTTTTTCTTCTGAAAATTTTCATCCCTGTTGCATAAAGCCTCCATCTTGAACAACTTTCCTGAGCAGAAAAGCCTTGCTTTTTGAACGAAAATCACCCAAATGATGGCTCACTCTCCTTCAACATGTCCCAACACAGCGACAGTAACAGTTCCTGCCGTAACAGTGAAGGAGTTTGAAAAACAAAGGAAGTTGGGAGGTGGGTTTTATAGATTATCGTGTATGAAGGGACCGTTGAGGTTGCTGTGGACACAGCACCGTGGAAAAGACGATGAAATGAAGAACAATGTTAGCTTTTGGGGAAAAGGTTTGTGTTACTCAACAGTTGTTGTTGTGGTTTCTTGCTCTCTCTCTCTCACTCACTCTGTGTTCCAAATTTGAAGTGTGAAGTGCCACGTCACATGACATACCAACGTCTCTCTGACTTTCGCTCTCTGAGTAACTCAAATTTGTGGTTACGTTCAAAATAATACTAAACAATTTAAACTTAGTTTGAACTTTTGTTTTACTCCCAACATATATTACACTTTCTAATTTCTGTTTAATATTAGTGAGTACTTACTACTACATGAATCTCCATAGAAATTTTTTGTTTCCCTTTTATAATTTTAATAATTACTTACTTTTAAGAAATTTATTAAATATGTCTTATAAATTACCTCAAAATCTTTATATTTTATCAACATTTATTTTTGTGACATTAAAAATATAAAATATTCTTACAAACTTTCAACACTTTAAATTGTGTACGTTGACATAGTTTTCTATTTTTTTTCCTTACCTATCACAAATAAAATATGTGTATATTATTTTCAAATTACTTAGTTTATTATCTATTTAGTTTCTTACTTATGTACTTGTTTCATATTCATGTCATTCATAGAATATAAATATTCGGGAATAACTATAAAAATATCTTTTGTATCACATCAATTGTTCTAGTAACTTATCGGTTGCTTCAAAAATGGCTAGATTTTGTATAAATGGCTTTATTTCTTTTTTATTTTATCTCTTTTCATATCAAATTCTTTTAAAAAGATGTTTATAATTTTTATTTTTTAATCTATTTTTTACTTTTATTATTAAAAATTAATTGTGAATATCTCCTATAATTTATAAACATTTTTGTAATATATTTTTAATTCATATTTTCGAATTCTATCTGCATCTTATAAACAATCGCAATGAACTTCAATTACAATTTTTTAATTTAAGTATAATTTAATCTTTCAATTATAAAAATATGTGGATTTAATATTTTTTAATCAAATTTTATTAAATTTATTTAATATTATAAACATTTTTATGATAATATTTGAATTATTTACACTGTTAATATATTTTTGTTTAAATATTTGTTAAAAAATACGTGTAAAATGTCATATAAATTTAATAAAATTTGATTAAAATAATTAAATGTACCTATTTTTAGATATTAAAGGGTGAAAAATTGAATTAGTCTAAAAATTCAAAAAAAAAACTAATTACAATTTTTACAAAAGTAAAAAATAACAAACATATTTAACTCTTATATTATTACTTACTTTTAAAAAATTTATTGTTCTCTTTCAAATTAAAGGGTTGTCGTCTTATTATCTTATATTATATTGTTATTTTCTCTTTCCTCTTGTATCCTTATATTTGATTTACATGCATATAATCTTCAACTATTTTAGTTTTCTTCTTTTTTATTTAAAAAATAGAGAGACACTGAGTGGTTGTCTCTGCGCTAGTATTAGTAAAATTGAAGTACAATTTTTTCATAAAAGGGCATATCATTAATTGAAAGGAAGGATAGAAGTTTCCTTTGTAATGAATGAAACAGTTGAATTAGGTATATATATTTGAATATAAATAGAATTGTGAATTGATAGTTCTTGGTTTAATTTAAATTTAATGTAATACATCTTTAACTCAAAAACCGAATGGTGGGTATAAAGGTCCTATCCACCTCACCGTGGAACGATCACACGTGTAGTTCCATTTTTGTTCAAGAAATGCTTCTTCAAATATAATGAAATATAAAAGCCCTATCATGTATTTTCCTACACGATTACATGTTCATCAATATTCATGTAGATGTGTTTGTGAATTGTATTAGCATATCAGAAGCCTTTTTTATTTTAAAGCAATGTAATTATTACATATACACTTTCTATTTTTCTCATCACATCCTTATGATTTGTTATTAAATATTCATACATCTTATCGTCAAAAGAGAAGTAAATATTCATCCAAAAATAATATTATCCATTGTTCAATAAAATTTTCTAATATGATATTAGAAGTTTACCTTACAAATCAAATTTGTCATACTAAATTATCAATTTCAATGTTAAGATGGTTAGAGTGGTATAAAGTATACACATATTACCTCTTACCTCTGACATATTCAGATAATTATCTCTTTGAGCTCTTCTTTAAGTAAAAGTTGTAACTATAATGAGTAATTGTTTGACATATTCAGATTATCAGGAATTTTTTTTGTTTATTTTTGACCCATTTTTAATTTATTATTTCAATTATTTTTAGATCATCACATCACACCATTAAAAAAATTAAAATAAATAATTGAAGAGTAATTAAAGTGATAGGTTAAAAGTGAGTCAAAATATCATTATTTTTTTTCTTTATCATATATTTTTAGTAGAATATGGCATGTTTTTCAATATATTTTTGGTTTATATTGATTTAAGCTTTCAAATGTTTCTCCCTTATTCTACATCTATGCATAATCTTCCCAAGAACAAAAGGTAAAAGACTTTTTTGTCTGTAAGCCACCAACAACGGCTATTGTTTGATGAATGAAACAGACATAAACAAAGTGAAAAAAAAGAGTTCAACTTTATTATATCCGTTGCAGATTGTTACGTTAATTTTCCAAAATTCATTCATTTCATATACACTTGGATTCCATCTGTACCTATAAAATAATTATTAGTCAATGAAAATCACTATTCACAATCTTATGAATGTTAAAAACATAGAGAATAGAAAAACTATTGGAAGTAGTTTTGGTTTGAATAAAAATGAAATTCAAAATACTAGTTTTATTGGTCCACAGTGTGCTTGTGCATTTAAAGGTTGAGTTTGGGCTTGAATCCATGCTCTTGAAGCAATAATTAGCTTTACTTACCAATTGGCACTTTCTAAGGAAAGTTTTTCTCCTACTTTTTGTAGCTATGCTATAGTAGTTTGAATTTTAAATCAGAATAAAGAACAAGTGCTGAATTTCAAACTCGATCACCATACCAACACGTGATGTTTTCGGCATTGTAAATCCATCGTTTTTCTATGGCTATACAACAATGCTAATAATCTTCGTTATGAGTTTTTCTTCTTCATGCAATGCAATTGCCAATTATTTTGTCTTGAACATGTATGTACCTTTTTAAGAAACAAATTTTATAAATGATAAAAAAGTTATATATGTTTTTGTCTTTCAAGTTTCAGTAAAATCTAGAATTAGTCCATTCTTCAAAAATTTTGACCAATTTAGTCCTTCATATTTAAAAAAGCATGAATTTAGTCCTTTAAACCAAATTTTGTTAAATTTATCTGACATTCCAAGCGCATTTCATGATAGTATTTGAATTGTTTACACGTTTGACACATTTTAGTTTCAATGTTAACTCAAATATTATCATAAAATGCGTTTAAAATGTCAATTAAACTTAATAAAATTGGATAAGAAAGACTAAATTTACGTATTTCTAAAGATGAATGACTAAATTGATATAAAATTTCGAAGATGACTAATTTTAAAATTCATTAAAACTTGAGAAACTAAAAACATATTTAACGCAAGATAAAACAATTTAGAGGAATAATACTGTTGTCAACAAGTTTTGTTTCTCATCATTGTTATATAATTTTACCAAATCGTTCAAAACAAAATCAATAAATGAAAACAAGTAAAACACAAACGAATTTTGTAAATAATAACAAATTAAAATAAATAAAATAAATTTCTTGAAACGAATGGGTTTTCTTTATAATCACATGAACTGTGATTTCTATTAAATTGCATTTTATATTTCTTTTTAATCAATGATATTTGTTTAAAAAATGTCAACATTAACTGCACACTACTCTTCATGTGAATTCGGGCAAACTCTTTATTTATTTGAAATAGCAGCGCTGAGCAATTTATTAAATGAATATTCACCGTATGAAATGGTCCCCTAAGCATTAAAAATTTTGTTTTTTGGTTTGGTTGGTGACAAAACTCAACTTCGTCTATTTTTTGCCATTGAATTGAACTAGAACACCCTAGAAGAGGAAAAAAAAGTTTAAAACCGTTTTTTGTGGTTGCTAATTTTTTTAACAGAACCAATTTGGTTTCGGTGAGGCAAAGTTTGGGTTTCTTTGTATAGTTTCATTTCCAATTTGGTTACTTTAAATGTTAGGTTTAGCTCTTGTAAGAGTTTCAATTATAAAATTGATAAGCATAGTTGCTTTGTGGTTGAAGATTTGAAGTAGCACCCATAATTTGAAAGTAACCATTCTACCCGATATAATGGTGTTTTTTTGATTATTTATTCTGAAAATCTTCTAAAATAAGCTTTTTAAAAAAGGATTTTCAGAATAAAGTCATAACTAAATTAAACTCAGATTAAATTGAATTAGTTTCATCTAGACTAATATTATATGAACTTGATTTGATATGAAATTATTTAATTTTATTATATATATAGTTGACACAACTCTACTCAAGCTAATATAAAGTCGGTTACAACTCAATTAAAGTGCCAGTTACAATCGTTACAAGCATTCCATTTACAAAATATGTGGTAGGTAAGGTATCACATTATTGTTATTATTTCGCTAATTATCATACATTATTTGATATTATCTTGATATTATCATTTTTTATAAACATCAAAGGACCCAAAAATCCTATGAATACATATAGTATTTTACCAAGAAATACACACAAATGATCATACTCATTGCTCTATTCTCATATATCTTAAAGTTTTCTTACTGACTTGAGCATTATTTCCTGCATTCTCATAATCTTTTGTAGGTGGATCTTCCACTGTGTTTCAATCCTCTATAGCACACATCATGAGTCATCAAGTCACTCAGATCTTGTCACCTGTAAAAAGATTCACGCCCCAAATCCTCATAAGAACATTTTAAAAACTTTAATAAAATAATAACAAGTAATAAAGTTTAAAAATATTTCAATTGTATATACTTTCTTTCACAACCAAAATCATAACAAGATAACAAATAAAAAAACAATAAAAGTTTGGGACTTGCCACATTAGTTTATTATGAAAGAAATACGAAAAAATCATAAAAATTAAAGTGTTAGCACTTACAACACTTATTTGGAGATAGATCCTTTAATTAAATATATAAATTTTCAAAATGTTCATTTTCCACAAAAATTAAGAAAAAAATACTCTACAAAAGAAATGTATATTTTTTAATTTTAGACTCGACAAATATATGATATCGAATACTTATAGATAACCGTATGAGTAATCATATCATTATATATTGAGACACTAGATGACACGAGTGGTCATACATATATCTAAAAAGAAATACAAAAAAAAAAAAAAATATCATATCCGTGTGATCATACATATACATTCATTTCCTTCTTGTAAATATCACATATGAGAAAACAATAGAGATATTAGGAAAAAGTCATGTGAAAAAATATTTTTTATCAATTTATATTAGTTATTGTTTATTTTGTTATTATTATTTATTTTACTTTTTAAAACAATATTGGTGTAGATATGCAAACATGGGGTGCCAAACAGTAAGAAGGGTAAGGTTATGAAACTTAAAACATTTAGTAAAAGAGAAACCCAAAACTTAAAAAGTTAAAAAACAAATAAAACAAAGTAGTGTATAAGAGAAAAGTGAGGTGCAGAATGATAAAGCCCAAATATTGAAGTGAGAAGAGATAAGGGTGTAGAGTGAAAGCATGGGGTGCGGAAAACAAAGTTTAGTCCAGCCCAAAAATAAAATACAGAACGTGGCATGCAGAAGTGAAAACGCATAGGGTGCAGCCAGAAAACACCCAAAATAAAATAAAAAGTAGGGTGCCGCCCAAAAATACAATATGGAGGTGAAAGGCAAAAAAGAAGGGTGACTGTAGGCAATTTGACCAGCTCAGCGCAACACAATCGATCTTCTTCTTAGAAAAGGGTGTGTGAATTAAAGAGAGGGTGTCCATAGTAAAGCGGTCCAGCCCAGGTGTACAACTATTCTTCTCTTCTCCACGATGGAAGTGTTTTATTTAGGAACATTTAATTATCGGTTTCTTAATAGATCGAATACAAGTGTTATGGTATCCGATTCATGTATACCCGTTTCTCGTTCATATTTTTTTTAAAGCTTTTTTAAAAGTTTTATTTTAGTACTTTTTTTAAAATGAAGTTATCAAAGTTATTAATGAAAAAAAGTTATTGAATAATTGTTTAAAAATTAACTTCATATTTATTTTTTATCTAGGTTTATAAATTTAAAATTATTTTCAAAATGATTGTCTTTTAAAAATTTATATTTTAATATAACTCATTCAAAGTATATTTTCAATTACAAGTTTCTAAATAGAAAATTCTAAATTTAATAAACTACTGATATAATTTAATTTTTGCTTTTTCATAGTAATGCAATTTTATTAACCACATGTACATTTTGAAGTGCAATTCCAAATCACCTGCGAATGCATGGCATAATAATTGAAGCTGAAAAGTATAATAAGAAAAGCTTAACATTTATTTACTACATTTAAATTAAGCTTATGTTTTTTTATATACAACAAGAAAAGAGTTGAAAAAAAAAAAAAAACGTTATAGTTTATTTATATGATTGCGTATGGAGCCAACTTGGATTGATTGTTCATTTGATCCATCCTTCAAATGGAAAAGCATTCCAATCTATATCCTCCTTCTATAAAAGGAAAACGTACGTAGAAGAAAAAATTATTGTATGTATCGTAAATAATGTAATAATGTTCGAACCTGTATTGCACCAACCTGGGAATTCGAGGAGATAATCATGAAAAATAATTCTAGTTTCGGAATGTGGGTCTAAACCTGTATTTTTTTATTGAAAGATTAAAGATGATTTTTCAATAACTTAGAAAATTGTTTAACAAAAGATAAAGGATTATATCTTTTGTTATCTTCTTATCTTTTTAGAGGTTTAGATATAAGATTTAAAGCCTTGGTAGTTATTATAAATAGGAAAGTAAGTCATAAATTTAAGCACGTGACTTCTCTCCTTTAAAATCATACTATTTAATTCATTTTTGTTGTTCTTTAGTATGACCAACTTTACATTGTGTACTACACATTGACACTTACGTGCAATATTTCATTTCTTTATATTCTATAATGTAGATCTTGTATGCAACGAGTCTATCTCGAACAATATTTTCTTTTTAACTATGAATTTAGTAAAATTGTTAACCACAATAATGGTAGAAACATAAATTATTAAAAATATTATCATAATAAAATTTAATTTCAAAGTTCATGAGGATATATTAACTAATCAATTACCACAGTTACCACCAGGTCCTCCAAATTGGAGAGCACCTCCATAATTTCCACGAAGATTACCGTAATAGCTAAGGCCAAAACATTTAGGTTTGTCAATGTACTTTTCTATTTGATATTTTTCAGGTATATAATTTTCTCTTGAAACATTCTGAATAAAGATCAATTTATAGAAACTTGCATGGAAAAAATTTCTATCAGGAAAATGTCCAGATCCCATCGGAGGACTACGATAACCAGAAAGAGTTAATGTCCTTCCGCCCAATCCTACTTTATTTGCTGAACCCAAATTGGAGAATAATTTTGCCGGAAAATATCCAATATTATAATCCAAACTACCTATCCACCAGTTTTTGGTCAATGGATCCTGAAAATGTATGTACACACATTTTTGTCAAGAATAATTCTCCACCTCCATCTATAATAAAATATTACACGAAAATTTATACCAACAACGTTACCTGAGTAATAGAACTATAAAAACCAAAAATTGGTCCACCATAGAATGATATATTTGTTTCACGTGAACCAATATATGATCCTCTATGAGTTTGAACAAAACCTGGACATCTTATGTTGAAGCATCCTGTCCTATGATAATTATCTGACTGCATATTTTTTAACATCACGTTAACTTTTTTAGAAGTGAAGGAATCATATCTTTTTTTCTTTTTTATAAATGCTTTATAGGTTAACATAAAGTAAAAACGAATTATATAAAATTGGGAACATTTGATTTTCATATAAATAAGTTTATTTTGTAACCCATTTCTACAAGTTAGGTAAATAATTATATATAAAAAAGAAAGTTACTATATCTTTTCATACCGTCCATGATGTGTACATATGGGTATCATGGTCACCATACAATTCTGGAGACACCTACACCAAAACTTGATATTAGATAAATATTTTTTCTGTATCATTACACTAATAAAGATTACATAATATTTTTGTAAACAAAAATATAATTTCATAAATTAAAACTCACATGCCATCCAAAACTAATTTTGTTAGCAGAATTTATTGGTCCATTTTGAACCCAAATATGAGAAAGGGACATTTGACCCTTAGTGACGTATGGATTATAAACACTATTATCTCCTCCAACGCTGAAGTATGGACCAAATTTTGGTGAGACAGCTACCTCTGCAAGCTACAAAGTTCAATAGATTTAAATAGATGTTAAACATGACGTAATTTATAGAAATAAATCTTGAAATTTTGGAATAGACAACATACATGAACACCAGGAATATTTTGGACGAAAATACTACTATTTAATAAATTTTTTTCCCGAATGAGATCCTTTTTTGTTGTTCTGAGAATAGGAACTGTCCCTTTAGGACAACGTTGTTGCTTATCAAGTCCAAATATAGATCTATCAGATAATTTTTTCACACTTGTTTCTTTGATTCGTCTTTGAAAGTTAGGTTTTTTCTGCAATTAAACAACACAAATAAAAATTGAAATTACGAGAAAGAAATATTGAAAGTTTCCACATTTAAAGTTAATTAAGGAAATTTATAAATACCTGGAGCTTATGATTTTTAAGCAAAGGATGGTCAAAGACTGGTTGTTTATTAATATCAATACAATCAACAATGTCTCCATGCTTTGTCTATGAAATATAGAATACAATACATATAACATAAAAAAAAAAAAATTGTTAGTGAATATAATGAGATTTGATTCAACAAAAGAAAGTGTAAGTTAATTTATAGGAAGACATAAAATACATGAATAGTTTTGATTGAAGGTTTGTTAATGATATTTAGTTGTTGTTCTAGCTCCAAATCTTCTTTGAATATATTTTCAATACCATAAACTACAGGACTAGCACCACTGGTCACCAAACACAAAACAAAGACCAATGTACTAATCATCTCTTCACTATTTTATTGTCAATTTCTTATTGAACGTTCACCTTACGCACCAGTATTTGAAGTTGAATAAAAATGTTGTAGCGTAGTGCATTTATTGTTATGAATAAATGTATTAAATGTAAAGTTTAACATTCAATTGTATTAATTGCTTTATTTATGATATTATTTAAAGGTAAGAAATAACGTATGTAAAATAAAAAATTATTAGTTAATAAATTAGAACTATTATGACTAAAAAATTATAATTGGTCACTAAATTTGTCACTAATTAATTAGAAAGTAATTTTTTTAGTAGTCAAAATCTTGGTAGCTAATGTTTAGTGACCAATTTATAAATCAATTCCTTTGTTAGCCAAAATCTTGATAGCTAAATTTTAGAGACCAATTTTTAAATCAATTATAATTTTATGTTTAAGGTAGTTGATTCTTACCAAAGTTATGTTAGGAAAAATGTTATTCGCGGGGTTATATTTCAGGTGTTAAGGTAAAACTGATTAACACCAAGTCAGTGATTATGCCACTACTTTAGATTTAGAGGTATGAGAAGTTGATAACTCTAAAATTATCATGTGGGTCAATAATTCTATCACACACTTGATTGGCGCTCAATTGGCAAAATATGATATTGCAAATGAGGTATGAGATCATTTATCGTGATTGTATACACAGTCTAAGTTCCCAAACAGTATCAACTTGAGACAGATATTCCTACACTGATGCAAAATGACATGAACATTCAAGACTTTTATTCTGTCATGACAACCTTATGGGATCAACTTGCCTTGACTGAGCCTGCAGAATTGAGTGTTTTTGCACCGTCTATTACTCATAGGTAATCACAATGTTTGGTTTAATTTCTTATGGTCTTGCGTAGTGATTTTGAAAGTTTGTGTAGTTCAATTTTGTATCATAGCCCTCTGTCTTTGTTGATGATGTTGTTAATGAATTATTAGCAAAGGAAGTTAGACTTGTTTCCCAACCGCAGGTCAACATAGTCTTGCAATCTCAAGGTACATCATCACCAAATATATCTCCTTACAATTGGATCGTTGACTTATATGTCATTAATCATATGTCACATCATTTGCCTTCTTTTGTTCATCCATGTCAATTGCAACTGCTAATGGTGATTCAGTTTCATTATCTAGTATTGGTATCATTGTCACACCATCTTTGTCTTTATCTGATGTTTACTACATACCTAGTCTTGCTATGAATCTTGTTTCTGTTAAGAAAATTTATTATTTTGGATATAATGTGTATTTCTCTCCATCTGAATGTTAAGACTACACATTTCAGAAGGTAATTGAGATAGGTCGTAGGCCAGATGAACTCTATGTGTTGAATCAGTTCAAGAAGTCAATAGTTGCAGCCCCTAGTGTGGATTTATCTTTGTTTCGTTTATATTCTTCTTATTCACCTCTTTATTTGTGGCATTGACATTCTCGTTTGAGTCATATTTCTACATCTTGTTTAAAGTTTTTAGCGTCTACCGAAGTCTTGGGTACTTTGGACAATCATTATATTTTTTATTATAGTGGTTATAAATTGACAAAATTTTTCGCTTTACCTTTTAATTAAAGTATTTCTTCTTCTCTTGCATCTTTTATCTTGTGCATTATATGTGTGGGGACCTTCTCCTGTATCCACAAAAGGATGTTCTACATATTATGTCTATTTCATTAATGATTTTATTCGTTTCACTTCGATCTATCTTATGAAATGTCAGTATGATTATCTCACAATTTTCAAAAATGTTAATGCTCTTGTAAAGACCCAATACTTTGCTACCATAAAAACTTTTCGTTGTGACTTAGGAGTGAATACACTTCTAATAATTTTATCACTTTACTTGTCTATAATGAAACTATACATCAAAGTTTTTGCACTGACATTCCTCAATAAAATGGCGTTGCTGAAAGAAGACATTGTCATCTCATTAAGACTGTAAAATCACTATTATTATTATTATTATTATTATTATTATTATTATTATTATTATTATTATTATTATTATTATTATTATTATTATTATTATTATTATTATTATTATTATTATTATTA
>Ga0214542_1002347_pt1 | contig 39152 bp, 15 predicted proteins | sample CNSS1metaG_FD_160096 | JGI IMG/M metagenome (GOLD analysis project Ga0214542, IMG submission 160096) | Root nodule microbial communities from cowpea collected in UCLA plant growth center, Los Angeles, California, USA - CNSS1 | ecosystem: Host-associated > Plants > Roots > Nodule | place: USA... | reverse complement strand
TTAGGGAATCAAAAATAACAAACACAAATGAAAGGGATGAAGGATTAGTGAACTTCCTTTCTAAACATGCTTAGTCTTCTTAAGCATGTGCCTCCATCCTTGGTTGGGGTCAATCCTTCATCAGATACATACCAAAAACAACAAAGAGAAGGGTTGAGGTTGAGTCAAAGAAGAAGGAACTGAAAACAAGGTAGTCAATGTACCTGTAAATCAAGAAGCCATATAGATAGTATACATAAGTTAAAATGGACTTGTACAAAGTTGATTCAACACAAGGAAAGCACCAAATCGAGAAAATGTTGAATCTGAACCAGTTTGCATTACATATGCACATGCTCAAAGTTGACTAAACTTTGACTTTTTTATTTGAAGCTTAAATGCAAGTGGAAGATGATGGAGAATGTTAAAGACACTTAAACACACATGTTCAAGTCCTAATTGACTAAAAAGAACCAAAGTATAACTCAAAAACTGATTCCAAACCAAAATGCTAAAAATCACAACTTAAACCTTACAAAGTCCACTAGAATGGCCTACAATTTGCACCTATACTAAACTAACCTAAGAAATTGTAAAGAAGTTATCCCAAACAATTTAAAATCATAAACTCTAGCTAAGAAAAACCTCAACTTACAAAAAAAATCAATGACTCAAAATATGACAACCTAGAACGTAAAACTAGTGACTAGAATAGGCAAAAATTATAAAATATGAAAATTGCACTATTCTACTTATTTTAATTACTTAACCACTATATAGACAACTTTTGAATTGTAAAAGAAAGATAAAAATGAAGTCAAAATTCAAAATTAACAAGAAAATTGTAATTTCACTACTTAGAATCTAAAACTAGCACCTAACACTAAAATTACTGCTAATATTATAAATCTGAGAATAAAACTGTAATGCAAGTATCTAAGTAGGTTTTAAGTGATAAAGGACTATAAAAAACTGAACCACTATCTCAAATTTACTAGGGAATCAAAATATGCCTATATGATTAAAATTTATAGCATTAGAATTAGTAAAATTGAACTAGAAACCACGAGCAAGGGTATTATCTACTTCAAACATTATCTAATAGAGAAGTAAACATTCACACAACCTTAAAATCATTAAACTAGACTAACTACACTTAGAATTTCTGAAGAAAACTAAAAATGATAAATTTGACTACATGAGACTAGAAAATAGGCTAAAACTAATGAAGAGTTAAAGCAATTAATGGGAGAACATTTTTTGAGTTTGAAGAGAAGAAAGAAAGAAAGGAATGAAGAGAAAATATACAAGATAGGTTGTAAGGTTTGGTGGAGGGCAGGGTGTTAGTCATTCACGCATGCCTCCTCCTAAACCCTTAACTAGTTTGTAGCCAAGTTGGGTTTAAGAGGTGGTTTGGTGATTTTTGAGTTTTAATTTAGTTTCATTATTCACTTAGTCAAGTTTATCATTATAGGCAAATTTTAGGGCATTTTCATGTTTCTTATGTTACTTTATTCAAGCATTTCATCAAGCACTTGGTGAAACCATATTCTTCATTGAGGCATTTTGTCAAACAGTTTATGATTTTGCATTTAGGCATAAAATTAGGACAACCTAGTACCTATTAATCATTCATGGCATGTCTCAAAACATTTATGCATATTGTGTAGGCCATTATAAAGCTGACACACTTAATTCTTTAAAAATAGTCATATTTAATCTTTAAAAAGTTGAGTTGAGATAACTATTTCACAACAAATATGTGCATGAAAACAAGTAGTAAACTAAAATTGGTAAAAACAACAACAAGGACGTACTCAAAAAATATAAAATGATTAAAGGAACCTAAGAAACAACTCAAAACTAAAATCCTACCTAAAACTCAAAATTTCACTACCTAAAACCTCTAAAAACACTATAAAACAAGGCTAAAACTAAGGTTATGCTAGAGCATGAGTAAAACTAGAAAGAAATACCTAGATAAAGTTAAAATGACTTAAGAAAACTTACTCCAAAATCATAAACTATCATCTACAAGATTTACCTAAAATCACTACCTAAAACCAAGACTAGTCTACAAAATTAACCCAAATGCATACGCATGTAGTAAGCTAACCTATGGAATTGTAATCTAACTATCCTAATAGGTTTCTATTGCCAAAATATGACTAGAAAACAACTCACACTGCTAAAACGAACTACAACTCAAAATCTAGGTACTTAAGACCAAAAAGTAACACTACATTATGTTAAAACTATAGAAATTTAGAATTAGGGATAACTACTTCACAAAACTCTGATAAAACTAGTTGGAAAACTTCTAATGAGAAAAAGAAAATTTTAAAATAGATCGCAAATCATAATGAACATGAGAATTAAAATCTGCCTAGTGAAAACTTCCAAAATAAACTAGAAATTGGTCAACATGAGCTAAGATAACCCAAATCAGCTAAGGAAATGTTAAGCAATGATGCAAACACATTCTAATTAGTATATGAATGATGAAAACTAAGGTAAAAAGTCAAGAATAACAGGGTGCACGAAAATTGATGTGTGGAGACTCAAAATTTAAGTATTTGGCAGCAAAATTGTGCATGAAAACAACTTAATCTAAAACATCAACTAGAATTTATCTAAAATAGTTCCTACAAGTTTTAAGCAGTAAACTACAATTAAAACTATTTTTATTTAAGCAAAAAGAAGACAAGAAAAAGTAGCTTCCAAAATTAAACTCTGCCACCTAAACTGATTTTTATGTTTTATCACAATCAAACAAAAAGCTAATCATGCAAGCAAGTTGTAAATTATAAAACTAAGTTAAAACTACACGTATATACTAAAGAAAACTAAAGATGCATAATATGACTATATCAACCAACAAATATGCTAAACTAAGCTCAAATAGCTTGGTTTAGGTGTTTTCATTGAATTAGAATGGGTAATTTGTGTGGGTTTTATTGATGGAGTAAAATTGAATCAAAGGAGGAGTCAAGAAGAGTTCAATAAAGCTTGAGGAGGAGTTAAATACAACATAATAGCAACCTAGTGCATAAAAGTTGCCAGGATGTTTTGGCTTTATAGAATGAGTTTTGCATTTTGGGATTTAGTGAGGATGGTGATGGCCTTTGCTGCCCATCATTGGGAGCTTTAGGGATTGGTTGATGTAGCAAAGAATTTTCTTGATACTGTTTCAGTTTAGTTTTTAATTCTGTTTTGGTCCAAAATTAAATTTATTTTGGTATTTTTAGAATTTTAGGTTTCATAACATGTTTCATTACTTAGATACAATTTTTCTTTGTTGTTTTTAGGATAGAATTTGTTTTAAATTGTTGTTTAAGATTGAATAGGTATAGTTCTAGTTTTGTGGTTTGCATCTAGCTAGATTACCACATTTTAGGTTGAAAGAGTCTTTATACTTGTGCTAATTCAGCCATGCATACATGGTTTGAATAGGTTTTCATCAAGAGGATTAGTGTTGATCACTTTTTACATTTTACCTTGTTTAGACTTAAGCTATAATTGAAATTCTTCTTTGTGTGATACGCTCATGAAAATGTTCCTACTCTTATATTTAAACATTTGACCTTAGTGTTGACTTTCACTTTGGAGGTTAAAAACCATGCACAAGTTGTTGGAAACCTCTAAAGACAATTAAATACACTTGTGCATAGTTGATTTAAGGAGAATCAAGGGGAATTTTCTGCAGCAAATCAAACTACTGTAGAAAAGAATCATTAAAGAGTTTAAGTTTGACTGCATAGTTGACTTTTTGTCTTGAAGCTCAAATGCAAGTTGTACATGTTGGAGGCCTTTAAAAGAGATATCATGTGAAGTGTTGAAGACAAAAAGAACCGTTGGACTGCACTTAACAAATGCACATGGCAATGAAAAAAAATGGTAGTAAAGAATTGTGAAATGCACATCAATCACAGAAGAACAAACAAGAAACAAACTACATCACTTCAATACTACAAGACCCATTCTCTAGCATCAAAGGACACGCTACCCATGCTGCCCCTTACTTGGTTATTTTTCTTCCAATATGCGTTCACCTTAAACTATCAACCTTTGCTCCACCACTTTTTCTCTGGCCTCAGACCGATGCGGCAACAACCATCAACCAACTTCACAGAACAATAATTCTTCAACTCTAGCTTAAAATTCAAACCAATTGGAAACAAAATTAAACAAACTCAACAAATTGAACACTGATATGATTATTACTAATTTAAATAAAGTAAAATAGAAATAAATACAAACTCGCATTTATTATTATTGTCTTTCCCAAAACCGCGGGAAATTTAAAACATTTATTAAACTAATCCAATTAAACCATAGTGTTCCAATAATCCATACTAGTTCATATTCTAGTAAAAATACGATTTACAAAAATCTGAAAATAAAATGATAGTAAACTTCCTTAAAAAGCTTTCCCATACTAGCCCTTTTCCGTACGCCTCACCAGTATTACCTGGAACATCATCTACTCCCATGTGACAAGTCATATTATCATCCCCAAACACACAGAAAAAGGGTGAGCTCATAACAACATAAATATACAATTAATAAAAATAGAGATTCACCCTAAACTACTTTATTTCATCTAAATCGCTTAATCTTAACAATCGATACCCAAGGATTTCAGATCATTGTCTCATTATACAAATGAAACTTCTGATCAATTTACCCATACAATTACTTGGCCATGGACCAAGGATATATCATGCTCCCATGAACCTGCCCGCTCGTGGTCCAACCTCTACAAACCTCCCTGCTCGTTGTCCAACTCTACGGACCTTCCCGCCCGTAATCCAACACACGTGATCCAACAACTAACAACCTCCCCACTCACAGCAACCCTCAAGTGTGAGCACGGAACATACGAACCTCCCTGCTCGTATTCTCACACGAAAGCATCATAATATGAACCTCCTCGCTCATATTATCACATGTTCATCACTAGTCATGAACCTACCCACTCATGACACTATCAAGCATCTACTGGTCCAAGGCTACATCTCAACACATCAAAACGAATTTAAGAAAAACACACTGCACTATACAAGATACATACTCAAGCTGGTCTTAGGGATTCCAATGGTTCTACGAACCTGTCGGCTTGTGGTCCAACTCTACGAACCTCCCCGCTTGTAGTTCCAACTCTACGGACCTCTCCGCCCGTAGTCCAACACGCGTGATCCATCTAGCTACGAACCTCCCCGCTCGCAGCAACTCTCAAGTGTGAGCACAAAACATACGAACCTCCCTACTCGTATCCTCACACGAGAGTATCATTAAAAGGAACCTCCCCGCTCATATTAATCACGCATTCCAACACCAATCACGAACCTACCCGCTCGTGATACGGTCATGCATATCCCATAACAGAACCAACACAACAAGCCATGTAAAACACATCATAAAACGTACCATGCCACTTGCACTATCGCATGACGCAACTTAAGTGTCGATAAGTGAAAGGGCAGTGCAGACCGCCTGGTGATTCCGCATCACCATCGGGTGCCATAACAAAAAGGACTTCCTTATTTCCTACTATCGTCTGGGGTCCACTATGCACTGCCAAGCACTATACCAGTAATGTGACACTACTGGTTTTGGGTACTCTAATTCAGCTCCTACCATCCAACCATTCAATTCTTAACATCCAAAAATCAAAATAGACATTCATATACTCCAAATTACAACATCACAACTAGGGATGGCAAAAATACTCGTGCCCGCGGATATCCGCAGATAAAATCGGTGGCGGATAGTTACTACCTGCGGGTAGCGGATATCAGGTATTTTAATACCCGCTTATAAACGGGTCGGGTACGGGTATCATACTATCTGTACTCGCAGGTACCCGTTACCCGTAAAAAATTAAAATTAAAATTTAATTTATATTTTATTAAGTTAAATTTAATTAAAATTAAAATTAATAGTATATTTTATTATGTCAAATTTAATTATAATTATAATTTAATTTAATTTATATTTTATTTTTACAATTTTATATTAAAAAATTTATAAAAATATATATTTTTTAAAATATTTGCGGGTATCGGGTATCCACGGGTACCCGCGGGTTTTAAAAATATCCGCAGATATTTTTTAAGCAGATACCCGACGGGTAAACGGGCGGGTAGCGGGCGGATTTTTTTTTACGGGTCGGGTTGCGGGTAGACACTATCCGTGCCCGACCCGACCCGTTGCCATCCTTAATCACAACACATATGCATCTTTTAAGTATAAACACACATTCCTCTCTTTTATAATTAATATATACTCACATCTTAAACCAATGCCAATATTCAATTTGAACTCTAGAGTAAACCATGCTCATATGAAATTAGGAAATAATAAGGCAGCGTACACATAACTCATTTATTCATACAAAGCATAAGTCTTACCTCAATTAGTAACTACATGAACCCCCTTTTTACTAATTCCTTATGTCAAATTAAGATTAACATCAACACTCAGTCATTTAAACTCACATCACATCATACCATCCCATACATATGCACATATAGTTCACATTATAATATAAGTGTACAGGCATTCACCATAGCATGACATACATGCAACGCAAAACAATGTTCATCCCACACAAGTGAGTGCCAACACTTAAGTTCCTGCAACGCCATGCACAACCATAATTCTTACACCAAAATTTCTAAGAAAATTTATCATCATAAAACCAAAAATACTACAATAATACATGACATATTTCGCAAACTACAGACCTCAAATCGACAATCCGACCGGTCAAAACAGAGAATAGCATGTTACGAACAAACTATCCAAATTTGAGCTTAATCAAACGGTTAGCGAGCCGGGAAAGTCAATTTTACTACAACTTCGCACATTAGAAATAAACGTAGTTGCCCAGGGACCACGTCACTAGCCCAGCGACCGTCGACGCTTCCAGAATATGAAAAACGACGTGAAACAACACAATTTTATGAATCTTTAAACCCCTAACTTGGAAATACACCAAATAGTGTTGGTATCGTGTAGCGGAGTGACTAGACAGTGGTAAAAAACCAATAGGGGGTGAATTGGATTTTTATAAAACTTAACAGATTTAAAAATTTTCTCAAAATTTTAATGATTAACTTAAAGTCACAATTACTTTAAATGCAAGTGCAAATAAATAAAGAGTTTAGGGTAAAAGATAAACATTGATATTTATAGTGGTTCAGATCAAAAGACCCTACGTCCAGTTGTTAATCTCTTAAACAAAGAGATTAACTCAATTACTATAATACTCAGAGTACAAACAGATTATAAAAGAGTAAAGGTTTAGAAAATACCTCTCTTGAATCACACAAGAGATGAAGACACCTCCCTTGAAATCCACAAGGGATGAAAACACCTTCCTTGAATCACACAAGGAATGAACACCTCCTTTGAATCACACAAAGGAGGACTGGCTTCTCCTAGCAACAACAACAACACTCAATTACTTAAGATCTCACTTGATGAAAGTTATCGCTCTACCCACACTAGGTTTTTCAAAGCCTTCCCACAGAGATTTTTCAAGTACTCAGACTTCTCTAACTTATATTTTTTTTAAATGAAAGACTACCACTTTATTTATAGAAGCTTGTTTAGAAATTAGGTCAAGAATATGAAAATTTAAGTTACAATTGCCATAAATAATCTTATAACTACTAGTGGTAATCGATTACAAGAAATGGTAATCGATTATTTCGAGTCGTTTTTGAATAGCCAAGTTATAACTATTAGTGGTAATCGATTACCAGAAATGGTAATCGATTATTTTGAATCGTTTTTGAAGAGCCAAGTTATAACTGTTAATGATAATCGATTACCATTCATGGTAATCGAAATGGTAATCGATTATCTTAAGTGGATTTTTGAAAAATAAAAGTTTTGAGTTGGTAATCGATTATCATAAGTTGGTAATCGATTACCACATTGAGTTTTGCAAAAATTTAGTTTTTGTCAGAGGAGTTGCGAGCTGGCTGTTGTTCTAACAATCTTACAACTAACTAGAGAAAGTTAAGCTTATTATAATAAGAACTTTAAATATAAAATGTACTAGTCTTCAATGTATCTCTTGAATCCGAGCATTCTTTTAAGTCTTCAACTAAAAGGATATATTTCTAAGCACTTAAGGTGTGTACTGCACCACACTAGAATGTACAAAAGTCCCATCAAAGGCAAATATGTGCATCAAATAATATTAAAACAAGAAGTTAAAGTGAATTGCTTGTCTGCACCGTGAAACAAAAAGAAAAGAAATCAAAGCATGTTATGGTTGCATGAGCAAAACCTAATTTCGAACAACACTTTGGTTGCATCACCGTGGGTCCCATCGTGAGGATTGAATTCCATAAAAAAAAATTCTTAATTGATACCCCTGACAAGCACAAGCCTCAGAAGAAAAAGGAGAAAAGAAAACCCATATGCTTTCTCATATATATAGGCCATTAAAATGAAAAGCGTAATAGAGTTCAAGGAAGCACACGTACAAAACACAATAGTGCAAAAGCCAAAGTAAATGAGGACCATATGTCCACAACAAATACGAAGCATAGAATTTCGTAAATAGGAATGTGTAAACATCACATAAAATAAAACAACCATCAAGTAAAGCCAAATGAAAATCACTAGATATTCAACAACAATAATAGGGTTAAAACGTAGAGAAGATACACACAACATAAAAGGATCAAATATGGTTCAGCTCCCCTTACCTGGATTTCCTGCTCTGAGTGCTCTTTTAAAGACTTTTCTTGCTCCTAAGAAAACACCACACTGGCTTCTACTCAATGATCTTATCTAGCCTTCCAAGTACTCTCCAAAACTCAACTGCAGTGCTCTCCTGTACATCCTTACGCTACCACACAATGTCCTTATCTTTCTCACCTTAATTTCCTCCTTTTATCTCTCTTTCCCCACTCTTAAAAATTCATTAAAAAAAATAAAACGAAAATTTTAATGACAAGGTTAATAGTCTTCAATTACCATTAACATGATGGTTTCTCCACCCTTTTGGCTTCTCACATTGACGACTAGGATTTCCTGAGTATCTCCCATTGATCCACATGAGACCGTTGGTAATAAGACTTTTTCTTGTAGTATATATATATATATATATATATGTATATATATATACATATATATATACATATATATATATATATATATATATTAATATAAATAAAAAGAATATATTATTGATAAATTCTTTATGTTGTAATACCTAAAAAATAGAGGAGGTCATTTTGTATGTATAAGATGAACCTAAATTTAAACTCATTTCTCAATGATACAAACATAAAAGTTATAGTATTTTATCTATAGTAACATTTTTTACAAAAATCCAACAATTTAATTTTGAAAATTTTTTGAAACAGTTTAGTTTGTTCTTGGAAAAAATATTCTAGTCATTATCTTACTAGGTTTGATTTTGAGTTCAAAGACAAAAACATGTTTAAGAGTTTAGATAATATTTGAGTGTGATGTCTTTCAATTAAGGGTCTTGCTAAGAATTAAAGAGTAAATACGATTAAAAAAGTGTATGAGAGTTCCTACCATCCAAATTTGCATGCACAACAAACAACAATATTCATACATGATGATAGTTAAATTTCCCAAAGACAATTAATTGTTGTTTGACTTTACAAGGAAGAAAATCCCTTACTTCGCTAGCTTATATGTACAAATTAAAGAAGATAGAAACAAGAAATGATAGAAAGGAGATTGATGATGGCAATGAGTTGAATACAACTAGGAGATAACTTCTTTTCTTCATACTTTTTTTGCATGTACTTAGTAACTTTGTAACCTGAAGAATATGTATAGACATGTCTAACTTATCTAATCCAATTCCCAAAGACAATTAATTGTTGTTTGACTTTACAAGGAAGAAAATCCCTTACTTCGCTAGCTTATATGTACAATTTAAAGAAGATAGAAACAAGAAATGATAGAAAAGAGATTGATGATGGCAATGAGTTGAATACAACTAGCAGATAACTTCTTTTCTTCATACTTTTTTTGCATGTACTTAGTAACAATAGTTGATTCACCACGAATCAGGTTAAAAATGAGTAAGTCAAATCCAACTCAATTTATGGTAAACCAGAGTCTTTATAACCTGGTTCAACCCATAACCGATTGGTAGGTTAAGTGGGTTGACTCACTAACCCACATAAAAGTAAAAAATATTATTTTTTGTCATTTTCAAATATTCAGATTTTTCTTAGCACAAACCAACTCCTAATTAATTTATCTTTTACTAGAAACTTTTAAGAATTTCATATTAAAAATTTTTAGCCTTATCTGATTCACTGCCATGCAAAAACAATAATAATTACGAGGCAAATGCATTTCACAATCACAATGTGAATAATTAATTTCATCCTTTTATTAGAACCAGACAAGCATAATAGGAAAGTTTCATGAAATTTCCCAAATTGCATATTCGAATAATATGAGACTAAAACTAAAGAATAGACAGAGATAGTGACAATTAAGTAATGTCACTTTCAAATATAAATATATCAGAACCACAAAACAGGGACACAATAAAAATTTAAGCAATTAATTTTTTGACACAGTAAAAGTTGCTATTACACAACAAGTTTTGATTTGAGGCTTCAATACATGACATTTACCAGAAGAAGAATAGGAGAAAAAAAACTAAACAGATTTCATCATGGGTCAACTACAAAACAGTCTGATCTCGTTTAGCAACAACGATCATTGGCACAAGTATGACAACACCTTCAACATACAAATGTTAAAGAACTCAAATCTTCGAAAGCAAGAACCACCGAAAGATTGATCGATAAATCGGAATTTGAAAGCAAGAGAGAAAATGGAAGGAAGAAGAAGAACCTCATGATCATAGTTTCTGCTTGTGCTCCTTAGGGTACAAAGAACCACAACCGCGAATTTGAAGATTAAAAGAAGAAGTAGTGATTATAACAACCCCGTCAGAATTTTACTAAATTACGTACACATTTTTCGCATTTAAGAAAGACTTCCCTTTATTTCAACCAAAAAAACTTTGCAAATTAAAAGAATATCCAACGTCCAAACCATTTGACATATACATTTTTTTTTCTAAAATAAAATTGTCTAAAAATATTAGAAATAAAAATATTTCTTCCTAAGGTAATCCCCAAGCTCCTTACTAGTGCATCTCCACTAGCATTTGCATCAACATTTGGTCCCGTATAACACATACGTTATACGATCATCACATAGACACAAACAACACACAGAAAGGATGCGTGAGCTAATCAAACAAAATATCATACAAGAGTATATTACCAACATACAACTAACCTTACATTAGCATAATATATGCATAACCTCCACCAAGATATCAACCTATCACATGTTCCCAAAATCACATCAATTATCAAATCATATTACCATAAAGTAATATCAACGGTATGACATTCTCTCATATCCAACCACTCTACCTTTCTTGCGTAATAACGCCTCTTGGAAAGGTCATTCCCCTTGCTTTCCATAGACTTATAAGCAACACCTCTACCCGCTCAACAAAGCCTTGGGTAAGAGCACTCTTGCAAAGCTCATGCTAAAGACCTATGGTTGAAAGAAATCCTTTTACCCTAACTCCACAAAGCCCTATGGGTAAAAGAACGATCATGACTTTACAGTTATAAGAGAATTCATAATGTCTCATTACATATGTACACACATGTATACAACATCATATCACATAATCAACCATACATCAACACATCATGTCCAAAGATACTCATTCGAAATTTGCTAAATATAATATTATTATACTTATGTACCGAAATAAAGAAAGTAATATGACTAGTTTAATACACTACTTACTTTTTATTTTAATTCTTGTAATATATCCTTTGCTTCTTGGAATCTGCCCAATTCACCCAAATAATTTCCCAACTTTTGATCCACTTTTACACTTTAATTTCCTAATTAAAACCTGATGTAGCTTGGCCGAGACATGAGAGCTCCAAGTGCGGCAGAAATGATGGAGGAAGTATGGAAGAGTGGAAGGCAAGTTTGTAGGCTCTTGCTTGCAATGGATAGGTGAAAGAATGATTCATTTAGAATTGGCTCTAGCTTAGGAAGCCAGAGGCAAAGAGAGTAAACTCTCTAAAAGATGACTCTCAAGTGGCAATAGTGAGGAGTGTTCTCAACTCATCTGCTTCTATTGCACAAAAATTCAAGAGTGAGTACAATGCTAAAAAATTATAGCTTTTATACTCAAGCCATTACACATGAGGAATCTCGACCCTTGGATGAGAAGGAGAAAGCATCTTGGTTTATGCTAGCTTGGAGAAGAAGGCTTGATCTTGGCCATTGGATGATGCCTTGGAAAAGGAGGAAGCATTCCTAACCCTTGGATGCTTTGGATCCATGAGGTGTAGGAAGGAGTGTTGACTTCCACTTAGTCCACCTTGGACCTTTGGTAGCTCATGGCAAAATCTCCAATTGGGCTTAGTCAAGTCCAATTTTATCAATTCAACTACACATTGTTTGACTTATTATTCTAGAAAACAATGCCTAAACAATGGGCCAATCTTATTGCTATTTTATTGCTCTTTGATACACCTCTTCAAATCTTCACATCTTCTTTGGCCCATGTGAAGAGTGTGAGAAACCCATGTGGGTTTGGGCCATCTTGGATAAAGCCCAATTGGATCTTTTTTAGCATGTCGCTTGTTATTGGGCCTCTTGGTGGGCTTTGGGATTGAGATGCATATGGGCCATGGATTGGGCCTTAAGCATGATTTGGGCCTAGGTGTTGGCCTAAGCTATAAGCCTTGTTGGGATCACATCATCCCCTCCCTCTTGAAGAGGATCTGTCCTCAGATCAAAAGGGTTGTTTAAGGCTTACCGGAACCAAATTTGTGGTTCGACCAGGATCAAAAATATATCTACAATAGTCATCAAATAAAATTGGATTAAATTCAAAGAGACCATGCAGTATACATGGATGTGTAATGTGTGAAAATGGGCTTATAAAATTGGAAGAAGTTGATAAGAGGCCCACTTCACAAAAAAAGTGTCTTACACTTTGACTTAGATGATTTTAGAAAAGAATTTTAAAGTCAAAGTGTGTTTTGGCACAAAATGTTGAGGAGGATGAAATAAGTGAATGAGATGGAGAACAAAATTTTAAGAAGGAAACAAAACAAAAGATTTAATGAAAGAGAAAAGTTGAAAGATGGGAGAACTCCCTTTGGAAATTGGGCCTTCAGGGAAGGAATTGGTGAAGGATGGTACACCAAATCCCAAACAATGAGTTCCCTTTTTTCTTGTGAAATGCTCTTTAACTCTACCACATGTGACTGTATTTCAAGCTAACTCTCTTGTCTTATTTTCTCTCTTTCTTCTAATTCTTTTCTCCCATTCTCTTATTTGGCTTTTCTAAGACTCTCCTCTTTAGCCTTTTCTCCCTCATCTCTTTTCTTCCTCTCTTTTATCTCTTTTTCCTCTTGTTCTCTTTTAGCACGAAGCTTCTCAAGCTCTTCTTTTTCTCTCTTCTTTTCATACTCTCGATGCTTTTTAAGTTTTGCTTGCTCTTTTTTATGTTTTTCTCTCTCTCTCTCTCTTTGTTCACTCAAGAGCAAGTCCAAATTGTTCTTAAAATATTTTTCTAGTCTAGAAAACTTAGCAAGACTTGGGATGAATGCATCACCTATGTCAATGAAGTTTTCTATCCTAGATTGTTGCTCTCTAGTTATCCTAAATGAAGGGGCAGTGAAATGTTTCCACATGGATGCTTTCAATTCATAAAATGTGTTAATGCATGATTCTCTCCCCTTTTATACTTTAAACTGTCTCTTTTGCCACCACTCGGATGCACATTCTATAAGCCTAGAAGTAACATGGCTAAGAATGTCAAATTGACTATATTTACTAAACAATGGTTGCACCAATTTCTCTGTATCCCACATCCAATCTCTAAATGATATTGGTCTTATATCCTCCCCAAATAATGGAATGTCACTATGAAATGTATGATGCAACTCATGACTACCATGCTTATGCAACCTAGGACTATATGTAGAATATGTACTCATGGTGATTGAATGAACTTATGAAACTTGAACAAAGTGTGGTAGAGGAAATCAATCACAAGTGGACCTCCAGGTTAGGTGAGGTGAGTCTTTAAGACTTATTAAATACCAAGGCCAATCCTAGCCAATGAGCACTTGTGAAAGGTTGGAAAAAGAATTCACACAAAGGCTTAGTGCTAAATTATGAAAAAGCACTAAACACTAGGTCACACAAAGCACAAGAAAAGGAAGCTATAAAACACTAAAGACAAACCCCTAATTGGCCAAAATATGAAGAGACTTTGGTCTCAAAATTTTAAGCCACTAAACAACGGGAAAACTTGAATATAAACTATGTAGCCTAATGTAAGGTGATAAAGCACTTAGAACTTTCAACACACTTACAACTAAGAACGAATCACTAATGAAGGATGAAGGTTCTACTTAGGAGATGGGATTGAACACCTTGTGGTTCCCCAAGACACCTAAGTAGTCCAAATTACAAAGCAAGGAATAAGCTACAAAGTGGTAACAATTTGCATACAATAATGTTCAGCCAAAGCACTCCAATTGTTGCTTCCAAGAGAGCACCTGAGAGCACCACGCTTATGGTGTAGTTGTTGGAAAAATTTTGCAAGAGTTAAGGAAAGAATTTGGAGGTCTTAGTTAATGGCCAAAGGTAAGCACCAATTGGGGACTTTGTGAGGCAGCAAACACCTCTTGAAATGGCTTTGAATTGGCACCAAATGACCATAATATAGCTGCAAAAAAAATACAACAAAAGAATATACAAAAACTATGCCAAGGCAAATGTTAGTACTCAACACTCATCCACAAGAAAATTAAGGCTCAAACTCTCCAATTTTGGTGAAGGGTAGGGGAAGAAAATAAAATAAGCTCAACCTTTAGAGATTTACTCCTCAACCACCCCCTAAGATGCTACCTATGCTAGCAACCAAATCAGAATCAAACACTTAATTCATATCCATAAGCATTGGAACCAACATTACTTACCAAATGAAAGAAAACATAAGAAAAGCGAATTAGGAAATGCTAAACCAAATGGAATTATAATGACAAGACATAATTGAAATGCCAAGAATGGACAAGCAAAAAATTAAATGCACACAAGGAGGGAAGTACAACAAAGAGAATCCTAGAAGGGAACTAGAACGGATCTACAAAAACAAAACAAAAACTGTAGTGCTTGTAATAAGGCCTATAGTCTGTTATGCATTCATGCCAATGGGAGGGTGTATACCACTCCAAATTGAAGGCATTTGATAGCAATAAAGGAGACACACTTAGGCCAAGATAGTGATGGACAAAAAACATTAAAATTAAAGCTGAAAACACACCAAAATGCACAAACAGAGAAAGCTGGAAAAATACTGCACTAGTAAAAATGCTGACAGTTGCCTCAACTTTGAGGATTTATCATATTTTTTGTATTGGACATTTGTAGACACAAGTTTTTTTTAAAACTTCGTCTGGAAATATCAAGTGAATTGGTGTAGTGGATAGTTCCAGTTGAATCAAACAAAAATAGTGTGCGTCTGGAAAACAAAGTGAAAAAATAGGCACAACAAGCACTGAAAACGCTGATTGTTGGCTAGATTTTGATGATTTATTGCGAATGCATTTCTCAATGGTTTTGAGTGATTCTTTTTGCAAAACTTTCGTTGATGTCTTATCTTTTAGGCATAACAAATAGCTAAAATTAACAGGCACTGTAACTCTCAAGAGAATTAACAAACAAAAGGTGTGTGCTCTGGAAAACAAAGAAATTGGCGCAGATTGCTGTCTGAAAAATTTTGGAGATGTTCAAACGAAAATCCAGATGAGTGGAGCATGATTATGAACTTAAATCATATATGAATGAAAGATAAACATCTCAAGACCCTAAGGTACCATAACCAACGGTGAAAATGGTTTAATATTGGCAAGAAAATCGTCCAACCATCCACACGCATAGTGTAAGCATCATTTGCGTAGTTGTGAATTGGTGGCACTGTTTCAAGCTTAGTAAAACAGCAAAATGAAGGAAATAATAGTGGAAATGAAGAAAAAGTGAAGAAGAAGACCATAGACAAAACTTAAATGGTAGAAAAATGAAAAACAAGCAAGATTCACCGATTAAAATGCAAGAAACTTAATAGAATGACATAAATGGTGCTGAACTTAAAGAAAAATGTATAACACGGTAAACCAAGCAAGCACGGAGAACTACCACTAGGAATCAAAGATTGCTTGTAGTCTCATTGTTGTAAGGGAAGATGAACACAAAACCACACATAAACATAACACATGAACCGTGAAAGATGAAGAACAATGAAAGAAGAAGAAGAGAAGTTAGGAAACAACATGGAAACAAGGAAAACTAAACAAGCTATGGAGAGAACCCTTACCAAACCGAGACAAGGTACCACTCCACGGTTTGGATGGCTCTAGATACCACTATCATGGAGCTTGGTCGAGACATGAGAGCTCCAAGTGCAGCGAGAATGATGGAAGAAGTATGGAAGAGTGAAAGGCAAGTTTGTAGGCTCTTGCTTGCAATGGATAGGTGAAAGAGTGAGTGATTTAGAATTGGCTCTAGCTTAGTAAGGGGGCTAGAGGCAAAGACAGTAAACTCTCTAAAAGATGACTCTCAAGTGGCAATAGTGAGGAGTGTTCTCAACTCATTGGCTTCTATTGCATAAAAATTCAAGAGTGAGTACAATGTTGAAAAATTATGGCTTTTATACTCAAGCCATTACATATGAGGAATCTCGGCCTTTAGATGAGAAGGAGAAAGCATCTTGGCCTTTGATGCTAGCTTGGAGAAGAAGGCTTGATCTTGGCCATTGAATGATGCCTTGGAAAAGGAGGAAGCATTCATAACCCTTGGATGCTTTGGATCCATGAGGTGTAGGAAGGAGTGTTGACTTCCACTTAGTCCACATTGGACCTTTGGTAGCTCATGGTAAAATCTCCTATTAGGCTTAGTCAAGCCCAATTTTATCAATTCAACTACACATTGTTTGACTTATTATTCTAGAAAACAAGGCCTAAACAATGGGCCAATCTTATTGCTATTTTACTGCTCTTTGATACACCTCTTCAAATCTTCACATCTTCTTTGGCCCATGTGAAGAGTGTGAGAAGCCCATGTGGGTTTGGGCCATCTTGGATGAAGCCCAATTGGATCTTTTTTAGCATGCCCCTTATTATTGGACCTCTTGGTGGGCTTTGGGATTGAGATGCATGTGGGCCATGGCTTGGGCCTTGAGCATGATTTGGTCCTAGGCGTTGGCCTAAGCTATAAGCCTTGTTGGGATCACATCAATACCCTTCCACACAACTTTATTCTATATCAAATGAACATCTACTTTCATTATATAATTCAATCCTTTAAAAAATATACTTGTCCACTTATCAATTATTGGGAACATTTCAAATTTGGTTAAATGAGAAAATGCATCCGCTTATCTCCAAAATTTTATCATTTCGAGTTCCATCCCTTAACATCGCTGCCCATTACCTATTTTTGAAAGAAAATATTTTCTAGCCAATTCTTTTATTCCTTATCTCCAAATTTATTCACTTAATAGCCCAAGCATAATACAATTGCATATTTGCTCTAGCTTATGTAACACCCTAGGCACACATTACCTAAAAAATAAAACAAAATGAAATAATAATTTAATAATGCAGCATTTAATACTTTTCCCAAAAGCACGAGAAATTTTGAAACTTTATCAACGCGCTTAAATCCAAAAATCCATAATTCCAGACTTATACTATTATAAGTTCCAAGTCTAAACCACCTTTAAAAGAAATACAAGGTATATATAAAAATGGTCTTTAAATACATCCCAAGTTAGGCCCCACTCCGGCTATATGGATCAACACCGTCACCTGTAATATTATTTGGTCCCGTGTAACAAGTTACACGATCATTGCCAAACACAAGCAGAAAGGGTGAGCTCAATATAAATAAACATACATGAAAAGGCATATCATAAACCCTAACCCAATTCATTTTAACTTAGCCCAAATCCCCTTTTGAGAACTTTTCTTTATGCACTAGAAATCATGGCCTCCCACAATGTTCATCCAGATTCTACACACTTTGGCCATGACCTTAAAGTTAACACATGCTACCACGAACCTACCGCTTGTAGACCACACGTGTGGAGATATCTCATTACGAACCACCACTCATAACAATCAGGTTGAGCTACCAATACGAATCATCGCTCTTATTCTCACACCGCATTACCAACATCACCGGCTTACCACCCGTGAGTGATAATCAAGTGGTTCTAACCAATACAAGCCTCCTACTCGTATGCTCTCACAAGATTTTGAACATCACCGGCCTCCCACCCGTGATCACCACATGTTTACAAATTATTACGAACCGCCACTTGTAAATAGGTCTCGGCACGTCTTATACCCAAAGCCATCACCCCAAAGTCTTTTAAACCATGCAAAACATCCACATATATCCCCCTGCCCCTACGCTATAGCTTGGCACAACCTAAGCACCACTAGGCAAAATGTTGTTGCAAATTGCTTGGTAGGCACCACTCGCCGTTAGGCGCCAAACGTAAAGAGCCCACTATTTTGAAACTTATCGCTCGACGGTCCAATCCTGACCGCCGGGATCTACGCGCTCTAAGGACCTCCTTGTTTTGTAGCTATCGCTTGGCAGTCCAAGTTGTATCGCTAGGCACTACACCAGTAAAGTGGATTTTTACTAGTTTAGGCAAAGTAAAATCAATTCTACACATTAACCATCCCAAGCATACATCCAAATATAAATTGCATGCTCATATAATTCGATATGCCTCAAAATGCTTCATCACATTTCTATGCATCACATAGGTATATGTACACTCATACTCACAACTTAAATTCACACCAAACCTTAATTTCAACCAAGTATCAGTCATGCTCTTTTGGGACTCCAATTAGAAATCAAACTATGCATTCAACTCATGTAAAAACATAGAATAACATCACATAATACCTATAATAACTCCCTTATTCCCATCCCCATGCTAGTCCAATATTTCTTCATGCATTAAATTCATAACACTACAATTGCCCCATTTCCCATTTCTATCACATTTATAAGACAAAATAAAGTCCCAACAAAATCCCCAATTCGCGCCCGTACACAGTCAGCTACCCAAGGACTGTTGGTCAATGCATGTCGCCTGTCGGTAACTTGAGTACCGCTAGGCGGTACATCCAATTACGAACCCTAAACCCACAAATATTCATTCAAGTTATGCAATTTCACCCAATTCGCGCTCAATCATGCTTCAAGAATTTGTGTATAATCAATTGGCATTCAATTTGACAGAATATCACATCATTCATAACCTGAAAGCAGTATTCATTCATCCCCAATCCCAACATGAACCCTCACACCCAAATATACAACGAATCATCAATTTATCAGCATGCAGTACACTTCTAGACATTTAATCACATTACAATTCACACTAACATACATATAATTTCAATGAAAGCCCTAAAACCTCACAAGAGCCACGAGATGCAGAAAACTAGACAATCGAGTTCGCGTCGCCTAGCGGGTAGAACAATGCCGCCAGGCAGTTTAAGGAAAAACCTAAAAACTGGGTTGCACAGACATGCGTCGCCTGATAGGCCTTCAATGATGTCAAGCAATTTCTGGAAAAATTCCAAAAACCCAAAAAATCCAGAACTTTGCAGAGGGGAAAAAATATACATGTATTCCATACATCACGCAATCACACGAATAAAAAGATATGAAATCACGAATTGCAACTCCCCTAACCTAGATTCCTTGCTCTAATTGCAATCCTAGAGTTCATTCTTAGCCCAAGTTTTCCTTAGCTCTTGCCTCCAACTCCAAAGGTTTTCCCAACCCTTAATTCTCTCTTTTTGGTGCACTAGAATAGCTCCTCTAAAGCCTCGAGGAAGGTCCCTCTGTTAGCTCACTAAAATCCATCCTCTAACCTTCACTTTTCAACCCCAAATTAATTCAATTAATTAAAAAAAGAAAATCACATTAAAATGGAGTTAATGGCCATTCAAGTGTTATTACAAGGTGGTTTCTCAACCCTTCTAGCTTCTCTCTATGACGGATAGCATTTCTAAACCTTCCAACCCATGACAAAAAGAAATTGGACGAAAAAAAGAAAGTTATTTGACATCAATAAAGGTTCAAACTCATATCCACACAATTACCAAACAAATGCACAACCATCAAGTCAATTCATGTTTCTTGACATTTTAAGCACATTTATACTTATGACACCATGCCACGTGTTCATGCATGCACACAAATTAAAAGATCACACTAATGGCATACATAGGACTCAAACCTAACTCCTGTCAACGTCACCAAGCACACTCAACCACTTGAGTTGTATTATTCCTTATAAAAATTCTCTGCATTAATTAACTTAACTTGGAGATCCTTTTACCCGCATTTATATTAAATAAATATTTATTTATTTAATTTTCTTGGGTCTTACAACTTACACTTAATGTGATTTACCTACACCCACTCAAATTGTTTTTAATGATTCTAATATAAGATTTCAAGCTACGTTTACCACCAACGTCTTTCATGCATCAATCAAACTTATTCTTTCTTATTTCAGTACCTTGAAGATTATATTTTGAAATAATATACCACTACACCATTCCACCATATTCATCTAGAATTGTATGGTTTCATAAAATCATTCTTTGCCTCCTAACCCCTGATCACCTATCTAACAACTATAATATTTTATATCTCCAATTTCTCACAGTACACATATAAAATTTTGGATAACAATACACTAGAAAAATAGTATAATAATTTCATCTTTTATATAACACTATCGCAACTATTCTCAAGTTTGAACTGACTATATAAAGCTATAAGCATTGCTCTATCCCTTTATGTCACACCACCACTAGAAGATAGGAAAAATATTGATGTTTGATTTGCTTTCTAAAACTATTGCAAAATTGTTAAAACTACCCCAACAAAATGCTCCTTAAAAAATTCCAATCAGCTGCCCAACTTTATCATGGATAATAAAAATACACACACGCCTCATAAGACTGCACCACAAAAAAATTAATCAACAACCAATTCATCCCTAGACAAAACAGAAAACTTCCTTAAATCCCTTTTTATACCAACCCATTAAATCCCAAAATCATAATTATTTTTCTCAATGAACATATCTTGGCCTTACATAATAACAATATGATCACGTTTTCAAATATACAAACCAAGTTAGATCCCCTTACACTCATGGATTTGTCCATTAAAACATAATTTTGATGATCATAAAATAATAAGAAAAAGAGAGCTCCTCTTACCTGACAATGTACAGGTTTTCTTGGATTCCATAATCTTTTATTCTCAAACTTTAATATGTCTGATTCAAACTCCATCAAGTGCTTTACCTTTCCCTTCAATGTATGCACCACAAAAATATTTGCTTCCAGTAAAACAAGTATGTTGCACAAACACTCTAAGAATTTTGAGATAGCTATTAAACAATAAATATGTTTAGGCATTAACTGAGAAAATTTTATTTTTGTTTGGTGATATTCTTTTCTAAAAGAGATATATAATATTTTACAAAATTTATCAATTATTTATTTTGTTTTTTCACATAACATTAATTATCATGTTGAGCCTCGAATTTACTTGATAATTAAAATTGCAAAATTCTCATTAATTATCATTTTGGGTCTCGGACTTGCTTGATAATTAAAATCTTTCAAAATATTTTCATAACATCAATTATCATGTTAAATCACGAACTTGCTTGATAATCATTATTTTCATGACATTAATTATCATGTCGAGTCTCAAATTCACTTGATAATAAAAATTTTCATAACATTGATTATCATGTCGAGTTCTAGACTCGCTTGATAATCATTATTTTCATAGCTTTAATTATCATGTTGAGTTCCAAACTTGTTTGATAATCATTATTTTCATAACATTAATTATCATGTCGAGTCTCGAACTCGCTTGATAATCATAATTTTCATGACATTAATTATCATCTTGAGTCTTAGACTTGCTTGATAATCATTATTTTCATAACATTAATTATCATGTTGAGTCTCACACTTGCTTGAAAATAAAAATTTTTATAATATTAATTGTCATGTCGAGTATCAGACTCTCTTGATAATCATTCTTTTTATAATTTTTTTTTCATAACATTAATTATCTTGTTGAGTCTCGGACTTGTATGATAATCAAGATTTTTAATAACATTAATTATCATGTCTAATCTCGAACTTACTTCATAATCATTATTTTCATAACGTTAATTATCACATCAAGTCTTGGACTTTCTTGATAATCAACATTTTCATAACTTTAATTATCATGTTTAGTCTTAGACTTGCTTGATAATCCTTATTTTTATCACTTTAATTATCATGTCGAGTCCCGGACTCGCTTGATAATCATTAACTTTATAAACATTAATTATCATGTTGAGTCCTGGACTCGCTTGATAATCATTATTTTTATAAACATTAATTAGCATGTCGAGTCTCAGACTCGCTTGATAATCATTATTTTCATAACTTTAATTATTATGTTGAGTCTCAGGCTCACTTGATAATCATTATTTTCATAATTTAATTATGATGTTGAGTTCCAAACTTGTTTGATAATCATTATTTTCATAACATGAATTATCATGTCGAATCTCGAACTCGCTTGATAATCACGATTTTTCATAACTTTAATTATCATGTCGAGTCTCATACTCACTTGATAATCATTAATTTTCATAACTTTAATTATCATGTCGAGTCTCTGTCTTGCTTAATAATCATCATTTTCATAACTTTAATTCTCATGCCGAGTCCCAAACTCATTTGATAATCATTAATTTTTATACTTTTTAATTATCTTGTTAGGTCTCAGACTTGCTTGATAATTACTTTTTACAACTTACAAAACCTCTCTAAAACAATTCGAGTTTACAAACCCTTCCATCTTTTCTTAATAGTTTTTTTCATTTAGAACTATGTAATCCCTGATTCTCCATTTTGATTGGAGATAGGTAGGAGTAAGGTCAATCCTTGTCAGGTTTATCTTCCAAAAATCACATCTTTTTCAAACAATTGATTTTAATTTAGAACTATGTGATCCCTGATTCTCCATTTTGATTGTACATACGTAGGAGCAAGGTTAATCCTTGTCGGGTTCACCTTCCAAAAATCACATCTTTCTAAAATAGTTTTTTTCATTTAAAACTACGTAATCCCTAATTTTCCATTCTGAATGGAAATACGTAGGAGCGAGGCCAAGTCCTTGTCGGGTTCACCTTCCAAAATATTAAAATCTTTTCAATTTTTTTTCTTTTTCATTTAGAACTACATGATCCCTGTATTTCCATTTTGAATGGAAACACGTAGAAGAGAGGCCAAGTCCTTGTCGGATTTACCTCCCAAAATGTAAAATGTTTTCAAAGATCATTTTTCAAATAGTTTTTAAGAACTATGTAACCCTGATTCTCCACTGCAAATGGAGATACATAGTTTTTAAGTTGCTCCCTTCACACACTACACTTTTTAGGCTAGTTCTGTTGTTGTGATATTGGAGCCCTATACCTGGGTCTGAGTGAGCCATAAGGAGTGGAGGTCCAACGATTGTCATGTTAGATCTCGAATCTACTTGGCTATTGTGAAGACTTCATCTAGAGTTTGTTTTCTCTTGACATGTCATATCTGTTAGGTCACCTATCGTTGTGGATTATGTCCAGAACAATATCAGATCATATATAGGGTATAAAAAATTATCACCACCTTTAAAAAGTCATACCATTCCACCAAACATTTTTCAGTGTTAAATAATATTATGATGGTATCAAAAAGGATAAGTTGGCCAAATTAACCCACATCACATGACCTTATTTACCTGCAAATTTTATATGTTCACCACTAAATAATTAAGTGGGACCTGCTTATAATTTCTTGTACAAAATCAAAATATCAGATTTCAGAAAACCAATTTGACTTTCTTCATCACCACAAAAATATGCTTCACACACTTGAATACAACACAACTGAAACTATTAAATACACAATATGAATAGAAAACAATAAGGCAACAATACATTTCAATAACTTAAAAAGTTTGATGTTGATTTAAACTTAAATTATGTGACAGTACATTTCAAAATTACGAAGTTATTAACAAAAAACCTAACTAATGATACCATATTTCAAATATAGGAACTACTTATTGTACTTCCTCGTACTATAAGTTGCAAAAGGAGTCTTATTTTGCACAACTCTTGAAACGCTTGCGTGGATCATCTCCACGTCTTACATACATATTGCTTTGTTGGGATTGGTCACCCTCATCATTTCTAACATCTACTACTTGGGCAAATTCATCCAGGATACCAACACCAAAATCAGCACTTTTAGCATGAACAGACCCTTCACACAATTCAGGAAAATTAGGTAAAACCTTTGGGTAGGTACTATCAAGTGTATGCAAATCATTACCCAGCTGCAAATAATTTTTTTGCAAACTTTGACAAATATTGTCTTCATCGGTCTGAGGTACATCTTCTTCACCAATCTCAACATAGTTATCTTCACCTCCTCTCTGCCCCATATTTGCTTCACCCCACTCAACCAAATTGTCTTCACCATTAGGGTTATGGACTTGTTTCTTCCTATCACAGATCACTGCTTTCAAGTCAGAAAGTTTTGTCTGCAGTTTTTGTATAACTTCTTGCCCATCAACTACTTCCATTAAGTTCAAGTTGCTCCCATCATTACTTCGACATTCATATTCCTCAAAAACTTCTCTAATAAAGGAATTGCTCAACTCTTGTGCAGAGGCAGCAACACCTGAAACAACTTGCAATAGTATAAAACATCAACAACTAACTACATATGACACAATACTCAAAGCTTAATATGTAAATCAAATCAAAGCATACCACGTTATCTTTCATACTCCTTCTAATTACATGGTCCCACACTTTCACATCCATCCAATGCAAGATTCTAGGGAACTTCACGGTTACACATCCTTCATTCGATTTTATAATCAAAAAATGATCAAAAGACCATAACTGAAAATATATAAACAATAGTCACTCACAACTCATCAAAACATACTTTGAACTCAAGATGAAATAAAAAAAAATTAATTACCTGTAACAAATAAACACAACTAACTAAATACAATTGTTTGATAGTTAGTTTGTCCCGCAATAAAGTTTTAGCATCAAAAATGCTTCGAACCAGATACTTATAAACCACATCACCCCAATTATATTTCCCAATAATAGGAAGGTCATCAACAATCTTGAAAAAAATAGAAAACACTCTTCCACTTCGGTTGGGCAAAAGAAACTCAGAAATTCCTAACAAAAGATAAAGCTTACAAAAATTATCTAAAGAAAGGTCTCTAATATTGTTTACTATGTAATCATATAACATCTCAACATCTACAACTTTGTCAGGTCCAAATAAATTCTTGCATTCACTATCTAACCCTTCCATGTTTAAATCAATGAACTCACCAACAACCCTCAAACCCAAACCAAGACATACATCTAGTAAGTTGAAAACAGCAACTTCTTTACGCATGTCGACCCACCAAGCCTTTCCACTCACCTACTGATTAGAGGACTCAAAAGATTCCTAGATATCTTCACAGAATCTTTCAACTCAACCAACCATGCAAATGGTGTTGCTTGAATACATGACCTTTGTTCCTCTGTTAATTTCTTATTCAAACTACCAATCAATTTGGTCTGACAAGAATGCCTCAAACAAATATGGAAAATGGAACAATCAAAATTATCCATTCAAAATATGTCATTTCTAATGAAAAGACAAAAAGCAAATGCAAATATAATCAATCTATAAATATATCATGCACTTAAAATCACTTCCTTCACTGACTTCACTCATAATTATAAACTGAATAAACATTACAGGAAACCAAAATTTAGTAGGTATAAATTAAAATCAGTGCATTTGTACTCACTATAAAGAACTTCACTCAAGCATAAAACACAAATGAAATAATGAGTTAAGGTAACTAAAGTCACCACAACATAACAACCACATCATCTTTCAATATAGCATTATCAATTTATTAACTATACACTACATTACAGAAAAATAGTTAACTCACACAAGGACAGTCAATTATATTGCATATGATTAACAATCATACAAATATACCAACTTAAGTTAACACTTCATTTTACCCAAATATGTGATTCATTTCCAACAAAATACTTTATTTTCACATAACTTATGGTACCTTAATGGTTACTGCAACAACGTCAAAATTTTGTCCAAAATATGTAAGCCAAATTTCCTTCTTTGCCGGAAATCATCACATATGCCTTTGTCAAATAATTACGAATAAACAATTAATACGAAACATTAAGTAAACTTAACTTCATCCACAACTACAAAAAGCACCCACAACCCTAATGCCACTGCATCCAAAACAATATTCCTTCAACCAATTCGATTTAGGATTGTGTTAGGGTTTAAGAAGAAGATACAACCTTTGAAATAGGGGACTGTGCAATTTGATCTTCTCCCAAACCCTCTCCTGGATTTTACTTAAACCCTAGGTTTACCAAAATGGTCGTGTTTCACTTCTATTCCCAAACCACCTCTACATCCTCTACACGAAAACTCTTCTCCCTAACGCTTTCAACAACGAGCGAGAGAGGATACACAATAACTCTTCCATTATTTCATCTTTTCACTATAACACTTTCTCTCTTTTTGCATCACAAAACAAAAAAAGAACCTTTCATGGGTGACAGAATCAATTTTTTCGTAGTGAAGATGTTCGGGCAAAGGAAGGAAGAAGAATGACGATTTGTGGGAGAGAAGAAAATTGTTTACCAAAAAACCACTACTGATTTTTGCTTTTCTCCCTAATAGTTTCTCGCTGTTAGCATTACAATATAAGAAAAGAAATTTTGGGGGAAAAGGAACAAAGGAAAATGTTTGACAGAGCAAAGGAAGGAAGAAGATGAAGACAGATTGTGGGAAATGATATTTTTTTTCTTCAAAAAATTGAAACCATTATCCCTTTTCTTTATCGCCACATAAGTCTTTAATTAAAAAATTAAAAATTTCAAAACTAAATCCACGTATCAATGCCAAGTCAGGGAGTGAGCAGGGAGTCAAAATATGGTAGTTAATATACCATTATCCTATATTTTATACTCACCAAGGAAATTAACGATGGATGAAAAACTTTTGCAAAAATTATTCTCGAAACTACTAGTGTAATAGGACCAAATACTGAGACCCACCATAAAATCACCTCTGCAAAATGAATTAGGAACCCTAACTCCCACCAAACAAAATACATCAAAAGTTCAAACCACCATCAAAATGGAAACTCTACATTAGTGAAACGAAAAAAAATGCTACGTCATTTCTTGAACCAGTGCATCTGATCAATGCCCAAATAAGAAAGGCTTAAATATACATTTGGTCCCTATTTTTTTGTTTTTATTCAATTTGGTCCATTTTCGTTTTGTGTTCAATTAGGTCTTCATTTTCGTCAAATTGTGGTCAATTTGGTCCTTTTCACTAACGGTATTTAAATAGTTAACATTTTTTAACAGTACATGCCATGTGTCAGCTCCTATTTTTTTAAATTTTTTTTTTAATTTTTTTTAAATTATTTTAAATTTATTTTAAATTTTTTTTAAATTTTTTTTAAATTTTTTTTAAATTTTTTTTAATTTTTTTAATTTCAAAAAAATTGTCCACGTGTCAAGTCATTGTGCCACGTGTCAATGCTAGTGTCACGTGTCAATTTATGATTGTATTATTTCTTTTTGTTCAATTTAGTCCCGATATTCATTATTTTTGTTCAATTTAGTCCCTATATTCGTTATTTTTGTTTAATTTAATCACAATTTTTGTTAAAATAGAATCATTTAATTTTTAAAATTGACATTATTATTAGTTATTTTTTAAATTCAATTATAAATTATAATATTTAATTATAAATTGAATATAATTCTTAGATTCAATTGTTAAATACAATATAATTATTTAAATATTATTGAAATATAATTATTAAAATTTTAAAAATATATATTAACATTTTTAAAATTCACATTTAAATTTGAAATATTTAATATTTTTATTGCATTTTAGATATTAAAATCTAAAATATTTTATATATAAATGTTAATTTTACAAATATTAGTTTAGTTTTCTAAAATATTTTGAATATTTAAAATATTTTTATATATAAATTTTAAAAGTATTTTAGAATATAAATATTAGAAAAAAAATTAATAATTATATTCTTATAATATTTTAAATAATTATATTCTATTTAAAAATTAAATATAATAATTTTATTCAATTTATAATTAAATTTAATAATAATAATAAATTCAGATGTCAATTTTAGAAAAAGCATTAATATAATTTGTATAAAAGATATTAAATTTAGTGTTAATTTGGAAGGGACAAAATTGATTTATTTTAACAAAAATTGGAACAAAATTGAACAAAAATAACGAATATAGGGACTAAATTGAACAAAAAAAATAATACTATCACAAACTAACACGTGGCATTAGCATTGACACGTGGCACAATTGTGACTTGACACGTAGACAATTTTTTTGAAATTAAAAAAATTTAAAAAAATTTAAAAACCAGGAGCTGACACATGACATGTATTGTTCAAATACGTTAATTATTTAAACACCGTAAGTGAAAAGGACCAAATTGACCATAATTTGACAAAATGGAGACCTAATTGAACACAAAACGAAAATAGGGACCAAATTGAATAAAATCAACAAAAAAGGACCAAATGTATATTTAAGCCAATAAGAAAATGAAAATGAAATGGAGGAAAGGGAGAAAACTTAGCTTTCCTTTTAATGTGAACAGAATCATTAGCATTAATAGTGGTCTAGTTGGAGATTTTTCCAAGCTCAAATGGTTGTGGCGAAACAACTTCAAAGCGTAGTGACGAGGTGAGCTTCGATCACACGATGTGAGTGTGAGTTCAATTTGCATCTCGATTATGAGAAAACTCGAAGGCGTTAATCTAGTTGAGCTCAATAATCTAGTTGATTAATGAGCCAATGACAAGGTGGACTCAATAATCTCAAAGGTGCAACTGTGAGAAAACTCGAGAACGAAAGACGTGAGAAAGAAGAAGATTGTGACTAGACTAATTGTGAAATGTGAAGGTCCTAAAATTAGGGAGAGACTTAAACATATATGTTAGGTTTGAAACTACAGTCATGGTAAAATCTTAGCGGGTTACATCCATTAACGGATCTTAGAAAGATAGTAGGGGCCATGACCCCAAGATTTGAAAAAAAAAATTTAAAAAAATTTAAAAAAATTTTTAGATTGATTTTTATTTTTTTATGTAATATAATATTTAATATTAATAAATAATAAATAAAAAATTAAACATAATAAAGTAATAAAATTTATTAAGATTTGTTTTTGTTCTCTCTCATCCTAAGTTTATCACGTATTGTATTCATTTAGTGCATCTCTTCTTAAGTTAGACATAAATTCATTTTTCTGACTCTCAATTCTCATCAGTCCTCTTTTAAGATAAAAAAAGTTAACTCTCTCATTTCTCTTTATAGGAAAATATTAGTTTCATATTTAGTTTTTTTTTTCATCTTATGAGTTTTTTGTATATTTATATTTTTATGAATATAAAATAAAATTTATGTATTATATGTTTTTTCACCACCATTTCTGAAATGTGTCTTGATTATAATATTTTTTTAGTAATTACGTATCTCAATTTTTTATTTGATTTTCATAAAATATTTTTTAGTCTTAATTTAAAAAAAAAAATAGGTATATTGATGAAGAATAAAATAATAGATTCATTTTTTTTTAAATTGATAAAAGGGAATATATACTTGAAGATGAAAACAATGCAAAGGGAATCATGATACTAAGAATTGAATTGTTGAATTAGAGAACCATTTCTTATGATTCAAAGAATTACAAGGGAAAAGTTTCATATTAATTCTTTTGAATTATAGGCGAAATGTTCATATTAATTCTTTGGAACTTATTATATGAAAACATTTTCAAATATAAGAATATCTAGGAAAATAGATAAAATTAGAAAAACTTAATTAAAATGAGTTTCATATCAATTACAACTTCAAAAGTATAATCTTTTTAAATATATAAAATTTCAATACAAGGATTTCAATACTAATTGTATTTACTTTTGTTATATTAGTAACAATAATTAAATATATAAAATTTGAGTATATTATTTTAGCTCTTTCAAATTTTTTTATCAAGATCCGTTACTAGTTACACTTATCATAATAAATAGTCATCGATTTTTTTTTTTCCACTAGTGGACAAATTGTTGCATCAATTGGCTTCACACAAGTGACAACTTATATTTTGCAATAAAATTGTAGCGATGACAAAATTTCTTGGGTAAGAAATCACATCTTCCTTACTCACATATCCTCCTATTACAAATACAAGTTTTGGATTGTGTAGACTTTGACCGGTGTCTATGGAGAATCTCCATTTGGTAAAGGTGGTTTCCTCCAGCATATCAATAGAAAAGGAACATATTAGAACCATCAATAATGAACAACTTTCCATCCATCACTAGGACCTAAAGAATATAAAGATTTTTAGTGCTTCAATAAACTAATGCTATTGAACTAATTCCTTCACTAGTAGAAATTCCTAGGGATAGCATAATGTTGTCATCCTTAGTATAATGCCGTCAATCAATAATGATATTGCAGCAACCATTTTACTTAAAACATATATATGCTAAATTTAAATGAAATAATTCCCCTGATGTTGTATATGGAAATTAGAAGGCTAAAGAAGCCAAAGAAGTTACATAATAATCACATTGAGGGCATCCTTGTTTGACTCGAATAAATTAGAATAAGTGGTAAGGTAATTAATTAGAACTTTGTTGAACAATATCACAAAAAGCATTCACAATTTGAAATGTATCTAATAATTCAACCCTAAAATCTATCACATTCATAGGGAAAGAGAATAACATTTGAGTTGAAAAATTATATTTATAATTATTAAAAATAATATAAATGATAAAAATATCTCATATAATTAATAAAATAAGTTCATAAATTACATAATGTACATACTTAAAATAACTACTAAATTCATAAGTGTCTAATACAAATAAACTAACCAATGAAATCTTTTATATCAAAAAGAAAAATTATCGTTTTCTTCCAAATGCTCAACCATTCTCGTGAACTCTTTACTATTTACTACAATATTTTAAAAAAAAATCTTGACACATGTCCTTCCTTTCACTTTCTTTCAAAATAAAATTAATAATAGTTTAATTAACCTTTTTCTTGAAAATAACTAAAGACTCCTTATTCCCTTATTGACTTAATATTTTTCTAACCTTTTTATCCATCCTATCATCCCATTCATTCTCTAGATATTAATTTTTTGATCAAATTTTTCTGGAGCATTTTAACATTTTTAAAAACTCTAACATCCTTTGAAGACCCTCTCCTAGATATTCTCGAGAAATTCCACCTGTTAATACTTTTTCCCAATATTTACATTTCATTTCTTGCTTTGCTTTCTCATTAATAGAAATACTAAGGGTGGACTAAAACTCTATTTGGCCAATCTGATCCACTTTTAAATTGGTTTGGTCAGTTAAGGATCATTTAATTAAATCTGTTTTTAAGATCTGATATATGTTATATAATTTTTCCAAAACAGATTTGTGTTTTAATTATATAGATTTTAAAAATTGGAAAATCCAAAGTTATATTCTGTAATCTGAACCTAATTTCAATCCTCTCCTCTGTTTCAAAATTTTTAGAACCCTAAATCCTCTTCACACTCGAAAATTTCAGTGGAAAGGTAGAGGTAAATCTATTTGGTAATCTTAAATCTTTAGCATACGTTTCTCTTTCGTTCATTGTTCATTGTTTAGTTGAATTTTGATTCATAGAACGCACTTTGGTGCTACTGTTGCACTGGTGGGTGGGTTCGCCGGAGATTAAGATCGAGACTAGAGCACTGCGTATTGGGAAGGTTGTTACTGTTATAAGGTATGTTTCGCTAACTCCCATTACGTTCTTTGGGTTAAAATTGGGTGCCTGTTATATTCACTAAAATTGGATTATTATAAGTCGCACATAAGTTTGTGAATGGTGGTCACTTCAAATATCAGAAACACATTTTTGCACAGGGAAATTTTGGAATTATGAATGCAAAGTTGAGATTGTCCCTTTTCGAGTTTGAGATTCTTTGTATTATAAAGAGATGCATTTTTTACATGGGTGTGTCAGGATTTGCTATTTATTTATTTCTTTTATTTAACAAGTCAGAAGTTTTTCGTAAATTTTTCATGGATTGATATAAACAGTGTTATATCTCATATGCCGTGTGGCAGTAGTTTGTAGCCCTGTGTTGTAAAGAGCTTGAATTTTTAATCATCAATATTTCATGAATTACCATTTCCTTTTAGTTTTTTTGGTTAACTTTAAGCTAATGTTTCTGGTATCTGGAAAGCACATGTGCTAGTGATCATTACATTATATTTTAGTTGAGAGAAGAGTTTTATGCTTTTTCTGTAATAATGTTTCAATTCTGGATTTACTAAAGCTTCGTTATATCACGATATCATTTTCATATTGTTTAGTATCCTTCCTTTTTTGTTGGTCACGGTTCCTTCACTATGGATTTATTGTTTGTGCCCTTGATCCAGTAATCTAAAGTTACTGGTTTCCAAGTATGGTTGTGAAATATTATTCTTACATTCAAGAGCTCCCGGAGGTACAATTCCCCTATATCCCAACTGTGTTGAACAAGCTCTTTCTTTTCCTCATTTTGGAATTGGCTCATTGAGGTTTTTGATTGTATTATTCTGATGTATCATAGCCTTTTAATAAGAAATTTGAAAAATCTTTCTGAAGGTTATTGATTACTATATTTTAAGAGAAAGCAGGAATAGGAAGAAAATAGTTTGTGACCGGAAGAAAATTGAAAATTGACGAGAAAAAAATTTGTTTATCTTGAGCCTTAGTTTTAATATTGTTGGCTTGTATTGATCTTATTAAATATGTTGAGAATTTTGTTGTTTATCTGACGTCATAAATTTTCTTAGTTTTTCATGGACATCTCTTGTGCAATATCATGACTTCTCTTAATTCCAGGTGTTTGCAGGGGTATTAATTGTGAATTTCATTCAGCTGGATAGCTAGCGGCTTTTTTTTTAATCTGATAGACTGTAAAGGATTGCTTCTCGTGTACTGATTCCAAGGTATGGTTGTTTCTCTTGCAGAATCACATTTCTAGGTAGTGAGTTACGGCTATATATCTGTATGCATGTGTTTTAAAAATTAATTTGAGAAAAATAGTTAAACCAGCTCTGGAACGAATGATTCATGTATAAGTCAGATTATACCCCATTACCAATCTAGAAACAAGAGAATACATTGTTAGTGAGAAACGGCAAGTGCACCGGTCGCACGTAGCAAGTAATAAATATTGTTCTCTTCACATGAACTTGTACAACACATGACAACTCTTGCAATCGACAACTCAAGCAAATAACAAATGTTTTCTCACAATATTTTATTCCATGTCCCTTCTAATGTGTCATTTTATTAAATTGGATTTTTTTCTGCTTATCTTAAGATGAGACATGAAAACTTGACATTCTTTACTGTAATCACTTGAACCCTCTCAATCATGGCGGTGAAGTGTGTTTTATATACATAGTGCACTGTGGGTTAGAAATCATCTGTTCTTTAAGTTTTAAGTCATTCATTAATAACTTATTTCCTTGTCTCTTTTTCAATAACTAACTATTTTCAATAAATTTAATAATGATTACTGATTGCCTTTTTAGTGATCGAAATAAACAACTTGCATCATAAAAATTTAACAATGATGAACACATATACATGGTAACTTTTTAGTGATGGAACAGTCTGGTCCTACAATTTTCTCCTAAAGCATCCGTACATCGTTCTCCAAATACCACCAATCCTGCTCATACAGTTGGAGACGGTGGTAACACTGAAGCTAATAACACTCAACAATCACAAACTCCTGAACATGTATAAAGGAAATGGTAAACAAAGGTGTGTTAAGAAGGCTATTTGAAATGAGGGGAAAAAATAATGTCTAGTAAGGTAATTTCATAGATGGAAGGGTAAAGTGAATTTAGCAAGTAGGGAGTGTAAACAGCAAAGGCATGAAACAAATCCCAATTTATCTGGTGGGCTGTTTAATTCCCAGATTTGCTATCATGCTGGGAAAACAAATCAATTCCCCAAGGCGTTTCTTCCTCTCCCTTTGTTTTACCATTGTTCATTCATCAGCTAACTCTCTTGTAGGAAGCACTGAAACTGTAACAATGTCATGCTAATTCTATGCTTTTCAATTTATGCTTTCAGGTTAGTTAGCAATTCGACTATAATTTCCATTTTGCCCTTTGATTGAACTCTTTAGGGTTTCAAATGAATTTGATTTTTCTTCAAAAAGACAGTGAGCAATGCTGGGCTTTTCATATGGAGAAATATTTCTGTTGCTTGGAGCCACTGCTGCTCTGATAGGTTGGGTCATGCTATTCTTACATCTGTTTATCATATGCAAAATTTTATATTATTTATAGTACAAATGTGAATTGTTATGTGCGATAGGTCCAAAGGATTTACCAATCATATCCAGAACAGCAGGGAGACTTGCTGGTAGAGCTATCGGATATGTACAATTGGCTCGTGGTCAGTTTGAAAATGTTATGCAGCAATCCCAGGCTCGCCAGGTATTCTCATTTTCCAAGTTACCAGCAGTATTATAAAACCTACAGGAGTTAGTTTCATTGGGTTTTTATAGATTGTGTGTTTTGGTTGCATGAAGGCAATAACTAGTTGCTTCCAGGTAAATATCATTAAGCACTTTCTCTACAGAAACCAAACACATACCAAGTCATAATATTTAGGGCTGTAAATGTCTTATGTTTTTTTATAAGCAATAATTAATATGTGTACACAAAATGTCAGTAAATGTCTTATGCTTAATTGGAGAAAAGATGATTTTGCATTGTAGAATATTAACACGAGGTTTATTTTGTATTTATTGGACAATAATGTCAGATATGAACATAAAAGTTAGTGAAATATTTTTACTTCATTGAGGAATCTTTGTCCATTGCTAAGACTTGGTTCTGGTGACAAATTTCTTTTTATTGTATTGGCCTATTTTGTCTTAGGTTCATAAGGAACTGCAAGACACAATGGCTCAGCTAGATGCTATTCGTCATGAAATTCGAAGCATATCAATCATAAATCCTGGCCCTTTGACACGAAGGTTTGCTGACAATCCTGACCAGACATCTACCCCAAATGGTATTGTTTACTACTTTGTTTTGGAGTGTAGTAGCATTATAATCGTTTACAGATGCAGTTGTTGAGATTTTGTTTAATCCTGTTATCTCTTTTGGATAATATAGACTGTAAGAAATCAGAAGATTCTGGAGAGAATCACCCGAAACCCACTGATATCAAGGTTTATGAACCTAACCCACAAAATGAGACAAGTATATACTGGTATAGGAACTGAGTGTGCTTATATGCCTATATATTTCCAGGATTCAACTTCTGTATCTTATAATTCATGCAATATGCAAAATCAAGCAACCATTTACGCCAGATTGGCAGAGTCCCCTTCCATAAAGAATGAGTTGTCAGCAAGTAGTCCTGAAGTGGAGAAGATAGACGACAAACTGCAGCTTACTGTCTTACCCATATCCGCTGAAAATGCTGGACTGTTACCAAATCGTGGGGGTATGATATTTTTTGTCTTATTGGTTTTTCTTATCAAGAATTTCTCATGAGTTGGACAATCACAGCACTCTTTACTCGGTATTTTTATGTTTACAGTTTGTGTGCTATATAGCGTGATCATTGGTCATGTGATGTTGTTTTTGGATTCCTATCTATGTATGCCATACATGCATATGTAAAGGCACTAAAATATTTAGCTTCTTTTTACCCGGTACACAACCGGTGCTGTTTTCAGATATGATTAGTTAATCTGCATACCTTTGGTTATAGACGATATTTGGTTAGCTCGAAGACCCGGAAGTATAGACTGTTTGCCGAGCTTCATTCATTTTTATACTATGGCACATTTTCCATAGGCTATAGGATATTATAAAAACTGCAAATTATTTTTCGTTTTTCTTCTTTATGAATGCCTGATAGCTTTTTGCCTTGTCTGTCCATGCTTGATGAGAATCTGTTTGTTTTAGAACGATATCTGATATGAAACAACTTGTTTTTGTTTCATTAACAGCTGATGTGAAAGGATCTGACATAGTTCTAGAAGCAATTTTGGAGGCAGAGGTAGCTCATAACGCAAAGGAATTCTTTTCGCAGCCCCAAAACCAAGTCAAATAAAATTGATTAGGTAATCCTCCATAAACATAGTACCTTAAAATCTGTAGATGGTGAAGTTTCTCGCATTGTTAAATGCAAAATAATAAGATATCGATTCTTGAATTTTTGGTGTTTTGGTTTGCTGTATGGTTGAGTACCTTAATTCTGGCTTTTGGCAGGGTATTACCTGGTCCTTTGTAAGTTAAGTGATAAATTTAAATGAGTTTTAAAATAGTTGATAATTTAGTTTTTAAAACTTGAAAAAATGATATATATGAAAAAGAGAGAAGTAGAAATCAGTTATTAAAAGGTTCCTTCTCATATCAAGTGATTAACATAATTTTTTTTGCAATGGTTTTTCTAGTAGTATAAATATTTATTAATTTGATTTGGATATTAATTCTTTTTTTTTTTGAAATTTCAATAAGAAAAAGCCTTAATAATAATTTTTAGGAGATGCTGATGAAATTGTAAAGAATATCTTATTTGTACATTTAAAATCTGTGTTGTAAAATGTAGATCCCTATGTGTGCACTACGGAAAGTGTACGAAGCATGGGTAGCCCTAGCCCGTGGGACGGAATGTGCACAATGCACAAACACTCTTTCGATGGAAGAAAATCTTGTTTATTTGAAGAAAAATATGATAAAACAAAATGTTTTAATATCAAAGATACTTTGTACCGAAACATTCCGTTTTTTCTTTTATAAAATTTTAAAATCGCCTTTTCTGGACTTCTGAAGATTTTTCATTTTCTTTTCATAGGATATGGGAGAGGAAAGATCTTTTTTGTTACACTTTATAGGCTCCTTCGGCATGTCTCTTTTTTTCTTCTTGCACCTCCATTAACTTGATAGAATTACATTTTTATCCTCTTCTTCCATCATCTTCCATCACCCTCCACCTTCGTCTTCACCACCCTTCTTCCACTCAAATCATCAAGTCTCATCCTCCACGCCATTCACAATCTTTATTTGTTTCTTCCTTTATTTCCACACATGACTTTTTTCAACCTCTCCGTCACCACCATTCTTAACCCTTCCATCACCACCCCAAAACACCATCATCTTCCTCATCCTCCATTCTTCTTAATAAAGGGCATTGGGAAATAAAATGGCCAATAAATAGGGTATTGGAGAAGAAGATAGAGGAGAGGTAGAGAGGAGAATAAGATTATACATAAAATCCGGATTGAGTGTTTAGGAAGATAAAATTTACCCTACACCTTTTTTTTTTAATATATTTCAGAGTGAATGTTTCCAAATATATTTTCATGTCTGAAAATATCTTTCTAAACACATAATACAAATAATTTTTTATTGGGTGTCAGAATATGTTTTTATTTGCTAAAATATGTGTATCGGGGAAGACATTTTCAGATTCAGAATTACATTCTATAATACTCATTCCAAATATACTTTTATGTTTCGGAAAGATATTTTTGAATTGGTTCTTAATATAAATATTTACATTAACTAGTTAATTTGTTTCCTTTATAGATTATATGTTGTATCTAAAAATAACTACTGTGAGTTCTAAGAATTAAAAGAAATTAATTAGTATTAATTGACACAACCAATGTGTAGTCGATGTACTGTGAGCAAGTAGTCAAAATTAATATTTAAATTATAAAATCGTAGTATAATATAATGAGTAAGAATGATAGTAGAAAATCATAAAATTGTATAAATTTTTATATATTTTTTGTTTTTGATTGCACTACCTTTTTCCACTTTTGCTATTCTTGCAGAGATGAATTCGGCTTAAATTAAACTTAAACCTAAGAGTGATTGTGATTAAAAATTTTTACGTGTTGTCATCACATTTTCAAATAAGATCATATTAGGTATCACCATGAACTTTGACATCAAAGCTATTTTGACACCCAAAACCTAACAATAGTTGGCCATCACAAGGAAATTTATTAAAAAGATAAAATAAAAATACAAAAACATGGGGAACCACACCACACCTATGATAAAAATTACACTTCACGAAACATAGACAAACTATACCAATTATGAAAAAAATTTAAATAATACATGGAGGTAAAACATTAAACCACTTATATTGTTATCCATGAATCAAAGCTAGATTAGTTATCTTATCAGCACAATGATTTCCTTCACGAAAAACATGAGTAACTTTAAACTGCATATGCAAACAAAAAAACCGTGACAGATTAAAAAAGAATCATTTTTCCAACCAAAACTTTTGAAAGCTCTCCCTCTAAGCATGCTCCAAAGCATAAATGACCATCATAAATTCAACATAAATAGAATTCTGTACTGGGAATGTCAACGGGGCGGGTAGGGTACGGGTAGTAGTTCCCCCGTACCCTACCCACTGAATAAATATTCGCCTCGTACCCGTACCCATATCCGTCGGGTATCCGTTATGCGGGTACCCATCTATTTTTTTCATATCTGCGGGTATCCACGGGTACCCGCAGGTATTTACAAAAATATTTAAAAAAATAATTATTTAACCATAATTATTTTTTGGATCAACAAGTCACCTTTCTCTGATTGATTCTTGAAAAACAAACAAATAAAAAATCACTACCAATTTATATTATAGTTTATTTTTGAATAAAATATTAAAGAAATTACTAACTTCATCAATGTCCACCTTTTGCAACATTGTATAAAGT
>Ga0214542_1002346_pt1 | contig 39169 bp, 16 predicted proteins | sample CNSS1metaG_FD_160096 | JGI IMG/M metagenome (GOLD analysis project Ga0214542, IMG submission 160096) | Root nodule microbial communities from cowpea collected in UCLA plant growth center, Los Angeles, California, USA - CNSS1 | ecosystem: Host-associated > Plants > Roots > Nodule | place: USA... | reverse complement strand
AAGTATCATAATGTTTTATTTATGTACAAATCACATCAATTACTATTTGTACTGTGTGTTGTAAATAAAATAGACATGAACCTTTTTTTTTATTTGACCAAAAGACAAGGCTTCTGTATAGAGGTTATTCTTTATCATGAGAGTCTATTTTGACAAATCAATAAAATATTGAATTGATTGAATTCTTCATTAAATAAGAATTTTATTATTATTATGAATTATTGAATTCATTTAATGAATTCTAAAAGAAATGAGTTGAACTTCATTTTACTAAGAATTCAATTTTGTAATATTTCCTCATTTTGACAGAATGTTTAAAATGGTCCTCATTTGTATCGAATGTTTAAAATGGTCCTCATTTTCGCAATTCGTGTTTTATTTGGTCATTTTCTGTAATGCCGTTTAAATCATTAACGGAACATTGTACAGGTGGCATAGTTTGTATTAGGGTGTGTTACGTGTACTGTACATATGACTAATTAACGTTAATTCTTCAATTTAGGGGAAATTTTGCAATTAGGAAAATTTCTTCGTCTTCGTCTTTCTTGAGCTCGGATTTGCAAGAGAAGCAGCTAATACTTGTCATTTCATCATTGGATTACAGAGGTATAACAATAAGGTATCTGTAAGCATCAATATTTAACTCTTTAATCCTTAACATCACTCTTTCCCAAACTGCTGGGTGTGTGCTCCTAGCAGCCTTCCACAGTATGTTTAATTTTTTGCCAGAGAATCTTTTATTTGCATACAGATGCCTCATGCAAAATATTAGCTACAACGACAATCCAATGATGGAATGACAAGTATTAGTTGCTTCCTCTGCAAATCCGAGTTCAAGAAAGACGAAGATGAAGAGATTTCGCTAATTGCAAAATTTCCCCTAAATTAAAAAAATTAACGTTAATTAGCAATATGTACAGTACACATAACAAACCCTAATACAAACTGTACCACATGTACAATGCTCTGTCAATGAATTAAACAGCGTTACAGAAAAGGACCAAATAAAACATAAATTGCAAAAATGAGGACCATTTTAAACATTCGGTAAAAAATGAGGATCATCCGCAACAAACACTACGAAAATGAAGACCAAAAAGGTATTTAAGCCTTTTTTTTATGTTCATATTTATTTTTTAAATTTAACCTTTAAATATTTGTTTTTAAATAAATTAATATATAAATTTCCTAGTACTTTGATAATATATGTATTTCTTACACATCATTTATCTCGTCTCGTCTATTGGTTAATATGATCAAAATTCAATCTATAAGGAAGTATTTGACAAAAATTGCTTTAAATCGGTTTTGTCTATCTTTTATCTTTCATAAGCACATAATCAATCATGTTAAATTCATAATCAATTTATCTTCAACCAAAACTAGTTTTTTATTGGTCTCACAAATATTCAATTGTTTGAAGCAGTATTAAATTATATTGTTCAAAATGTTTTCTCTTTTGTTTCACATTTAATTAATTATTTTGATAAAAAAAGTTTTCATATATATATATATATATATATATATATATATATATATTACAAATAATTGATTACGTTTAAAAGTAACTTATTTTAAATGGTTTTTTTTTAAAAAAATAGTCTTCTAAAGAAAGTTTCTTGAAATATTATTCACCAAGACCGTATTCTTATGAAAGTATTTACTATTTAGAGATGATGGGAAACGATGATTCTAAAGAGTTTTTGTGTTCTTTTTTGTAGATTTGAAAGCGAAGGATGACACTAATTTAAGGCACCCCTCCCTGCATCACATCCCGCTAGCATGGTGAGATTGGAGAGTGATTGAGATAATTTTATGCTTATGCCCTCGTTATTTCAGCTCTAGCAGGTGAGTTTCTTCCATACCACTCTCATCCCTTTTTTATTTCTTTCTCTTCCTTTGAATATTCATTGGGATTTGCTACCTTTCCACCACTGTTGGTTGTTGAGAAGAGGGATGGTGGTGACGATAGTAGCACGATGGAGGGTTGACGAAGTGGATCTGTGCATATCTTTTCTTTGGAACCGAATATGTTTTTGTGGGTATTTAATGGAATCTGTTCCCTTTTTGTTGAATTGGATTCCAACTTTATCAAGCACATGCATGGTTTCGTTTTAATCGGTTCCATTTTCATGTAACCTATTCCACTCCCATTTGTGGTGTTTTTGTAAATTAATATTAAATTTTTTAAATAAAATATATTTTAATATTATTTCTTTTCAAATTAATAAATATTGTTAACATTTTTATTTATGATAATAATATATCAAAAACTAGTTACAACTTATCTAAATATCATTTTATTATACTTTTTTAACATCAAGGATAATTAGGTTATTTTACATATTCATCTATTAAATTTAATTTTTTATTAGTCACATCGGTCAATTTCTTCACAAACTTTTATAAAAACTATTCTCAAATCCACTCCACTATCATCCTCAAATCCTTAAAAAAGAACAACATAAACCTCACATTTTAATCAACTCAAATGAATCCTCTCACTCTCCCTCAAATCATCACTCACATAAGAACACACCATAAGATTGTGTTCTTATGGATAGATGGACTTGGGAAGAGTGTGAAGATCGATTTGTGTAAATTTATGTGCATGAATATGTGAATTTTTTTATGTGGATTTAGAAGGTAAAGTAAGTGAGTTTGAAGATAATTTTTATAAAAATTAGTGAGTGATTTGAATGATGTGATAGATAAAATAAAAAGTTATAATAGATAAAATTTGATAATTACTAAAATAGCCTTAATATATAAACATATTAAATAATTTTTAGATTAGTTAATAAGTAATATTATTATTATTATTATTATTATTATATATATATATATAATATTAATAATTTATTAGACATATATTATTAATTATTATATTATATATATATATATATTATTATAAATATATGTTATTAATTTTAATAATTATTATACATATAATATATTATTTATTATTATTATTATTTTATTATATATATATAAAATAAAATAATAATAATAATAGATAAAAAAATTAATAATAATAATCAAAATAATAATAATAATTGTATATAATTATTAATAATATATATTTTAATTATAATTTAAGAATAATATATTTTGTAATTATTAATATTTGAAACATTATGAAAAAAAGAAATTATTTTAGTATGGTTAAAATAGTAAAATCATATGTTATTTTTGTAAATCTTCGCATTTTACACTACTAAAAAGATTATATTTCCTGCCAATTTTGTTTTGAAATGTTTTTCGTAGGAAATACTTATAAATTTTTGTTGTGAAAAAAAAATTGCAATAAATTGCTGTCAATTTTTTTGCAAAATATTTTTTATAAAACACTTTTCGTAACAAATTTTGTAGGAAATATTTACAAATTTTATAATTTTGTAGAAAATAATTACTCATGAAAGAATTATCTGTCAATTAAAATTCTTGAAAAAAATGACAAAAAAGAGTTATTTCTTGCAAAAATTTTTTAACAAATTTGTAAAAAAAATATCATGTAATATGAGAATTTATAGTAATGTTAGCATGGATGAAGATTTTATACAATCTTGCAAATCCGTCTCTGCATATATTTTTAAATTACTGTAAAGGAACACGAAAAGCAACCACAATTCATCAGTGTAAATTAGTGGATTTGTAAAATCTGGTCAAAGGAACACTACATAAGTGTTGAGAAAGATTTGCTCAAGATCAATCAAAGAGTTTGATTACGCTATAAGTTGTGTGTTGTAAATCTTTTAGAAATTATTTGCCCCTCTGGCTGATGTTTTTTATTTTTATTTTTTATTTTAGCAAATTGTTATACACCAGTGTGGTAGTGTGGTGTGTTTGTAAATAATTGAATGTTTTCACTACCTATTAATTTTTTCTTGAAGGGTGTTTTAAGAAGTGTCATGTAATTCTTATTTTAGTTACACATCTTGTATAGTAATGAGATAATTCAAGAATTTAGGAAAAAAATTTGTTAAGATTATCTTGATTAAATTGGATGTAGATGTTTTAATAATACAACCAATATAAAAGTTTGTATGTTCTTATATTTTCATCTTAATCATAATATTTCATTCTTCTTTGATTCATTGAAGCTTTTATCATTGTCTATTTTTATTCTTTGTGTCAAAGTTTTCAAGAAGTTTTTAAATCACAAAAGACTATTTTTTTTAACCAATGCATCCTCCTTCTAAATTATAATTTAATTCATACTAATTAAGATAGTAAAATTTAAGTCTAATTCAATCTCACCAAATTGACTTCATAGTGAAGTTTTCACCTAATAGTAAGTAACACAACAAGTCCACCTAGTCTTGATTTAAATAGACTATGACTTTAATTCAATTAAACCTGACTCAATTTTATACAACTGACTCAATAAAGTGATTATCCCTTACTGGTATAGTATACTAATACACTCCCTCATATTGATGACATCCACTATAAAAATATAATTTGAAAACCAACTAATATCCATTAGGATAAACTCTTAATGATTCTGTTACCATATTAAGTTGAGAAAATTTAAACCTAATTTAACCTCACATCAAAATCACATTAGTCAAATAAAATTTGCATTCATCTATATATTATAATTTGGTTATACATTTAACTCTATCTCTAAAAATATTTTGTTTTACAACCAATAATTTTTTCTTTTACATTATTAGTATATAATAATAGAATCATTTAGTTATTATATAATATATATTTATTATTAATTAAATTAGGTGAAATTGAGAAGTGAATATATGAGAAATAATTTATTTATTTAGCATGAGATTTTGTAATTAATGATGTAGCAAAAAGAGTGTGATGGGGCAAAAGAAATTTATAGACATAAAAAAAAGAAGGAAAGGCATGTGTTTATTGATTTGATTCACTTGAGAGGGTCCCACACAGAGTTTAGAAAAAAGGACAACACAAAATAATAGGGATTTTGTTTGTGTGGGAAAGGATCTTGGACACTCCTGTGGAGCCCACAGGATCAGGACCATCTGTCCCTTTATCACCGGCATGCCCTCCACATCACGTGAATCTGATTCCACCCTTCACCATATCAATGCTTCAAAATACACTATAATTAATTTGGTTGGTTATAAGATTGATTAAACTTTAAACACGAATATTTTTTATTTTCAGTTTCTAAATTATTTTTGTACAATTTTTTTATAAATATGCATTAATTTGATCATGATAATACATATAAGTATAAATATTGTATTAGCATATTTATTAACCAATATTGAATATCAAAATCATTTTTATATAGTCAGAATGAATATTTTTGCACAATCAATCTATTTCTATCTGAGTGTGGGGAAAAGTAAGAAAACAACTTATTTATTATGCTTTCAAGAAGATAATGCAACATACTTTTTTAGAAATTTTTCTTTTCTTAATTTTAATTTACACAAGTAAACACCTACATGATATAAAAAAAATACAATTACTGGTTGAACAAATTATTTTAACATCCTTAATATAGTCGATTTTCTTTTATCCTATAAAATATATTTTAGTTTTTTCCTTCAAATAAATTGTAACATTTGGTACATAAAGGTATTTAATGCATTTTTTATAATTAAAATTATATACATATTTTCAAAACTATAACTACACTACTATTAGAATATTAGAATTTTCTTCATATAAATTAGAAAACACGTGTCTCTCTCAATTTAATAAAGAAGATAAGAGGACATGTAATTTATGTCATAATAACTTATATTAATATTAATAGGAAGAGTATCCTATCACAATAGAAAATGGGTAGGGTAATAGATTGATTTTTCCTTCACAATTAATGTGAGTAGGGCCATTAATCTGTAATATTGATTTTTCTAGGTTTTATTAGGGTTTGATGAAGAAGAAGCAGATTTTGTTTCTTCTTTGAAATTGTGTGTGCCACACCACCCACTACTTCCTATAGGGGTCACGCTCTGCCCATGAAATTGACTAATTATTCCTTTTCCATTTTCAATTATAGGCAATGGTGGAAGCATTTGATTGGACGCAACTCCACCATTGCTTAAGGGTGAAAATATTGACTCATTCAATTATCATCATGCACCCAAATGCATGATCTTCCATCACTTTAATCTATTTCTAGTACCATCAACATGCCGTGTGGAATTTGAATGCCCTAATTTTACACACAAATCAAAGTTCAAGAATGTTCAAACAATTAATCAATCACTTGTGTTTTTTTGCATATTTTAACTTGTTGCATGTACTTTGTAATTGAGAGAGATGTCTCAATATTAGGTCAAATCTTTGTTTGTTTTCTAATGACCTATAAAGAGTGCATTGAAATAGTAGGTGAGTAAAAATACACATAGACCTTTTTTTTTTTCTTTCCTTCCACCCATCATTCATGTCTCTCTCTAGGTAAAAGAAAGTGTCACTTAGCACTTGAGTGTTTATGGATGATTATTCAAAAATTGCTTTTTATTTGGGGGACTTGTTTGGTTCATGTGTAATAAATGATTGTCACAATTTCTCTTTTCTCTTTTGTTTCTTTTTTCTTGAGGTGGTGATAAGTTGCTTCTCATGTTATTGATCACCCAATTTGGTTATAATGATTTTTAACCAAATTCATTTTATTTGATTTATAATTTTAATCATTCTTTATCTATAATTTTAGTAAAATTGTTTTTTCATAAACAAATTTTGTCATCTGTGCAAAATTTGTGCAATTTAGTTAAATAAGAAATGATTCCTTATTACTAAGATACTCTTTTAAATTTGGTTTATATGAAACCAAATTTAGAGTGATCAACATTTGTCAAAAAAAAAAATCAAGACATCTCAAGACTATGCCAAATGGATCATATAAACATTTATTTTTGTCTCCTATACCTAAAACACATATTTTTTATTGAAATCACCATTCCTAATGATATACTTTATTAATTCTTATACTAACTCCAACTATAGTTGAGAATAGTTGAATAAGTAATAGGAATCTATTATATATATAATGATATGGAAGTGTAACTTTCAAGTGAGAAGAATGGTTGAGTTAACACCAAATGAGTACAATCCCTTATATAGTGCATCCAAATTGATGAATGGGACCCTTTGGGTATCCTCATCGGATAGAAGAAAAAGAGATTGTGATGATGCAACGATTAATTTAAGAAAGTAACAATAGAGACATCATTTTTCTGATTAAAGAAAAGGCGACAAGTTTGAAAAATAAAATAAAATAAAAAAGGTTTATTTTATTTATTTATTAAAAAGATAATTGGGATTGTGAAAGAGTGATTTGAAGTACTTTGAGTTTTGTCAAATGGCACATCTCGTGAAGGTGTGTTTGGTTGAAACATTGGAAATGACCTTAATTAAACAAATGAGGAACAAGAACAAAAACCCATGTAATATAAAACATTATTAACAAAGTGAAAGACAAAGCAACACTAACCCACTATGCTCCATGTCCCCTTTCTAAGAAAGAGACGTGTGAATAAACTAACCCACTTTCACTCCTATTTGGTCTCTTTTTCGCATAGAATCACACATCCTTTTCATGTGGGGTAACCCACCTTTTCTCTCCCACCACCTTCTCCAATGATATTCATTTGGATAATGAATTGTTCATTAAACATCATTATCTATGTACATGGTTAATTATAGCATTGAAAATCGAACATCAAATTAAAACTCAAAATTAAAAAAATCCATAGTCACGTACGCACTACGCACCTAGCCATAGCCTCTCACCTATTACGAGAATGACACTTAACCTAATGACATAGGAAAATGAAAGGCTTGTTCGTGTTCTAAGGGTATGTACCTTGGCCCATGCTTGTTGTTGCTTTCTGAATCTTTATGGTTCTAAAAATGTGTAAATGCGTTAAACTTGGTGCAAAAGGGGTTAGGGATGTGTGTCACGTAAGTTGTCTATATCGGTGTTTACATATTCCAAAATTTCAGTTGAAGGTTGGGGTGGACCTACCCCTAGTATTGGGGGGATATAGAACAAACAAAGCAAAGCAAATAACATGGGTCTAATTAAAGAAGGCATTAGGGTCCATGATGGGGACCCTAACTTTTCTTACCTTGTGAAAGGGGCACTCATGTTACTCCATCATCTTACAATTGATTTTGTTGCTTCCTTTTGTTCTATCCTAATACATGCTTCCTTCACATGACCCCACACATCACAAGTCCCTTGAGGAGGAGGAGGAGAAAATTTAAATGATGAGACATTGGGTTAGATACAAGTTCAAATCAAATCAAATGAACAACATCATCATAATCATCATGCTGCCACCCAAAGTGCCATATCTAACTCTTTTCTCCAAAATAAATGTGAATCACAAAGTCCAAAGGTGCTACACTAAAAATAAGTTAAAAAATTCATCCATGTAATTCTTCCTTTCAATATCTTCAAATGTCAACTCGAATTATCCCAATTTTAAACCTAATTTAATCTTACATTAATATTAAAAACATAAAATTAAATTAGGTTTTTCTAATATTAAGGACTTTAAACTTGAGTTAAGTTTACGTATACAAATTAAATTTTAAATCTAATTTAACAGTATAAAACTGTTTTATAAGGTGAAATTTATATTTATTTATATACTATAAATTTACTTTATCTTTTAACTAATCTGGTTTCAAACCCATGTTCACGCTCTTCATTTTCATAAATTGAAGTGGTGAAGGAGACTTTTTGTCATAGAAATGTTGGGAAAAAGAAGGTGATAAAGCTTGAAGCTGCCGTGATATTGTGAATTTTCCTCTTAAAAGTTTTTTTATTTTTTTCTTTTCCTCTTTATGACAATTATGCATTGCTTTGGAATGATGCAACCCCCATTGGCAAGATGCTAACGTTTATATATCTTTTACAATTTTCACAAGGTTTGATTCCGGATTGAATGTGTAAGGATAAGGAGAGTGACATGTTTTGTTTTTTAGGAAAAGGCATGGTGGGTCAAGAAACCCACAAACCCCCAAAAGAAAGAGGGCACAAACCATTCACCTTGAAATCATATCTCACGCAATTAAATTTACTTTATGGGGGAATTTCAATGACCTGCCATGAATCTACTTTATAAGAAGGGATTTGGTTTGATGGGTGTGGTGGTATAAGGCTAAAGAAAGGGACAATATTTATTGCAATTTTGAAGGCACAAACACCCCCCACTATGGATGAAACATGGGAGAGAGAGGAACTCAAGAAAATAAGAAAAAAAAAAAAAAATACTATATACATATGAAAAGTAGGAACATTTGCAACTATTCTTTTTTCTCTTCCCTTTTGACAAGATTGAAGTGTTCAAGTGTAAACATCACCCTCCCACTAACATAATATCCATGTGTCAATGACTTAGAGTCTTGCCCATCCCATTAATTGATTCTTTGGGATTGTGATTGCAAACCCAACTTCCACATCTTGCCTTAAATCATTATGCCTCTCTCCCCTTTTAATTGTGAGTGGGGACATTGCCTAAAAGTCTTTTAATAGTAACTTGTTGTCTACATTAGCCACTCCTACACAAACTATCCTCTTAACCCACTTGTTCTTAATAGATATGCTTTTTTAATTTATATGTGGATGGTTACTCTCTTAATCACTACAATTATTATCAGCATCACTTAGTTCAATCTTCAATGTCATAAAAAGAGCCATTTTTATGTTATCATTTTTAAATTGAAATGAGTGCTAATTTTCTTGATTGGTGTGTCAACTCAAAGGCTTGTTGTATCTGTGATTTCAAGTCCTTGTTTTGTTATACTGTCAAGAATCTTGTTGTATTGTGCCTCATAGATTTCAAGATGAAAATATTCTGTACATGAAGAACTTTGAGTATGAACACTAGTAAATTTAATCAGTTTGATATATGAAGATTTTGTTGGAAATAATTCGATATCGGATAAAAATGATAAAGTTAAAAAATCTATAAATTCATTGTCTTGAAAATTTTAGGTTTAATAATGTCTTCTAATGAATATGAAATAGACCCATCAGATTTTTTTTTTCTCCCGACGCTTTCTGATGGCTAGTAGTGTTTCATGTTGAAGAGAAAGGAGATTGACATTACAGAAATCTTCCAGCTAACACTCCAAGACAAGATGTATGAGAGAAAAAAAGAAAATGTATTTGGTGTTATCATCAATGTGAGAGTGCATGATAGTGTGGTGTCCACAATTCTTGTTGTAAATGAGGAACATTTGGCCCACCCTTGAAGTGGACCCTAGTTTTATGTTGCTGAGGCAGAAACTTGAATTGGATGAGTATGATATGACTCTGTTGCTTTCTCTCTAGTTTTTTCTGTAATCACTTTCAAGTTTCTGTTTATTCACTTTTCTTTCTTGAAATATAAGGAAGAAGTTAAAGCCACAGGCCATGACATTATTCTATAACCGAGAGCATGTGCAGTATCAGATTTACTTTTTTCTTCCCAGTGATTCTGAAAGATGGTTAGTTGCAGTGTTTACACACCTCACACTTATCTGCTGAATTTTCATTCCACTATTGGCGAATCCAATCAATAATTTAGCAGAAACATCAAAAGATGTTCATCATATGAAATATCATAGACATTATTCATATTCATATGACAGATTTGAATCCCAGGTACAGTGTTCTTGGTGCATGTGGACTAAAATGGTAACATGTAACATGTTTGATGTTCCGATATTCTACCTCAACAACTTTATGGAACTAGACCCATAATTTTGGTCTTGGTAATATGTGTTTGGTTTGTTTTACTTTTCTTTTTTCTCTCTTGAATGAGGCCAAGTATATCAACAATGAAATATACAGTATTAAAAATGGACTTCCAATGTATTTTATTGGAATTACCATTTTGGTGAAGGTGTGTGTGTTTTGAATTTCCAGCACTTTTATGGAGCCATAATTAAGGTCTGGTGCAGCAACTACCCACATGGCACTTGACACATGTAATGATATTGCAGGAAGCTAAAATGTGAGTTGATGTACTTCCATACGAGAGACCCTAAATCTGACAAAATATATAGGGCCACCTTGAAAAAGGAGGGCATGTGTGATTAAATGTTGGGCCTAAACAACACTGAGGTCCACTTGAATATGGCAACAACAACTTGACCCCTTTGATCAAGCAATGCCTCTATTTAACAAAGATGTAAGGGTTGTAACGGAATATTAGACTGTGACTACACAGCTGAGACTTGTCCCCACCTTACCTGGTCATAGCAGAAAGTGTAATGACCTCTACACTCTCCTCCATGTGCTTATCATTCATTGATGTTATGTGGGTGATATCCCAGCAATTAATGCTGCCACCTACGTATACACATTCATTGTTGCTCTTTTCTATCCAAATTAGTTAATTCCTTCACATTCATACATAAACTCAAAATTCAATTGTGATTCACCACCTATACCAACAGAAAATAAGAACTAAAACATCTGTCAGAGAGAGAAATGAATAATGTGTATTTTTCTTTCTGATAAAATGATGTTATGTTACACAAGTGATGCATGTATCACCTGCTACTGTTGGAGTTAAAATACAGTTACATGTGTGAAAACACATGGACTGGTATAAGAAAAATACTAAGGTAGGGGTTGAATTGAGTGAAGCAAACATTGAATCATTGGATGTTGAAAAAGACACCGTTGTTTGATATATAGTAGTTTTGACGAAAGATCTGAAAACATTGTGCATGTGAAGCAGACAAAGTGTGCCACAAAAACATACAAGAATACATAACACACACGTCAATACAACCAGTGTGAGGTAACGTCTAAATGACCCTCTTTCAGTTACATGTATATGTCCTTGGGATATATATTGCTTTCAAACATGAAACTCGTAGTGAGTGAACTTTAATGCATAAGTTTTATTCAAAACCAAGTTTGCTCTGAACAACTACAGTTAACAGTTTGATTGAACATTAATTTTGGAGTTACTGATATGTACCATAGAAGGCATGGTAGAAAAATAAAGAACCACTTTGTTTATTTTTCTGGTAATAAAAGATTGAAGTGGAGGCTTGTTTTTGTCTCTACAATGGCAACAGAAACACTTAGCATCAATATCTTTATATCATTGATGACATAAATGAGTTTTTATTACATCATTTTCATTATTTATACAGGGATTTCTGGTTTATATATGAAAATAATCAAACCTATATCTCATAACTTTCTGTTACAGTCTAAGTGGTCTATTATGCATAAACTTTCTTGCAATAACATTTAATCATAAAGATAATTTAGGTCATGAAAAACTGTATAAGTATACCAGTAAAAGCAAAAACTTTGATTACATGAAGTTTGTTGATTGAGGAAGGAATAATCAAAAGGGCAAAAGTGTGTTCAAACCAACTACATTTATCATATTGTTTGAACAACATTAATATTTGGGGCCACTGATGATATGCACATCAAAAAAGTCATAGTAGAAAGAAGAAAACAACTTTGGTTTTGTACACTTTACTGGTGGCGAATCAAAGAGTGAAGTGGAAGCTAGCTTTTAGTTATTACACTTATAATCGAATCATGTATCGTATTTAATACACGTATTTAATACATATATCGTATTTATATTTATATATGTATCGTATTTGATTATGCAAAACTGATTTAGGAAGTTAGTAATTATGAAGATTAGAATATACATTTTCATACTCATTGCATGTCACTATCAAATAAAATGATCCCAAGACAAACCATAATTCTCCAGTACATTTGCTGTCTAGGCTGTAGTTGATTTAGATATATGATGAATTGGTGAGGTCCACTTTTTTGTTGATGCTGGAGAAAAAAGCCTTTATGAATTTACACTAAATTCTGCAAAATTAGACATATCATATCAGAACCAAACTATGTATATTTATCTAAACTCAGTTCAAGAATTCAAATAGATTATGGTATATATATACTACCAGTATGAAACAATTGATGTGTTTTTCTGAAAACAGTTTGATGACTTTTTTCATAAGGTTACAACAAAAAGGTGTTTTTAATTTTTTTAATATTGAAAATTATACAAAGTAAGTTTCAAAAAATTCTTTTGGTGTCCCACAGAACTAAAAGGTCAATTCATGAGTGGAATGGGGTTGTTTCCACTCAATTTTAACGGTGGAGAATAATGCAAAATCTATGGATATATACCAGGTTATAATTAAAAAAGAAAAAGAAAAAAGAGAGAGAGTGAAGGAATATAGAAATTCCTTTATTCTGTGAAGTATCATATATCAGAATCCAAAGTGGAAGAATTTGAATGACCACAAATCCACCCAACAAGAACATGCGAGAGAGTCCCAAGTTCATGACAATAATCAGATTCGCCAAGCTTTTCAATCAATGTTCTACAAATGTTATTCCAAAGTGGAAGAACCTTGTTATACACTCATATTCTCACACCCTTTCCGCTTGATATTTCTTCTTTAAACACCACTCTCCACTCTCTTATGATTTAACTTTCAAGTCAAAATGGTTTTTTTTTTCTCACTTGATCGATTCTTAAACACTAAGGAGCACATTAGTGTAGATATGAAGGGTGCTTATTATTGAAGTGTTGGTTTTGATGGGAAGAGGCACTAGGAAGTACTTTTGAGGTGTGCTTTAAATGAGTGGCTTTGGTAGTCAGAGATGGTGTCGTTGAAGGTTTCATACATGAATGCAATTTTGTTTTGGACCTGAAAAATACTGAGAAGATGGACTTTAATGCTTGACTTTTAAACGATGATAAATGTGTCAACAACAATTATTACTGCCACAAGTCTTTCACTCGCGGAATGGTTTGGCCATTTTCAACTTTGCTTCTTTATGAATCCATCATGGTGTCCTTTTTGGGTGCAATGTTAGGGTGCTCATCATTATTCCACCCTTCTTTCAAAAATTCAATTCTTAAATTAATTCACTGAATGGAGATGGATTTCGCCAACTTGCTCAAAAGGAAAAAGTGAATGCCAAATATCATAAACATTTATGGGAATAGCATTAAAGTGATGATATATAGATATCACGGATCTTCACCAATATCGTTGAAAGAATCAAAATAATATATCTAAAAATTTATACATTTAATTATTGTTACTAATACAATAAAAATAAATACATAATTTAATATAATAATAAGTAAAAAAAAATGACACATATCTAAAAAATTACTAAAAGAAAATTTGATAATAATCAAATCACGTTTAAAATCTAATCATAAAAAACACAGTATAATTAAAGTGATGATATATAGACATTCTTTAAAAGTTTGATCTTTGTGTTTAGAGATATTGGTATTATAGTTGGTGTGAACTCATTGGTTGCATTTTATATTATTTGTACGTGGTATTTAGAGAGAAAAAAAATAACATATTACTATTTAACATGTAAAAAAAAGTAAATTGAACAATGTCTAACTATACCTATTTGATTCGTGACCTAAATGGGTTTACGTTGGATTGATCCATAGATTTATGGTTGGACATGTTTTATAAAATAATAATTATATTTAAAAATTAAAGTAATATTTTCTTTTAATGATAATAAAAAATAATAAAATTATTATTAATATAATTATAAAAATAAATATAAATAATTTTCACGATAATTATTTTAGTTTAGAAATCGGTTAAATTTAAAAAAAATATGAAATAAAAATAATAAATTTTTAAAAATGTCACCTAAAGGTATAATCAGCAAAGTGATATTTTAATTTTAAAAAATTGTTATTCAAAGGATAAAAGTGAAAAAAAAAATGTGTATACCAAAAAATAATCACCTTATATAATAGTATAGATATGACGTGGAGGGTAAGAAATAGACATTGTATAAAAGTGGATATCACAATATATAATTTTCAGCTATTTTAAAAAAAAATAAACAAACAGTTTTTAAAACTAAAACTTTGTGAAAGACATACAAATATGGAAACTTTTTAAAATTATTTTATCACAAAATTATATAAATAACATTTTTTCAACTCCTCAAGTTGTTCGATGGTCACACTACAAGGGAGATGGCAAAAATGCATGAAGACTTACGATGCTAAAGAGTTTAAAATAATCCACATCTTTCACGAAGCAAAATCTTGTGCAAATAAACTTTTGAGTTAAATAATTTCATTAGTCCCCTTTTTAAGGAAATCTTAAATGTGTTTGTCAACATCCAATTTCGTCCGGACGAATAAATTTATTTTAAAAAAATAATAAAAAGTAATAAATTTTTTTAGTTAATGGAAAATAAAAAAAATGTGAAATAAATTTTCTTCAAAGATTTTCAAACTTTAATTTTAGAAAAAAAAAAGGAAAAAAAGAGAGATGAAAAAAAGAAGAAAAAAAGAAGAAGGAAGAACCTAATTTGTTATCACACTCCTCTTCATGAGCCCAATAACTCAACATATATTCTACTTTTGGTCTTTGGTCTGATAGAGAAATTAATGATTTGATTCTAATAATTAAAAGCAATATCTCTTCGTATAATTAGAATCAATATTACTAATTGGGATTTATTTTTGTACTCTGATTTGTTAACGATTTAAATCAATATTACTGATCTTGATTGATTTTGTGCTCTGATTTGCTATGATTTGATTTCTATAATGTATTGCTATCGTGACCAATTCCTTATATTGTTCATAACAATTAAGGTTGAGATTGCATTGATATTGCAAGGTGTGAATATAAGTATGCACTGTGTCATGACCAAAGAAAAAAAGATTCTCTACACTTCTCTAATTCTTTCCCATCACCACTCCCACATACACACCTCCTTTTTTATCTCTCTTAAAAAAAACATATTGAAGGAGGTAGAAGAAAAAGAAGAAAACATTCTCTACACTCTCTCTTCCTCTCATTACCACCCACATAGACACCTCTCATCTTTATCTCTATTGGAAAAACAAACACAAATTAGAAAAGAAAAGGAAGCAAAAACAAAAAAGAAAAGAGAAAAGGTGAGGAGATATTGAAATTTTTTTAAGGTATGTCACTCTTAATTCTTTCGGCTCTTGATTTAGTTTTTTCAATTTTCATTCTTTTTTTTTAATTATAAAAAATATTTTTTCCCCTTTCTTTATTGTCTACCCGATCGCTCGCGTTGCATGATATTCAATTTAGACTTTTGCTTTTTCTAAAGATATATACAGATGATCTAAAAATAAAATATAACTTTGTTTACTCTTTTATATCTATTTGGTTGCTCATGTCACAATGACATCCACAACTACTCTACAATAACTTTAAAAAAAATATTAAAAATTTATAAATGATTAAAAAAATAAAAAATAAAAGATTAGAAAAAAAAAGAATTTATTTGAAGTGTCTATTCGGCCGCTCGCGTCTCATGACACCAATTTTAAAATAATACTAAAATTTAAATAAAAATATTTTCAAAATTATAAAACAAATTAAATCATTTTCAAAGAATTTTCCAAATAGATTTTTCAAAAAGAACTACGTAACCCTGATTCTCCATTCACATGGAGATACGTAGGAGCGATGATTAATCCTCGTCGGGCCTAAAAAATCAAAAAAATAGTTCTGTTGTTTTTTGTACATTCTTTTATTAATATTTTTGGGGAAAATTAAATATTTTGAAAAAACCACATACTTTTGCACATTTAATTAAAGGTACCGTCTTAGGACGGACGTTCTGGGGTGCTAATACCTTCCCCACGCGTAACCGACTCCTGGACCCAAAATCTGGTTTTTCGCAAACCTTGCTCTTTTTTATGGTTTTCCATAGTTTCCTATAATAACTATGGTGGCGACTCCAAACTTTGTTTTTTTTTCAAATTTATTTTTTGGTTCGTCGTCCCGTCACGTTTTCGGTTGCGATAGATGACGACTCTGGCTTGAGAGGGAGTTTATCTTGCAAAAGTTGAGGAAAATGAAACCAAAAATGTCCTTGAAAATTAAAGAAGTAAAAACGCAATTTGATGCTGGTTTTTTTGGCTGTGGTGAGATATCCCCAATGAGTAGCAAACATTGTACTTGTGCCTAAGAAAGATGGGAAGGTTTGAATGTGCGTTGACTACCGAGACTTGAACCGGGCTAGTCCAAAGGATAATCTTCCATTACCGCATATCGATACGTTGGTGGACAATACGGCCATATTCTCATTGTTTTCATTTATGGATGGTTTCTCGGGTTATAATCAGATCAAGATGGCGGCTGAGGATATGGAAAAAACTACTTTTATTACATTGTGGGGAACTTTTTGCTATAAGGTGATGCCTTTCGGTCTCAAGAATGTTGGGGCAACTTATCAAAGGGCGATGGTAGCTCTTTTTCACGACATGATGCACAAAGAGATTGAAGTTTACGTGGATGATATGATCGCTAAATCTGAATCTGAAGAAGAACACCTCGTCAACTTAAGAAGATTGTTTGAAAGGTTACAAAAGTTTAAACTTCGATTAAATTTGGCTAAATGCACATTCGGTGTGAAATCGAGAAAGTTATTGGATTTCATTGTTAGCCAAAAGGGGATAGAGGTCGATCCTGACAAGGTGAGCACAATAATAGAAATGCCAATTCCCAACACGAAAAAGGAGGTGCGAGGTTTCCTGGGCAGGCTGAATTACATTGCTAGATTTATCTCCCAGTTAACCGCTACCTGTGAACTGATTTTCAAATTGTTGCGTAAAAATCAAGCTCTAGAATGGAACGAGGATTGTCAGACCGCTTTTGGTAAGATCAAGCAGTACTTACAAGACCCGCTAGTACTGCAACCACCGGAATCCGGAAGACCCCTTATTTTGTACTTAACTGTATTAGAGGAATCCAAGGGTTGTGTGTTGGGCCAACACGAGAAAACTGGGAAGATTGAGCATGCAATATACTATTTGAGTAAGAAGTTCATAGATTACGAGAAAAGATATTCTATGCTAGAACGAACTTGTTGCGCACTAGCATGGACAACCCATCGTTTGAGACCATACATGTTGAGTCATACTAGATGGTTGATATCCAAGATGGACCTATAAAATACATTTTTGAAAAGCCTGCTCTCTCTGGGAGGATAGCAAGGTGGCAGATGCTTTTGTCAGAATATGATATTGTATATGTCACTCAGAAATCCATCAAGGGTAGCGTTTTGGCTGAGTATCTAGCTCAATAGCCCATTGATGATTATCAACCAATGCAGCCTGATTTTCTGGATGAAGATATCATGGATTTGTTTGAAGAGAATGAGGGAGGCCAGGATGAAAAGGCATGGATATTGTTGTTTGATGGTGCATCTAATGCATTAGGGTATGAAAAAAGGGTAATGCTTATTTCTCCGGAAAGTCAATACATACCAATGACAACAAGACTATGTTTTAATTGCACAAATAATATCGCAGAATATGAGGCATGTGCCATGGGAATTCGAGCCGCAATTGAATCAAAAGCAAAAGTTTTGAAGGTGTATGGTGATTCAGCTTTGGTTATCCATCAGTTGAAAGGAGAATGGGAGACCCGAGATCAGAAATTAATCTCTTATCAAGCTTACATCAAGGGGTTGATAGAGTATTTTGATTTTATAACATTCCAGCACATTCCTCGTGAAGATAACCAATTAGCCGATGCTTTAGCCACCCTATCATCAATGTTTGAGATTGTTCCAGACAAAGAACTAGCAATGATCAAAATGGAGAGTTATGAGGATGCAGTGTATTATCATTTCATCGAGGGGAGTCGGATGGTAAACCTTGGTATTTTGATATCAAACATTATCTTGAAACTCGAGAGTATCCTGAATGGGCAACCGAGAATGATAAGAGAGCATTAAGAAGACTGGCTGCTAGTTTCATTTTAAATGGGGATGTCTTGTACAAAAGAAATCATGATATGGTTCTCCTCAGATGTGTGGATGCAAAAGAAGCCGAAGTGATATTGAAAAATGTTCATGAAGGTACTTTTGGCACACATATGAATGGGCATTCAATGGCCAGAAAGATTTTAAGTGCTGGTTATTTTTGGTTAACCATGGAAAATGATTGTTGCAGGCATGTGAGGAAGTGTGAGAAATGCCAAGTATATGCTGACAATATTAACATGGCACCCACAACCCTAAATGTTTTGACATCACCATGGCCTTTTTCAATGTGGGGAATAGATGTTATTGGAGCCATATAACCAAAAGCATCAAATGGACATCGCTTCATTTTAGTTGCAATCGATTACTACACCAAATGGGTAGAGGCGGCTTCTTATGCCAACGTGACCAGAAAAGTAGTGACGAATTTCATAAAAAGAGAGTTAATTTGCAGATATGGTTTGCCTAACAAGATCATCACTGATAATGCTACCAACCTAAATAATCAAATGATGGCGGAATTGTGTACAAAATTTAAGATTCAACACCATAATTCTTCTCCTTACCATCCGAAGATGAATGGGGCAGTTGAGGCTGCTAATAAAAATATAAAGAAGATTATACAAAAGATGGTGGTTACGTACAAGGATTGGCATGAGATGCTTCCTTTTGCTTTGCATGGATATCGTACGTCAGTGCGTACTTCAACTGGGGCAACACCCTTCTCTCTGGTATATGGAATGGCAGTAGTATTCCCTTTTGAAGTAGAGATCCCATCCTTGTGAGTATTGATGGAAACCCAATTAGAAGAAGCATAATGGGTTCAAGCCAGACTTGACCAGCTTAACCTCATTGAGGAAAAAAAGGTTAATTGCGGTGTGTCACGGACAATTATACCAAAGAAGAATGAAAAAAGCGTTTGACAAAAAGGTGCGTACCAGAGAGTTGCATGAAGGCGATCTAGTTTTGAAAAAAAAAATTCTTACCTATACAAAGGGACCATAGAGGCAAATGGACTCCAAATTATGAAGGCCCGTATGTGGTGAAGAAAGCATTCTCTGGTGGGGCATTAATTCTCATAAGGATGGATGGGGAGGAGTTACCATTGCAAGTCAATTTTGATGCGGTTAAAAAATTCTATGCATGATGATTCCATAATAGGGGATGCAACTAAAGATATCGACATTATTTTCAAGTTTTTGTATTTCGTTTTATTTGATAAAAAAATATATATCATTTAATAAATGTGTTGTAAAAGTGTCACATTGAGCTGATAATTAAAAATAATAAAAATATTGGTAAAATGGGTATATTTATGATGAATTCACTAAATGCCAAAAAAAAAAAGGAAAGGAAAGGAAGGAAAAATATGAGTTTTATGCATGCATTCATGCACCCTCATCACATCATACCATCAAGACTTTAAGAGCCTATAGGGGTAGTTTTTCACATGGCATTCATGTTGTGTTTGTTTATGCTCAAATCAATATTCAGGTTCTCCTTTGGATATAGACCCTCTCCTCGGAAATGGTCTAATCTTCTTCAAAAAAGAAATCATATTTGCAAAAAGTATATGTTTTGGTATCGGGGCCCTCTACATGGTAATGGTCGCTGAATCCTTTGGATGTAGACCCTCTCCTCGGAAATGGTATAATTTTTTTCAAAAAGAAATCATATTTGCAAAAAGTTTATGTTTTTGGATCGAGACCCTATACGTGGTAATGGTCACCGAATCCTTTAAATGTAGGTCCTCTCCATGGGATTGGTCTAATCTTTTTCAAAAAGAAATCATATTTGAAAAAAGTTTATGTTTTTGGGATTGAGGCCCTCTACATGGTAATGGTCGTCGAATCCTTTGGATGTAGACCCTCTCCTAGGGATTGGTCTAATCTTTTTCAAAAAGAAATCATATTTTCAAAAAGTTTATGTTTTTGGATCGAGGCCCTCTACGTGGTAATGGTCGTCGAATCTTTTAAATGTAGACCCTCTCCTCGGGATTGGTCTAATCTTTTCAAAAATAAATTATATTGGCAAAAAGTATATGTTTTGGTATCGGGGCCCTCTACGTGGTAATGGTCGCCGAATCCTTTAGATGTAGACCCTCTCCTCGGGATTGGTATAATCTTTCTCAAAAAAGTTTTAGTTTGCAAAAAGTTTATGACTTTCTGGATAAGGCCCTATACGTGGTAATGGTCATTGAACCCTTTGGAAGTGTGGTTGTCGGTTTGTGACCTTTGATTTCATGTTTCGCCTTTGTTTCTTTTGAAACCGGACGAAATTAGTGTCTTTATCTTTACTTATATTTCTTTGAGAAAATGAAAATGTAAAATTATCATATTATCAAGCAAAATTTAAGTAAAGAGGGACAGCTGTTAACACCCGATTTCGTCCGGCTAAATAAATAATAGAAAAAATAATAATAATTTATTTTTTCAAAAAAGGTAAAAAATAAAAAAATAAAAAATAAAAAAATAAAAAAAGTTTTCTCTTTGGTTTTTTCTTTGTCTAAATAATAACAATAACAGGATAATAATAATAATAAATAAATAAATAAAAAGAAAAAATTTTGTTTTAATCTTGTATGTATTTTCTTTTTAGGTTTTGTTTCTATTTTAGTCCAGAATACTCTATACACCTACATCGTTTTTCTTGCAACTAACGACAACCCAACATTTAATTTTCGCACCCCCACTCTATGCTTTGTCGTTTCTACTCCAGATTAAGAAGTTAGTCTAATAATTAGAAATAGAATATGTTCTAATATTTAGAATCATTTAGTCCGATTTTGTGGCATCTCCTTTTCCAGATGAGGAAAATAGTAATATGTTTCTCAAGAATATCTTTCTGTAATTATAATTAATCTGTCCTGATCACATTTGATTTTGTACTCTGATTTTATGACACCTCTTTTTCCAGATAAAGAAAGTAGTAATATAATTCAAAACAATATCTCTTTTACTAATTAGAATCAATTTTGCTGATCACGTTTGATTTTGTGCTCTGTTTTTTTCTATGATTTGATTCCCATATTGTGATAATATTAAGACCGGTTCTTGCCTTTTAAAATTCGTTGTAATTAAGGCAGATCTTTATTACGAGATTACATTAGATTTATAATGTTGTGTATATAAACCCATCAGAAAAAGAAGAAAGGGATATTAATTTTTCTCTCTCAAAAATTTCTGGAGACCTCTCTCACCCTAAGCACATATTCTGTTTTAACCCTCGCACATAAAAAACCCACCCACCTTCGATCGCTACCCCTACGTGCTTCTTGGTGTTCCAACACAACTATTGTAAGTCTGATCTCCCGTTCAGGTTCGCAAAATTAATTTTTTATTATGTTATGCAGTATTTCTCGAGATGTGTTTTTGATCTTGGTTGAATTTGATGTTTTCACTATTTCTTTTTTATATGGAAAAAATATTACTATCATGCATTTTTTGGGTTCATTAGTTTTATAATTAATGTTGGTTGATTGCTTTGGGTTGTGAACGTTGTTGCATGAATAAGTGAGAGATATCATGTTTTTAACATTGTATGAATATGTTGTGCCATATTTTTCATATTAAGCGTTTTAAAACTTTTTTTATAATAAAATAATATATTTAATCCTAAATGTTATCTCCTTTTTTTTAATGTTTTCATAAATTATGGATATATAATAGTCACGTTTTGGGTATCATATCTTACTTCAGAAGTTTTTTTTTCTCTTCTTTAAAGGAAGTAATAACAAATAAATAATTTAAATACCCTTTAAACTTTTAAAATTTATAAGTGCTTGTGTGACCGCTCGCGTCGTCTTAGTACTTAATACCTTTGTTCTGCTATAAGATTACTAAAAGAAAAAATACAAAATTTTCAAATATTAAAAAAGAAAGTGATATCAACATCTTCGAACAAATTGTTTTTTCATAAAGAACTACGTGACCCTGATTCTCCATTATGAATGGAGATACGTAGGAGTAAGGAGTAATCCTTGTCAGACCCAAAAAACAAAAAATCTTTTTTGTTTCCTTTGTTTTTCTTCATTATTTTTATTTATTTATTTTATTATTTTATTATTTATTTATTTATGTATTTGTTTTTATTTTATTTTATTTTATATTTTTTTTATAAAATAAACATTTAAAGAAGACCGCATCAATTTGTATTTTAATTAAAGATACCGTCTTAGGATGGGCATTGTAGGGTACTAACACCTTCCCTACGCGTAATTAACTTTCGTACTCTCAAACTCTGTTTTCGTAGACCTTGTTCCTTTTTATGGTTTTCCATAGTTTTCTATAATAACTATGGTGGCGACTCCAAAACCCTTTTTTTTATATTTTATTTTTGGTTCGTCATCCCGTCGCGATTTCGATTGTGATAATGTCTATTTTTTTTTGTCTCAATTAGGTTTCTATTTAGAAAATTTGGTGCAATTAAGTCATTTCCATTAGTATACACTAGTAACGTTAACTATGTGTCATGTGTCAGTACGTGACTTTTTTAAATTTTTTATAATTTTTAAGAAATAAAATGTCATGTTTCAAGCTAACGTTGTGCCACGTGTTAGCACGTGACTTTTATAATTTTTTTTATAATTTTTAAGAAAAAAATGTCACGTTTCAAATTGATGTTGTGCCACATGTACTACAAAAAAAATTTCATTTACATACGACAAAAATCTGTGGGTAATGACAAAAATCTATGGGTAATTAAAAATTACCCACAGATTATCGACGACATAAGATCCGTATGTAATAAGCTTGTAGGTAAATTACCTATGAACTTTTGGTCCGTGGGAAAAATCAATTCGTGGGTAATACATACGAACCACCATCCGTGAGTAATTACCTACTACTCAACATCTGTGGGTAATACATACGAACTCGTGGATAATTTCTCACAGATCAACTTTCTTCCTAATACATACAAACCACCATTTGTGGGTAATACATTTGATTTTTTTATAATTTTTCATGTTGGTGCTTTTTATTGTATTTTTTCACCTTTATCAAAATGAAATCAAATTACAACTTAATCCAAAATTCAAATGAAACTAAAATAATCCAAATTTCAAATTATATTGAAACCAATAAGAGTTATACAACATAAACATAAATCCAAAAGTAATGTAAATAAAGTAAATATAGACATCACCAATAGAAAACATCAATTGTTTACTCTAACTATTAAACATCACTATAGTAGAAGTAAACACAAAGTCTTCAAGAATTGATTAAAAGCTCGAAATGTCTCTTGATGCTCTTCCTCTTCATGATCTTCCAATTTGTGATCAACTATTAAGAGAGAAACAACACTTCCACGAAGCAATCCAACACCATGAACTTTCCCTCTCCTAGAATCCTTACCCATTCTTCAGCACAATAAGAAACCAAATCACCAAATCTTGCAACCTTCAAGGAAAAACAAAACTAGTTATCTCCATCCTTCAAAGTAATAATCCCAAATACTAGCATGAAGACTTAGATTAAGAAATGGAGTTCCTTAAGAACATAAATACTTACAATCCAATTAAGAATAACATTACAAATAATCCATTAATCAAGTGAGAGGATTAAAAAAAACTAAACAAGAAAAAAAAAATAGGGAATGCATAGCATAAACTTACTTTTTGATATTCTATAGAATTGCTTTTTCACCTCTAGACATCTGCAGAGGAAAAACCATTTACAAAGTAAGCACATGATACATCATAAATTAAAAATAAACAAGTAAAAGATTTATGGACAAGGTTCATAGTTGATCCACAATTACCATCACTAACTTTACTATGTTTAAATTGTCTTTAATTAAGATTTATAATTACTTTTGCAGCTTTTCAATGGCTAATGTGATGTGATATGGTAGTGTCATGTGTAACTATTGAATGTGAAAATTCTCAATTTAATCCCTTTATTTGTTATTTTGTCTTGATTTGCTCCTAACTTTTTTAAAACTGAATCAATTTTATCCTTATATCAAATTTACATTTTATACCAATTTTAAAATGGTATATTATAATTGATATTTTGAATAAACTTAAGTTTATTTAAATGTATATTTTGCATTGAACTTTATTTAAATTTTATTTTAAATATTTATTTGTCTATAATTTATATATAAATGGTAGAGTTGTTTTAAAAATAACAACTTTATAAATTCAAATATAAAATTTTAAAACAATATTATAACAATTTAAAATAAATATATTTATTTCAAATTTTACAATTCAATTTATAAACTTGTTAATTTTAAACCAACTCTAATATTTTCCTATAAATTATTGATATATAAATATTTTAAACAATATTTAAATAAAATTCAATATAAAATAAAAACTTAATCTTGTTAAAATTATCATTGTCACATTTATATAAAGGTTAAATTTTGTCTCAATTTGGAAAGTGATGAAATTGCTTTCGTTTTAAAAAAATTGGGACAAAATTGAGACAAAATAACAAATACATAAACTAAATTGAGAATTTTTACATTTTACATTCTATAGCTGCCAGATCACACTATCTTTACCACATGGCACAACGTCAGCTCAACACATGACAATTTTTTTAAAATTATAAAAAAAATAAAAATTAAAAAAACACGTGCCGACACGTGACACATAATTAACATTGTTAGTGTACTAATAATAAAAATGACTTAATGACAACAAATTTTTTAAAATAAGGATCAAATTGAGATAAAAAAAAAGGGACCTACTTAAAATTTTCGTAACAAAATGGAAATCAATGGAATAATTTAACCTAAACTTTCCAATATGTTGGGATTGATAAAAGACATGAGTTTCAATGGTTTGAGTCCCATATCTGGTTATTAGGTTAGAATTTCTTTCATTATAGATTTCAACTTCCTTTTTTGTTTTGCTTAAGTTTTAAAGAGATTTATTTTATATTTCTTGAATATAGGTTTGATTTGACCCCTCATGTTTTCTTTATAAAAAGAACCAATCTAATATGTGCATTTAAATCACTTAAAAAAAATCAATCTAAGAACCTCTTCTCACCACCTGCAACGCAAACCTCACTTTTTTTTTACTATTCAACTCTTTTCTGATTTTCGTAGTCCCAAAATCTTCTCTTTCAATGCAGCCCTTTCTCCTTTGTCACTAATATTGGTCTGCTAGATCTCCATCACTACGATGATGCTAGATTCGTCCTCAATGCTGCTACCACCGTCAACCAATGTGCCTCGCCACCATGAACGTCACTAAAGCTCCACGAAAGGTATTAGATTAGTTATTTTGAAACCAATTTAATATGTCTTTGACATATTACATCGACAAATATTAAATCGGTTGTAAAAACTGATGTAATATCTGCATTACAACTGATCTAATATATTTATTTTACACTAATGTTCAATAATATATTAATCATTTTATTCGTTTATATTATTATTTGATTGTTTACAAATAATATATAATTATTTTAATTTTTTAATTAATTAATTAATTTGTTTGTTATTTAATTTGTCTCCAATAATATATTGGTCCCTTTCATTTACGTTTTTTTCATTTTAAAATTATTTCTTATGATATATTTGTCTACATCCAATTTATTCATTCAAAGTTCTTGTTTTAATTCTTATTTTATTTTATTTTTTATTTTTTATTATTTTAAATATTATTCTTTTATAATTATTTTTTATATAAACTGAAGATAAGAAGTAAATAAATTTTTAATTAACTTTGGAATAAAAGAAGTTATCTATATACTCTAAAACTATCTTTACATATAATTTACATCTTTATAATAAATTTCATTTTAAAGTATAATAATAAAATCCATAAATAACTTTTATATATCCAGGTTTACTATATTAAAATTTTTGTATGTTCTCTGTCTTATATAAATTGCTTGAATTATAAAAAAAATATTTTAAATAATAAAAAATAAAATAAATTAAGAATTAAAGCAAGAACTTTAAATGAATAGTTGAATGTGGACCAATATATCATAGCAAATAATTTTAAACAAAATAAACATAAAAGGATGTACTATGATTGCAAAAAAAAATTAAATAACAAAATATTCAAACTAATTTATGTTTTGATGGTCCTCATTTTCGTTTTGAGTTCAATTAGATTCTTATATTCGTCATTTTTTTTGTTAATTTGGTCATTTTTACTATGGTCATTTTTACTAATGATGTTTAAATAGTTAAGACTTGTTAACATTACATATCACGTATCAACTGTTTTCTTTATTTTTTTAATTTTTTTTAAATTGTCTACATGTCAAGTCAGAATTGTCCACGTGTCAGTTTGTGGTTGTGTTATTTCCTTTTGTTCAATTCAGTTCCTACATTTATTATTTTTTTTCAATTCAGTCCTATATTCGTTATTTTTATTCAATTTAATCTTAGTTTTGGTTAAAATGGAGAAACTTTGACCCTTCCCAATTGAGACCAAATTTAATCTCTTTTATGGATATTAAACTAATATTTTTTTTAAATTGGTATTTTTATTAATTATTTTTTAAATTCAACTATAAATTATTAAATTTAATTATAAATTGAATATAATTTTTAGATTTAATTGTTAAATAAAATATAATTATTTAAAATATTATCATAATATAATTATTAAATTTGTTCTTTTAATAATTATATTCTAAAATACTTATACTTTTAAAATTTACATTCAAAAATATTACAATAGAAATAAAATTAATATCTTTTATAAATATTAGACTAATATTTTTTCTAAAATTGGTATTTTTATTAATTATTTTTTAAATTTAATTATAAATTTAATATAAGTCTTAGATTTAATTGTTAAATAGAATACAATTATTAAAAATATTATTAGAATATAATTATTAATTTTTTTCTTCTAATAATTATATTATAAAATACTTATACTTTTAAAATTGGCATTTAAAAATGTTACAATAGAAATATTTTAGAAAAGTATATTAATATTTATAAAATTAACATTTTAATATAAAAAAAATTAGATTTTAATATCTAAAACACGTTAAAAATATTAAATGATTTAGATTTGGTCTAAATTTGGTTTATATCTGGAAGGGACAACGTTTTTCCATTTTAACCAGAACTGTACTAAAATAAACAAAAATAATGAATATGGAGATTGAATTGAACAAAACTAATAAATAGGAGGACTAAATTGAACAAAAAGAAATAACACAACTACAAACTGACATGTAATACTGGTATTGACACGTGACACAATAGTGGAAAATTTTAAAATTTTAAAATTTTGAAAAATTAAAAGAAGATAAAAAAAACAGGAGTTGACACATGGCATGCACTGTTAAAAAACATTAACTATGTAAACATCGTTAGTAAAAATGTTCAAATTGAACACACACACAACACACATAACACACACACACAAAGATATATATATATACATATATATATATATATATATATATATATATATATATATTTTTTCTTTTTTATAATTGCTTAAATTCACTCTTTTCTCCGAGATATTTTCTCCATCACAACTTTGATTACATATCTTTTTTTTGGTTATGTTCAAATGATATATTATCAATTTCAATGAATTAAATAAACTTTAAGTTTCACATTTGATTATTTTTACTCATTCTAATATTTTTGTTTTTGTTTATCATCTTTTCAATAAGAATATTTCACTCTCAATTTCAAGTATTCAATCGCGTAATCCTTTATTTACTAGATAATGTAAAATTTTTTATTCTTTATTCTCTTTGATCCTTAATTTTTATTTTATTTTTTTAAAAAAATTGTTTCTCTAAAACAATTTTCATTATCTTTCAATGGTTTGACAACTTTGATATTTGGAAAGTTTTCTTAGATTTTCAAGATACTTTCTTATATAATCATACTCTTAATTATACATTATTTTTCTTAGTGTAATTTTATTCAATAGTGTATCAAATCATTTCCAAGGCACACACTTGATATTTTTACCTTTTTTATATATATTTTTATTTGTTGTTTATTTTTATCACGTAGAATATTATTTTGATGATTTTATATATATATATATATATATATATATATATATAAAAAAAAAATAATAATACGATAGGAAAAGAAAATGTTGAATGTGGTGCACGTCACAAAACCTTCTTAACCTTCCTCTCTTTTCTTTGACGTATTTTGTCTTTTAAAAATTATATTATTAGAGTGCTTCTGTGATAAAACAACTTGAAGAAAAGTTTCAATATATTTGTTTGTCTTTTACAACATTTTAGTTCTAAAAGTATTTTGTTATTTTTCTTTTTAATATTAGTTCAAAATTTACCATCTATTTCACGAAAATTGTGTCACAATAATCTTAATTAAAGATTCAATCTAAAATACTTAAATTTATAAATTTATGAGAGAAATAAAACATAGTTAAACTTCAATTAAATATGTCATCATAATCGTTTCTATTTCAATTCACATATAGAGAAGCATTTATTGTGATGAAAGAGAAGCAATCAATACTAACTTATGCAGCATTTAATATTTTTTATGAATTAACGTTCATTCAAACCTTGCTTCCTGAAACTACCACCGTTTTCAACTACTTTAACGTGTGGGATGAAGTTATTGATAATTGGTTTGTACGTATAATTAATAATTTAATTTTGGGATCGGTTAAAAATAATTAATATATATTAAATTTTATAAAAATTAATTATCATATTTAATGAAATCTGACCTATCATCAATATACTTTTATTTTATTTAAAGAACAAAAGTATTCACAAAAATTTAATAGTTGGATTAATATTTTATTTAATATTTACTTATAAAAATTAAAAAATAATTGAATAATAAAATAATTATATTTTAATGTTGCTAAAAAGTAAAATATAACAAAATATTAAAAAGTTTAAATTAACAAAAAAAATCAATAAAAAATAGTGTTAAACATTTAAGAAGTTTAAAAAAATAAAAAAAAATTAAAATATCAATTTGAAATTTTATTAAGTTTCCAAAATGCTTATTTTGTATTAGAGAGTTATTGCTTAAAAATTTCAAAGAATACTTTTGCTTTTATAAAATTTGTTATATGCATTTATATTATTTTAATTAATGGAGTTAATTATTTCAATTTTCAATGTAAAAATTATGAAACTAATGTGCATTAATTATTCTTTAAGGAGTGTGCTTAGAGTAGGGGTGGCAATGCAAGCGGGCCCAACCCGTTTAGGCCCTTCCGCACTTGGTCCACCCATGTTAAAAATGCGCATTGGAAAGTCTGACCCACCCCTCGTAAGTTATGGCCTATGAGTCGTCCCACTTTTTTTTTAGAAAAAAAAATCTTACGATAAAACTTTCAATGTTCAACAAATTAGAAAACTTTAAAAAATTCCCAAAATTTAGCAAAAACTGAGGAGTTGAATGATAAAATGATAATTCAATATTTTCATCATATTCATATTCGTACTTTGACATACAGGATGTATCCTTCAAATTCTAGCATATTCAAAAATACATAACACTTGTATTTTTCATTCATACAAGAATTTGGATCATTCATGCAGAAATCTAGAAGGAAAGTAATATATATACACAAGTTCAAGTTTTTTTTTTTCTTTTTATGTAGGTCGAGGGCTAGCCCGCACGGTTGCAGGTTATGCAGGCTAAGATTTTGCAGGCCAACGGGCTCAATATCTCAGTCCGCCCCATGTTTTTTTGGCAAGCTTGCGGGTCGGTCCATCAGGTCAAGCATACATTGCCACCCTTAGCTTAGGACACTAGTTAACATTCTCCTTTAGTTTTTATATTTAGGTTCTTATTAGTTTTTATCATTATATTTTTTTAGTTTTATTTTTTTAAAAATTAATGGAATCTTTACTTTTGTAAAAAAAAATCAATGTAACTAATTCCTTTAAATTCACATATCATATGCCAAAATCTTAGTCTGTCACGTGTCAAAATCTGAATTCTCTTATACTTTGAATGTGTCACATGTCAAAATTAGAGGGGTTTCAAGGTAGAAAATAATCCATATTTTTACACATAACAGACTTAAATTTTGACACATGACATTTCTAAACTTGGTAATGCCAATTTAATAAACACACTGTGTCCTTCTACAAAAGAATAGACACTCAATTGAGTAAAAAACAAATATATGGACCAAAATAAGCACAAAATCTAAACATAGAGAGCAAATTACTCATTAAGCATACTTTTTATAAAACATTTATATTTTAATACTAATTGTTGGTACTTGATGGATCTTTTGAGAGAGGATTTACTACGTAGACAGAACATCAATAAGACATGAGCACGGGCGGCTCAAGAATTTGAGAGGCTTAAAACAAACATAAAAAGATGAGGTTTTTTATTTAAAATTTATTTTTTGAGCTTTTATTGAAGCAAAATTCTTTATTAAATTGCCATATTTAGTTTCATTTAACATTTATTTTTCCATACATAATAAGGCTAATGAAATTAATATTTCTTGAGACATTGTTGATATTATTTTTATATAATTAAGAACATCAATTGAGTTTTCATTTTCCAAACCTATAATTTTCCTTAAGATATTTAATTATGAAAATAAATTACATCCATCAATATCCAACAAATTTTCATGTTTTAAAGATTTTCAAGGTTTAAGTATTTTTCCTTTTAAAAATGTACAATCTAGTGACTTTAAATTTTTAACACTAAATAAAAAAAATCAAAAATATCTTCATATATTTTAAATTGTTCAAATCTACTTTGAAGTGTCATAATTGTTTTATCTAAAATATAAAAAAAAGTTATCAATTCTAAATGATTCTTGAAAAGATTTTACAATTTCATTCTCAACATTTTCATCAAATTATTTCTTTCTATGACTAATACATTTTTCACGAAACTTAGGTTCTATACTCTTTTCAAAAGGAATTTTCTTGGCAAAAAAAATCAACGCATTTTCAAATCCATATGAAAGAAGACCTTTTAATTGTTGGATAGCTTCATCAATACACATATCTTTTAATTGTAAATTCTTACAAACTAAGATAACTGCAAAAAAAAAAAATGTCATACCAAATATTAATGCCTTAACAAAAATTCAAAGTTTTCTAGCTTATAAGTTGCTAAACAATCAACTTCACCTTTTATTTTAGGATTATCATTGGCTTCCGCTAATTCAAATAAAGCATATTTTATTTGTGAAGTTTGAAATCTTACAACTTTCACGCTTTTAAACTATCTATATGGTCTTATTAAATTTTTCACCTTTTTGTAGAAGAAGAAAATAAAGTATATGTACATTGTAACACACCAAAAAAATATCTAGGTTTTGGACAAGAGTTAGCCATATCTCAAAGTACTAAGTTTAAACTATGACAACCACACGAAGTATGAAATGTCTAGGATTAATATCAAGAAATTTTTCCTACACACCTTGATGTTTTCCTTTCATATTAGAATCATTACTATATTCTTGTTTTTTAAGGTCATTAATATCGAGTTGAAGATTTTATAATTCATCTACAATAACATCAAAAGTACTTTTTCCACTTGTATCATCTACATTTAAAAATTCTAAAAAATACTCATTAACTTGTATTGGAGTTAATGAAATATCTACACATCGTAATACAAAACACATTTGCTTTTGGTGACTTATATCTAGAATACAGTCAAGTATGGTTGAATAATACTTTGCATTCCTATTATTTTTGTTTTGATTTCACTTACTAAAAGAATTATCAACTCATTTTGTTTATTATACCCAAGTTACTGGTTATGAATTTCATCATTTTTAATTCGACGAATATATTCTTGCATAATTATATCAAATTCTACAATCATTTTAAGGAATGTAAATTGTCAAAATCCTAAAACCAAAACTCTAGAAGAGAATAAATCAAGGAGAGACAAAAAAAGTCACATGAAGATAAAAGAAGAAAATATAATCAAAATTGATTATAAGATAATAAAAATAATTAATTATTCTATTTTTCCTAAACAAAATATTCTTTTACTAAAAAACTGTTTTAACTCATTAAATATAAGTTTTAATACCAATAGAAATTAATCATAAACTTATAATTAATTTGATAGAGGTTATGTATATCAGTACCTAAAAAACTTTGTTTTCAATTTTTATTCTTAAACATAATTTTATAATTAATTTAATAAGTCCATAACTAAATTACTCGGTGTAAAGTATGAAACGAATCTTGAGTTTTGATGCATATTTGTATTTTGCAAATGTCTCTTTATTGTAAATGTAAATGTTATTATTAATATATGTTATTGTACATGTTATACCATATGTTCTCTTGAAAATTACAAATTTGTTTTATTTTCAGGATTGAAATTGTGAACTTGACTAGGAGTTGCACTATGTATTTAGAGTTAAGAGTGATGTTGTGTCTTCATGCTTTATACTAAAGGGGGATAAAAGGGCATACAAGAGTTAATTTCTATACTTCTTGTAAACCAGATGGGACAGAGAATATTTGTAATAATTGGTTGATTCATAAAGTCATAAATAGTTGGTAAAAGAAATATAAATGTAGTCTAGATTGAAATGAACCAATATAAAAACAATAGTTATAACTGCTATTTCTATTACATGAGTATAAGCTCTTGACAATTTTATAAAAGCTGGTGGATGTATTTGTGAACATATTCTAAAACTATTAAATAATCCTATTACAATGTTTAATATACAGTCTGCTACGAAAACTTTTCAAAAATATGCTTATAAGTTCTATTTTACCCCTCATTCTAGAACTGACATTTTATTTCAAGTAAAAGAAAGACATGTTCAAAACTAGATGCATTTTCAAATGTAAAAGCTTCACTCAATGAAGCTATCTCTCAAGAAGGAGTATTTCTTTGTATACCCTCTCTTCAATAGTTATCCTTGTATCTTAAGAAAGTCTTTTATTTAGTTAGAAGTATTAATTAAATAATACTTAAGAAAGTCAGAAGTGACACCTTTGGAGTTCTTGGTAGCTTCAAAAAGCAAACTCATTCATTCTCAAATGCATCTCTTTCACTCTGGTCTTTTCCTTCCTTTCCTAGCTACTGTTATTTTCAATTTCTTCTTCCTGTAAAAAGCTTTTTCTTCAATCCTTGAAACCTTTGGGCACTAAGACCCACCATCATCTTTGCCATAAGTGGATAATTGGTTACAAAGTTCCACGAAAAACAAGCTTCCACAACCACCGTTGCCAAACAACAAACATTCTCCAGAATTTGAAGCTTGCATGGATGTCCATCTTCAACTCTTGAGTTCTCCAATGATTCTGTCACGTTCTCTGATACATACAGTTAGTTTGTCAGTACACATTTGTATCATATCATCACGACATTAAACATTTGACGAGGTACACAGTTTTAATTTTAAAGCATCAATGGTGAAATTTGCCAAATTAAAACTTGAGATATAGAATGTGCACAAGTGTGAAATATCAATGGGACTATAAGACTTTGGCATCCCAACTAGTTCTCACCTACTTGTACTGTTACCTAGTTTATTGATTTTACAGCTTGCATGTTATACTACAATCTCCAACAGTTGTCTCCCTCCAATTTACAAGGTGAATAACCATTGCGTTAAATTAAATTAAGTTTGACCATTGAATCATTTTAGATCTGAAATTAATAAAATAAAAATAGAGAGAAGTTTAAATAAATATTTGTTACATTACTAGTTTATGTATTAGCTTATGCAAAAACATCTTATATTAATCTCTTTAAATAAATAGTTTCAGTTACTAGAGAAGTTTTTTTTCCATTTGATTTTCCTGCTACTGATTATTAAAAAAATATATCAACACTGAATCTTAACACAGCATTTTATTTCACAACAACCAAATTGTTTTTGCAGAGAGGTGGTTTCTTATTGACACGATGTAATATGTTTAATAGACAATTATGTCCATTAAGAATGTGATCAAAAGTTTAATCAGCAAATTTGTGTATTAAAACTAAGGTTAATTTATGAACTCTTGTTTTCCCATATAGGTGCTTGTAGAATATTTTATCTTTATCTAGTCTTAGCCAAAGTCATTTTACTTCCCAAGAACATTGTTTTCATAAAAAGGTGGGTTTCTTATCAACATAGTGCTATATTAGGCAGATAATTATGTCCATTAAGCATGTAATCAGTCATTAAATCTACAAGTCAGTGTACGAAAAGACATGATTAAAGGAAGAGAAGAGGTTTCCAATAAACTACTGTTATAAATACTTTTAATTGGCTTAAAAGAAATGGTCATAAAACAAGAGTTTGGATCCTCTCATGCGAGATTTCTGTTCAGTGAAATCTCAACTCTGAATTGAAAATAAGAAAACTTAAATAATAAAGAAAGAGATAAGGAATTTTGATTGTGGATATTTTTACTTTAGACACTCGCAGAGAAAATCTCACTTGAGAGAATCCAACTCACTGCTTTATGAAACCTGTTTGGTTTGCCTTCCCACCAGGCTCAAAACACAATTCAAGACTTTCTACTAAGTTCATCGTAATGCAAACACAGTTGCTCACACATTTATACAGTTAGCTTTCAAGTTTATTGAGGAGAAAGTTTGGGTCAAGGAGTATCCTCAAAATATCCTCACTTTAACTTGCAGATGAAATGTACAGACTATACGGTCTGATTAATAGAACAATTGTTTTTCTCTCAAAACAAATGGGCTATAATTGGTTATAGATGTATAGTAAGTAATCCATCTTTTGTAAAGCCAATTAGCATTTCATGTAGAGTTTTATAATACATACAATTATGAAATAGCATCCAAAGTAGTATGATGAGTGTACTGCTACTAGAAGTCATATGTTTCTTCTTTAGGTGGGAGTCCCCAAGAAATATATATTTTCATCAAATCTGAAGCTCTTCATTCAGGGTATGTGTGGTCGAGTTTCTTCATAAACACTTATAGGAGAAAAATACAAAAAAAAAATGAAATAAATTTCTATAAGAGATAAAATTAGCTTAAACATAAATTAAAATAAAAATTAAGTTAAGATACACTGGAGAATTTCTGAGTTAACTTATGCATAAACTAAATCTAACTTACAGTGAAATTAATTTCAATTTTTTCTTATTTTTATTTTCTAAAAGTATTTATAGAAAAGTTTGTCCAATCAGACCCTTGTCCTGGAAGTGAATAAAATTTGAGATCATGGTGAATTCCAAATCAATAGAGACAAATGGCATCATAAATCCATTCTACAAATCTTCAATCATTTCATGCAAACAGAAGCTTCAATTTACATGTTGAGGATAATAATATATGAACATATGGAGTGAGGGAATATTACCTCGAGAACAACTAACAAATATCACACCAGCACTGACGCCTGAGTATACACACGTGAGACAGCATTAGAACAATCTCTGCACCAAACCCTGATGGTTGCTTTAGTGCATTTAAAGCGATTATAGCTCTTTAACTAGTCAGCCACAAATGTATCATAGGAGTGCCAAAATCTCCATCGAAGCATTATAAGATTAAGGCAGCAAATTTACACTAAAGCATCCGATGATAATGATGTTGTAAATACTTTCATGCCTAGCCCCTTCTTTTGATGAACTCCTAATTGTCACTTTTATCATCACGCTGAAAAGGCCTTAAGAGCAATAAATTATCTGTGGGCATAAATATTGGGCGAGCTATGAGCATCAGAAGTTTAAACGATAAGACTTTTCTGAATGACTTCAACCTCTGACTGCAAGGGACAATGAAAATATTCTAATTCGATGAAGTCAACTTTCACTTCTGATCTGATCACACCCTTTCTAGCTGTAACCAATATTCCTAATCCATCAACAATTTTGATGTAGAAGTATGAGGAGATTGTACTTGGTTTTTTCTTTAAGGAATGATACTCTTACTGCTGAATACTTTTCCAGTTAAATTCCCTTACCCTTTACCAACTAGGAAGAGATGCAGAATTCCCTTATGACTAAAAAATCAATCGAATTCAACTTCTAAATGACGGTTGGTATGGAATTCTTGTCACACAGATCAATATTTCCTCTTCCACAGAGTGCCATAAATTTATCATAAAATTGCAACAAAGGACATTTATCTATCAAGTTGGAACCAATGTATGCATCTTTGAGGAGCACAGTACTCCGTTCACCTTTATTAGTGAGGTAAAATATTCCCTGATGCTTTATCAAGCAAAGCAGTAATTGAGATGGCAAAAGACACTCTGAATGAAATGCCTCAAGCTGTGCAGATGTCATCCTCTTCTCCATGGTCAAGCTCAGGAGCTCATGAAGCACCGCCACAGATCGTTTTCGAGCTTTTGGATCAGCAGCATCAAATCTCCTTGCATTCAAATAAGGAGAAGGGAACTCCAACTTCTGCCACCTCTCAAGCTGCTCAAGGTAACCAACATTAGGCCTAAAACCAGCAGGAAAATTCATTTTGAATGCAAATGGACCAAGGTAGTTCCCATCTCTCGAAATCTTCACCTTCCTCCTATCCCCGTTTGCCTTCAGGTCCAAAACTCCTTCCTGTGCCAACCTAATTCGTGTATAAACTAACTCATTTTGTACCCAAAAGAATTTATGTTCAAAGTCTCACTATTTATGTCATTGTAAGGTAACACCTTTTCACTGAGAAATAATCACCTTTTTAAATTAAAAAGACTTTTAAAAGCTGCAAAAAATTAAATTAATCATTCAAAATAAGCTAATTCTAACTCACTAAGAAGACAATTTCTTAAAAGTTTAACAAATCCAAACATGTATCTAGAATAGCAACTTAAACGAAAAAAAAACAATTATTATACTAAAAAAATCAATACATTTTAAATAAAACTATGATCCGTAATATTACGAGAAGTAACCAGTAGAGACTTTAATTTTCATAATGTTATGGAAGATCATATTCGCAGAAGGGTACTAAAGTTAAGAATCATGGACTATGTTTGAGATCTTCCATTCATCAGCAATAATTATATCTTTAAATAAACTATATAAATAAAATGCAAATCTTATCAAACAAGTCGACTATACAAAGTTTAGTTAGATTCAAACCAAACTTCAATATGATTTGAGAATCTATCCCAGTAATAATCGTTGACCTTTTATGGTACTCATTATCTGGTTGTCATGAGAACATTCACGTCCAACTTGCATGATTGAGACAGCTGGTCCTCGGAATAAAAGGATACCTTGAGGATCCCTTATTGACCAATGATATGATTAATATAACGTATATAAACACAACATAAACTCCATCTTATAAGTCGATTTTACCTAATGATAGACTAAAATAGAATCTTTAAGGGGATATAAATCTCATCTAATGAGCTAGTTTTATAGAATTGAGTTAAGTATAACCCAAATTCTAACATACTACGATATTTTTTTGAGAAGGATGAATGGACACAAACACCAAAATCAACAACCAAATTAACTTTCTTCTTAAGAGTTGTGTCTATCCCTTTCCTTGATGTTCTCTCTTGTCTCTCTTTTTCTCTCTTAGTAATAAATTACAGCTCTCTTTTTCTAATAACAAATTGATTAGCAGCAGAGACAATTTGAGATAAAAACATATACAATATTTAAAAACAAAAAGTCCTATAATATAGCAAATTCCAAGACATGTAAAATGCAACTATTACATTGTATTACATTGGTTGGCTTGGCAGAGTTTTCAGCAAAAATCATTTTGGAACAAATAAGAAAATAAACTTTTTTTCATAATGTAAAGCTTTCATATGAAAAAACTTCCACAATGTATGTGATAACTATTATCCAAACACGTACCTAGTCTCTCTGGCAGTGACAGCCAAGGTGGAATCCCAATCCTCCAACAGAAGACAATCCCTTCCACGGAAGCGCCTGACCGTGAAAAACTGAGGGTACTTCGGAACCAAACAGTCCTTAAAATCGGAGGGAAGGCCCAACTGAGGCCCAACGAGCTCCACCGTTTGAAGCGGCAGCTTGCAATCGACGCAGAGCATGAGCAGCTTCCGCAGGTTGGTGACCAAGAGGGGTTCCATGGAGGCTCGGGCGTGGGCCTCTTCCTGGGCTAGGTTTCGGGCCCGGCCAGTGAGGGAGACGGAAGGGGGCGCCCCGGCGACGCGGAAGACGGAGGGGTGTTTGTCGATGAGGGCCATGAAGGCCCATTTTCGAACGAAGCCGACGTTCTTCTCGAGATCGCGGAGGAAGAGGGGAGAGTGATGGGGCTGAGATAGGATGAGGGAGGTGAGCTGGAGAATCATCAATGGCTTCTTTCGCAGTTCCATCACTCTGTCTAGTTCAGCCACTCTGTGGTACGTTTTCTTCTTCGGCCTTCTTCCGCCACTGGATTTGTGCCTAACGCCGAAACGCGCATTTCTTGATACGCAGAAAGGAATGGCGCGGCGGAGCATGGCGAAGAAGAATTTTGAAAGGGAAGTGAGAGCTTCCGAGCGGAGAAGTGGTTTAAGATCTTTTGCTACTTATTTTATTCAGATTAAATTTAGATGTA
>Ga0214542_1002344_pt1 | contig 39185 bp, 15 predicted proteins | sample CNSS1metaG_FD_160096 | JGI IMG/M metagenome (GOLD analysis project Ga0214542, IMG submission 160096) | Root nodule microbial communities from cowpea collected in UCLA plant growth center, Los Angeles, California, USA - CNSS1 | ecosystem: Host-associated > Plants > Roots > Nodule | place: USA... | reverse complement strand
TTTAAAGTGCTTGAAAACTCGTTTATCATAGTCGCATCCAAGCCCAACCCCCCAACTTTAGTTTTGGAAAAATTAACCCTTAGTCCGGATACCAGCTCAAAACATCTTAATATAGCTTTTAAGATCTAAGCGTTTTGGGCATTTGCTTCGCACAAGAAAAGGGTGTCATCTGCAAATTGCAATAAACCCACATTGATCCCATCAGTGCCCACTTTTATCCCACTATACAGGGTTAGGAAGATCCTTGTATTTTGCTTTGATTTTTGGCTGGATGAATGTAATATATTTTTTGGACTGGTATGTTTTTATATTCAATTCATTATCATCGTACTTGAATTTGCTTTAAGTTTTAATTACTCAGATGGTACCCACTTGGTAGAGGTGTGTCAATTTGGTCTCCACTTTTAAAAAAGATGTCAATTGCATCCCAACTTTTGGAAAGTGCCTCAATTAGGTTCCTTTCAGACAAACATTATTGCTGTTGTTAATGACGTGTCATGTGTCAATATGTAATTTTTTAATTCTTATTAATGTTCTATTTTAAAAAAAATGTCACATGTCAAATTTTTGGTATGACACGTGGCATTGTTAGTGTCACGTGGTAGGACAATGTCACGTGTCAGTGTCACTATGAAATGTCATTATCTTTATTTCAATTTATTTCCCGTATATATATTGCTAATTCAGTTTAGTCCCTAGTCATGTGTCTCTAAATCAATTTTGACCTATTTTGTTTTTAATAATTAATAAAAATTGATCCATTTTTTATAAGATTATAACTAATTAAATATACATATGTTTACAAAAATTAAGTAAAGATATTTATATTAAAATGTAGTGTCAAAAGTCATTTTATTAAGTCATTTTTAATAAAAAAAATATTAGTACAACATTCATGCAAATAATAAATTTGATCTCAAATTGGAGATAGACAATATTATTCTATTTAAAAAATAATAATAATTAACAAAACATGAGTTAATAATATACATTATATGTTAAAAAATCATTTTAATAACAAAAATTAGTATAATATTTATACAAATAATAAATTCAAAAATTGGAGAGAGACACTATAAATATAAATACTTAGTTTTGTAAAAATATTTTTACTTAATTAATTTTAATCTTATAAAGAATGAATTAAGAATTATTTTAATTATTGAAACAAATTGGAACAAAATTGAATCAGAAACACATAAGTAAGACTAAATTAAATAAGGAAAACATATATGAGGACCAAATTGAAATCAAGACAATGACATGTCACGTGACACTAAATTGCCACGTGTCACACCAAAGACTTGAAATGTGGCATTTTTTTTGCAAAAAGTTTAAAAAAAGTAAAAAAGTAAAAAAATTATAAAACCATTAATAGACATGTGGCATGCCATCGATGACATTAATAATTTTTGTCTGATAACGACGTAATTGAGATATTTTTTCTAAAATTTTTATCCAATTGACATTTAAAAAAAAATGGACTAGATTGACACATCCCTACTAAATTAGGTACTATCCCGAGTAATTAAACATTCCTTTAAAAACGGAGAGTTTGATGTTTGATTAAGATTATGTTTATGTGTCTTTGAGTGAGTCATGAGTTTCATTACTAGGCAAGGTTTCATGTGTTGATTTTTAAAAAAATTAGTAATGTTATACTTTGGATGTAAAAATTATGAAATAATGATAATTAAATAGTAAAATGTGCTACAAGAACGATACAAATATAAATAAATGCATTCAATATTTAAATTTAGAAAAATAAATTTAATTGCTATAACCTTATTTAAATAATTATTTTTAAATATACTACTATTATAATATATATATATATATAATAATAATAATAATAATAATAATAAACATTTATATTTTGATTTGTTTCTTTTGACTTTATGAGTGAAAGCAATAGTAACTGAGGTGCCTTAAATATATGTGATTATAATTATAATATTTTTTAAATTAATTTTACTTTTAATATTTTTAATGTAATTAATTTTATTTAAATAGGATGAAAAGTATATTTTATATCACAACAAATATATATATATACAAAACAAGTTATATGAAAATAATTATAGATTAAAAATTTAGAGATTTGTTAAAGTAATTTATTTTAAAAAAATATTTATAATTTTCAGTTTTTTTCCCGAACATATAGCTGATTTTTTTCATCACAAAAAAAATCTAACTTAAATTATTATTTTTGAAATATTATAGGTATTTTTAAAACATATAGTTACAATAACTTGTTTTAAAAAATCCTTACAGTTTTCGGTCTTTATATTCAGTAAAAATGTTATTTTTAGATATAAAAAAAAATCAAAGTTTTAAATTAAGTTGATGCTATTGATTAGGTAGGTAACTAATCATGGTTATTGTACTGTAGGTCCAGTCGGTCAATCGGCCATCGGTCAAACAGTGAATCGATTCTGTCAATCAGCTACATAACATTGGTAAAGAATCATCGGTCGAACGGACGACAAATAAACTACAAGACCATCGGTCAAACGGTTTAACATATGAGTCACGACCAAGTCATGTTCATATCCATCGGTTCATCGGTAAAACAGCAGCGATGGACCTTCTAACCTCGAGGGCCCATCGGTTCATCGGTAAAGCAGCAGCGGTGGACCTTCTAACCTCGAGGACCCATCGGTTCATCGGTAAAACAGCTGCGATGGACCTTTTAACCTCGAGGGCCCATCGGTTCATCGGTAAAACAGCAGCGATGGACATTCTAACCTCGAGGGCCCATCGGTTCATCGGTAAAACAGCAGCGATGGACCTTCTAACCTCGAGGGCCCATCGGTTCATCGGTAAAACAGCAGCGATGGACCTTCTAACGCACCTGTCGGCTGATCGGTAAAACACGGATTGTTAGCTTGTTGGAAACATAATGTCATTAACCCAGTCAAACGACCATCGGTCGTACGGTTAAATAACCTAAGTCAGATTAATTAACGTTAAACGAGTCAGTAATCTTCATTAGAAGGTCATTGGGCCGTGATTAAGAAACCCTAATTACAGGCCCATGTCGAAAGCTATAAATAGGGCCCAAAGGTAGGTTGGTGGGGATCTTAATTTCGCATTTATTACAACATATATTTTGATACACCGATCGGTCCTTTCTGACTTAAGCATCGGAGTACTTTAGACAGGTACCCCGATCGTCACCCCAGCCGATCGAGCTAAGGAGTGGATTTCGCTGAAGTTACAGGAGTGGAGAAAGGCAGCGCAAGTCGAAGAGGTTCTTTTAGTAGGCTCTTGGTCCCTACCCCGAAACAATTATATATTTTGAATTTATGATTTAAGTAAAACATATTTACAAATGTGTTTCAATGAACCATTTTTTAACCACTATAGTTCGATAAAATAATAAATCTATCAATTATTTATAGATAGTGCTGGTCTATAAATAAATTTATTCAATTAATTTATTAAAAAATATATCATATTAAATCCACCCACTTATTTTTATGAATGGTTAATAATATTTCTATTATTACTTCTCAAAATCCATGATCGTCCTATCAACATATAATGGATCAAAGTTAATTTAACTAAGTTTTCAATATTAAATATTATTAAATTTATTTTTTTAAACGTTTTACAAGAAATATTTTTGAAACTTTAAGAAAAAATATGATTTTTAAACTAGAAGCTACGGATAAAGTCAATCTAAAAATATTTTATAATACATTATAAATTTTTAGTTTAAAAAACTTTTTAAATACATTACATGTGTTTATTTTATTAAAAATATTAAAAATAACGTCTCAATTTTGGTTGGATCAATTTTTAATTTAAGATTTTAAATCTTGATTTAATCGAAACTTTGTTAACAGTTTTAGTTTGACTGGTTATCAATAATAATATGAAATTATTTGAACGTTTTGTTATAGACAGAAAAAATTGAAGATCTTTGATAACATCTTGTGTTTATGAAAGAAATCTACCTACTCTATAAAGAGTCTAAAAGTTTGGACATTTCTAAGAAGTTTCTGACCAACCAAATTTTATTTTGAAACATATATGCACTTTAGTGAGATGAAGTTGAATTGAATATTATATTAACTTTTCAAAAAGTTAATTAGAGTAAAGTTAATTATATATATATATATATATATATATATATATATATATATATATATATATATATATATATGTGTGTGTGTTAGTTGTATGTATAGGTTGTGTTATTACAATGAGATTAAAGTCAAATAGATAAAGTTATCTTATGTTTAATTTATAGCGTCATGTTTATATTGTGAATTAGACATTTAGAAAGTTAGGTGATTCTTCTTGCACCTTGTCCAAACTATTCATTAGAATGGTCAAATGTCACTTGACTTGGTTCATTATGAGTTGATCACTTAATGAGCTAATTCAACTCGGTTAACTTATTAGTAAGTTAAAAAATTCGAACTTGACTCAGTCCATCACGAGTTGGTGGATTAAACAGGTTGAACTTAATTTAAAAAAATACAATTATTTTGTCTTCAATCCCAAAAAAATTAAATTATAATTGTGATTAAAATTTAAATACTTTAATACAATCCATATACAATCTAAAATAATGTTCAATCCCAGATACAAATCAAAATTATAAAAATATTAGGTTTGCATTTGCCAATCCAATATGTTGGCTACAAAAACAACACAACCCATATGAACTACAAAAACATTGTGTAACCTTTAATCTGTGGATGGGTTTCGTGAACCAACTCAACTTACCACAGGTTCAACCCGGATGAGTCGGGTAAAAAATTAACCCATATGAAATTTTTTAAAAACTTTCAACCCAATCCAGTCCGAACTCGTGATAGATCAGGTTCACTATTGGACTGTAACCCACTTTGACAACTCTATTATTCATCATTAAAAATATAATAAAAATTCCTACATCTTAGTTTTTTTAATATTTTTTGGATCGGATGTGGGAAAGGTATTTTTGGATTCAAAAAGTGTATTACAAAACATCAAATCTAGAATATAAGAAAGAAAGTTTTGGAATAAGTTTTTCATAAGGTATTTATGAATCCAAAATTATTTTTCGGAGCACTTGTTCTAGATTTTTTTATTTTTTTTATATTTAGGTATGACTGTTCCAAAAGTTATTTCCGAATCTATAAATATCTTGTATAATATAAAAAAAAAATCCAAAATAGGTGTTTTAGAATGTATTTCCAGGATCCGAAAATGATTTTCAAAACAATGTTGCGGAAAGTATTTTTTGAATCTAGAAATATCTTTTAGAACACTTGTTCCAAAATACAATAATGCATGATTTGGACTTTATTTCATTTGATCTAAGGTTTCTGTGAAGCTTTCCACTAATGAAAATGAAAAGAGGAATGGAGAGTGAGTCAAAGAGAAAAACATTTGTTTGAACAAAATGAAAGAGTTTTTGTTTGGTGGTATCCCTAATGGTTTTGTTGATGAAGAATGGGTGTGACGTGTCACCTATGACTCCTTCGTCACCTCCTGCATAAGCTGAAGGATAGTTATTCCAAAACACAGTATGAGAAAAATAGACTGAAGTGCATAGTGTTGGTAGGTTTAAGGGATCAAAGGGTGGGGGGAGAGGAAAAAATGGGTTCTCTTTACTATTGACTCAAGGATAAAATGGGTATTTTAGAAATTAAAGGGTGCAAGAAAAAAAAAATGGGGTGCAGGAGGTAGCAACCATCAGTGTTCCTTAAGCCCCAAAACCTGCAAGTCCCAGCCCAATCAGGCTTTGAATGGTTCACAGTCACAGCGTCATACAAAAAGAAGGAAAAAAAACGCATTTTCCTTCCCTCCACTCCCTTTTTGTTGCAGATGGAGTGAGAACAGAACAAGCAAAGGGAAAACAAACAACCAACACTGACACCAAGTGTAAGAAACACACGCACAAACAGTTGGCGTGCCTCTTCATGACTGTAGTTGTTGCGTTCATAACTCATAACGTGGAACGAACTAACGAATATTACTATTTAGTGGGAGAGGTATAGAGAGAGAAGGTGAATGAATCGGGGTTTGGTTTGGGCGTTGCTGCTGCTGCTATGCCTTTGGAAACCCCTGAATCTGATATGTATCAGAGCAGCATTGGCGCACACCGCCTCGCCTACCGCTCTCACATATCCAAGTTGGTAAAAGCCGGTCTCATCAACCACGCCATCCACCTGTTCGACCAAATGACCCAATCCAATTGCCGCGTCTTCAGCGTCGACTACAACCGCTTCATCGGCGTCCTCCTTCGTCACTCCCGCCTCCACCTTGCCCACCACTACTACCGCCGCCACGTCATCCCTCGCGGCTTCTCCCTCCTCCCGTTCACCTACTCCCGCTTCATCTCCGCCCTCTGCTCCTCCCCCAACAACCTCCCCCTCATCCAGGACCTCCTCTCCGACTTGCACGCTCTCGGCTTCGTCTCCGACATTTGGGCCTTCAACACTTACCTCAGCTTCTTGTGCCGCCACAATCGCTTAGAAACCGCCCTCGAACACTTCCACTCCATGCCCTCCAAGGGGAGAGAGCCCGACGTTGTTTCTTATACTATTATCGTTGACGCGTTGTGCAAAGCTCAACGCTTCGACGAGGCTGCTAGGGTTTGGCGTGGTTTGACTGGTAAAGGGTTGAGCCCTGATTACAAAGCCTGTGTTGCTATTGTTGTTGGTTTGTGCGGTGGGGGCCGCGTTGATTTGGCCTACGAGCTTGTTGTCGATGTGATCAAGGGTGGGGTGAAGGTTAATATCTTGGTTTACAATGCTTTGATTGATGGGTTTTGTAGAATGGGAAGGGTTGATAAGGCGATGAAGATTAAAGCGTTTATGAGCGGCAATGGCTGTGTGCCGGATTTGGTTACTTATAATATACTGTTGAATTACTGTTGTGACGAGGGGATGGTGAGTGAGGCCTCGCGGTTGGTGGAGACAATGGAGCGGAGCGGGGTGGAGCCGGATTTGTATAGCTATAATGAGCTGTTGAAATGTTTTTGCAAGGCTAATATGGTGGACAGGGCTTATATGATGCTGGTTGAGAGGATGCAGACCAAAGGACTGTGTGATGTTGTTTCGTATAATACTCTTATCACAGCATTCTGTAAGGTGCGCCGTACTAGGAGAGGTTATGAGTTGTTTGAAGAGATGTGTGGGAAGGGGATTAGGCCAGATATGGTGACGTTTAATATACTTATTGATGCCTTTCTAAGAGAAGGAAGTATCCAAGTGGTTAAGAAACTGCTTGATGAAATGACAAGGGCGGGCATTCTTCCTGATCGTATATTCTATACTGCTGTAGTTGATCATCTGTGCAAGACTGGAAAGGTTGATACGGCTCATAGTGTTTTCCGTGACATGGTGGAGAATGGGGTAAATCCGGATGTAATCTCTTACAATGCACTTGTAAATGGATTCTGTAAGGCTTCTAGAGTTATGGACGCCATGCGTCTATATGATGAAATGCAGAGGAATGGTTTGTATCCTGATGAGGTAACTTTCAAGTTGATAGTTGGAGGGCTTATAAAGGGGAAAAAACTTTCTCTGGCCTGTAGGGTTTGGGATCAGATGATGGAGAAAGGCTTAACACTTGACAGACATCTTTCTGAGACTCTAGTAAATGCCATGCAATCAAGTGATGGCGCATGAACATGGCTCTAGTTTACGTTGTTATCCTCTCAAATTCATGACATTTTTCTTTCAAATGGGAAACCTGACATAAAACATTTTCTCTGGATACAATGTACCAAAGCTTAGCAAAATCGACTTCAAACATTTTCGGCAGGTAATTACATCTGGAAATTGGTTTGTCCTACTTTTATGATGCCCATGGTGCAACCCCATACCTTTTTGTATGTCTATGCTCCCATATACTATGTGGTGTAACACTACTAATTCACAGACCAGCTTCTTGTAAAGGATCCAGACTGAGGGCAGTGCTGTATAGGTTTCTTGCTACCAATGGAAGTAGCGGCTTCTTAGACCTTTTTCTGGAGCAGTATCCAAGTTTCGTTTGATATTGTCAACAAACTGTTCAGTTGGCGGATTGCATTTGTCAATTCAAAATGGAGCATTCAATTATTTTTGGGCCATTGTTATACATAGAGGGCTGTGGCTTTGTTTCTAACTCAGCAGCACAACTGATATCAGTAATTGATGATTTGGTTGAAATCAGTCTAGGAGCCTATTCAAATCCCAATTTTTTCTTCTGAGTTCATGTTGAAGAGGCAGGTTTGAGTTATTCTTATGTTGTCTGCTATTTTAGTAAATCCTTCACCAGTGACAGCTCAGTTCAGACTGATTGGCAGAAACATCAATGATGAATGCCGTATGTCATTTTATGGAACTAACTATTATGGTCCTGTTTCATCAAGATGAAGTTTGTGGTTGCAGAGGATAATTTGAACAATGAAGATTTACATTTATTGGTGATTTCATCTTGTTGTGACCTGGGCCCAGGTCCTTGTTGCCTATCCTAGTGAATTGTTGAACAATGAACTCAGGTTTCATACCATTCTGGAGCTTTTGTTGACAGACCCTCAGCTTCTTATTATTTGAGTATATGTCTGGACATATGTGACTTAGTGGAGAATTGTGGGTGTGGAAAAAAGATTCACTAGGTAGCCTTGTTAGACTTCAAGATTCAAGTTTGTTAGATTCTGGGAAACTGAGATTGGCACAAATTATATATTCTAATTTTGGATTAGCATACAAGGATACGTAATTCTAGGATTACACATTTATATAAAATTTTACATGTTTGACCTTTATTAGCATTATTTTCTGGTAAATTATTATGATGCTTGTGCCTGTGTCTGCAGCATGGAACTTCAGGCTTCTATAAAGAAATGTTACTGTGATCATTACAATTATTCAAAGTATGTTTCTACTTTAATTTCATTCATTTATTAGAGAGCTATGATATTCAGTATGATTTTGTCGACCTTTGCCCGTGCTAACCCCTAATGGAACAACACAAACAAAATATCGTAAGAAAAAAATGGATGTGTGAATCATTTAAAAGGTTGCATAGTGTTTCAGAAGGCTGTTGAGAATCAATGGAGACTGACTGGAAACTGCAATATCTTAAGTTATTTGGTAAATTTTCACATTTGTCAGTGGACTGCTTTATAGTGCATTTATGCGAAAGACTCTTATATTAAAATAACACCTTCTGCAGTTGGCAGTTGTTACATTTAATTAGATAATATCATGGTGCTGTGTTTCTCTGTAGTTGTATTGAACCTAGGGAATTAGAAATGTTTCCACTGCAACTTTGATTATTTATGTTTGATTTGGGAAGGTGGGGGAAGGGGTGATATGTGGTATTAGTCTATGAAACAAAATAAGTATATGATATCAATGTACCTAGTTCATTGCATGCTGGTATTTCCTTGTCAATAGATTCTACCCTAGACGATGTTGAACCTTGGAACAGATTAGCTGAAGGACAACTACAACCAGCACAAAAAGCAATTTGCAGATTGGTTTGATACACAATTGAAGAAATACAGGTAAAGGGGTAAGAGAAAGTACTGGTGAAGAACATAAGTCTGAATAATTGATGATTTTCAGATGGAAGTGAATCATCTAGGGTCACCATCCAACCAACTTCTGGAGTAGGAAAGAAAAATCGGAAATAATTAAGAAAATGCCATGTTGGTCCAAATGTCAGAAAATGTGTCGTATTAAGAAAAACTAGTTTCAAAACTGCTACATTTTAGAGTTCGTTTGGAAAAGTGCAGTATTGAGATTGCATTGACAAATCCTTCATTCATTCACTCACTTTTTTTTGACTGTGTATTAATCAAAGATTTTCATTTCAATGACAAATCTTTCTCCAATGTGGTATCCCAAGTTCTGCATTCAAACATATTATTACACAAATGGTAGAAACTCCTAATCAGCTCCGTTTCTAATATAATCCCAGGCCATCAAAATGACATTGGGCTTCAAATTGTGTGACTATGATATAAGGAAAAGAAATGTATTCTTTCCTGCAGTATTAACATCATCAGACCGGGAATAATCAATTGCGAGGTTTGTAGTGAAAGTTGTGACAAATTTACAGATGAAACAATGTTTGCTTTCCTGCATTTCTTTTGTCGCAGGCTTCTCGCTGAATTTGTATTGAATCCATGTCGAAGTTTTTTACTTTTTAGATTACTTTGTATTTGGGTCCTATACTTTCTTTGACTTCCATTGCTTTAATGTTGGGCATCTAAAGAATATCAAAATCATGTCTCCTTTCGGTTGTAATTTCTTTTATTTAGATCATGTAGAGCATGGGTGCTTGATTTTCCAAGTTGGATCATACTGTTTATAGTAGGCACACATTGTGTGCAATTGAACGCACCTATTAAGTTTTTCTTCACAGAAATATGTTGGCAGCCTAGATATGACTCCAACTGCTGATATTTTGTTCGTGTTATTTACTTTCTGTTTTGAACCGTATATCTTCAAAGTTTTAGGACTATTATACTTTCATTTGACATTTGTGAATATTATTTTATTTTAAAATTGTTTATATTTATTTTTATTTATTAAATATAATATTAAACAAAGTTTTGAAATAGAATAATAATATTCATGAGTGTCAAATAGAAGTATAATCAAAATACATTGTCAAAATGGAAGTATAATCAAAATACATTGTCAAAGTATCGAAGTCCTACTGGCCACATGTTCGATTTTGTACTAGCTACCGGTACCACACACATGCATCATATTACACCTTGAATTCTATGATTTCATGAAAGAATTTATGCCTTTCAAGGATTTGAATTCGATGAGTGTTCTTTAGAATTTGATTTCTCAACGTGATTTACATCCTAAAGAGATGGAATTGGTAATTAATAACACTGCATATCACATTACTTACATCTGTTTTAGAGTGGAAAAAATGTTGAAAAGAAACAAAATGGAGAAAAACTCCTTCTGAACGTTGGATGTTTATCTGGATTTTGAAAATTATAGAAAGTTCAAGGGAACAAAAAACCCTACATTTAGTTTCTCTTTTACGCTTATAATGCTTAACATAACATCCTCTTCCATTCAGGAAATTAAAGAGAAATTCGGGCTGTCTCCCATGTAAAACATAAACCTAATTAAAAATTTATTTTCTTATGTGTGTTGTTAGTCCATAAAATTAAAAATTCAGATAATTAAAGTTTCTTTTTTTTTTAAACTGCAATACTTATTCACTCTCATGATGATGAGAGATTCGATGGAAACAAAATTTAAACCCAACGACAAATTAAAGGTATTTTTAGGTATGAATTTAAATTAAAATAAAATTCAGTCAAGGTAAGTATCGGTGTAACCGAGTTGTTATATTGTGTACTCCACTTATTGTGAACATATAACTTTTAATGTTTTGGAAATATGAAACTGGTTATGTTTGGATGAGGCATGTCAAAGCTGTTCTTATATTTTAACATAAAAATGATTTTCGAATGTTGACTCATAACGAGTTCCTATCGTGAATAAGTTGTTGTTCACTTTGTAAAATGTGCTCGAATTCGCAGTGTGTGCTTTTGGGGTCCACCTATTTTGGACCAAACTAGGGGAAAGGTATCGTCCACAGTGTGTCTCTATATCCATGTTAATTGAGGTACAAGAAACTGAAAGTGTTTGGGAGTTATAAGAATGCAGGCTCTCCCATGGCGTTTGAGCTTCTCTACATCGTTATAATAGCACACCAACAAACTCAGCATCATCACTTTCTCTACATTGTTAAATGAAGAATACAAACATTATGCCCCACATAAGTGTCTTATGTTCGATTCTTTGCCTTTATATGAATCATCCTTGAAGTTAACTTCAAGTCATTCCCATTCCCTTTATATACTTTAATTTTTGATTTACCTTGATTCCTCCTTAATATCATTCTCTCACCACACTTTCGTTTCTCTTCATTTTCCTCACACTTCCCATGTCTCGTCGAGAAACCAACCCTCACTTTTCTCGATCATCACAGCCTGAACTCCTGGTAGATGATGATAAAGAACAACCACATATTCCATTTGGGCCACGCCAAAAACGCCGTGCCCAACCACCCCCTCAAGTAGTAGCAGCTGCACCCATACCAGAAGCATTATCACGACCTCAGAAAAACGAAGACCGTGTTCCATTACGACCACCACCTCAACACGAAGACCATGTTATTCCATCACAACATTCGCAAGAGCCACGCTCAAAAAGAAGTCCCAGTAAGTTTCCAACAAATCAAGGTCTGCGACCGCTGAAGTCCTCAAAGGTAAATTTCCAAGAGCCACCTCCCTCCGCCAGTGCCCCTCCACCGCCGCCACCCTCCGACCATCCTCCGGCGCCACGCCGTAAGCCCCTCAGTTATCCCCGCCACAGCGGTATAAAGTTGCCGGAGGAGCAAAAGTCTCAACCTTTGACATGGTTAGGTGCGTGCTTGTGCGTAATATTCTGGCTCATCATAATCATAGGAGGGTTGATAGTGCTGATAGTGTACTTTGTTTTTCGCCCACAAAGTCCTCATTTTGATGTGTCTAGTGTGACCTTAAACGCTGCATACCTTGATCTTGGGTATCTTCTGAACGCTGATCTAACCATGCTGGCTAACTTCACAAACCCAAACAAGAAGGTTCATGTGGATTTCAGCTCTGTCATCATCTATCTCTACTATGGAAGCACCCTCATTGCCACACAGTATGTTGAACCGTTCTCTGCTGCGAGGCTTCAATCAAGGTTTGCGATGATCCACATGGTGTCTAGTCAGGTTCAGCTGCCATTGAAAGAAAGCCAGCGTCTTGTCAAACAGATGGAGGGCAATGGCGTGATTCTCGAAGTGAGAGGAGTGTTTCGTGCGAGATCCAAATTGGGAACCATTTTGAGGTATTCGTATAATCTCTATGGCCGTTGCAGCGTCATGCTAACACGTCCTCCTGATGGCATTTTGCTCAAAAAGAAATGCAGAACGAAGCGCTGAAACAATCTTTTTTTTTTTTTACACCAGATTTTATGATATACTTGTGTCGATGTTTTTCTTTTTAGTGCTTCAGAATTCGGGGGTTTTGGTCTTCTTGATTTGCCTATTCCTCCTCCAAAAATAACATGTTCAAAGGTTAGCCTTTTTCCCATCCCCGTTTTGTTTCTTACTTTTTTCTTCTGGAAAACTGTTAGAGATTGTTATAAACTAATAACACCATTCTTAACATTAGTTCATAGTATGAAAAGTAGTATCGGTTACTTAAGGATGCATGTTTTTTTGGAATTTTCTCTCTGGGTATGATCAAATTACGTATTTAATGTAGTTCCAACAATGAAAAGGAAGCCACATATGTAGCTTTCTACTAATTAAACCAACCAAAGCAAAAATTGTTTACAGTTTGGTCTTTTAATTTTTTTCGAGCTGATTGAAGTGTGCAGATGAGTTTTTGTTTGGCTTTAAGTGATAATAACATTATATGATAGTCATCTTATTTATTCTATTATAATTTATATCCCAACTATCAAACCTAAGTCTTATAAGTTGAATAATTATTAAAAGATTAAAACTTTATTTAAAATAAGTGAATTCAGGTCCTTATAATTAATTACTTTCATTTATTATTAATTAGTACAGAAAACAAATTCATCTATGTAGGATTTAGTTCTTCGATAAAAATAAATAAAAAAAGGACGAAAAATGAGAGAAAAACCCATTGTGTTATTTGAATATTGTTGACATATTAATATATACAGTATTAAAAAAACATTATTCATTTCAATCTGAGAATACCTTTAATTAAATTAAATTGAATAAGATTTGATATAATATAAACTAAAAAATAATTGCAGTGGAATCACAAATCCCTCGTTTGATTTGTATCCTTCAAGCAAAAATGAGTTACCGACCCATCCCAAGTAAATATATCACTCGTGGATTAACCTTTGTATTACTCGTGTTAATTAAACGCCTAAGGTTATTGTTACCATCTATTTTCTTGTAACTCGACAATTACATGAAGGATAACCGTTCCAACCCTTTACTTCAGGAGATGATAATTTGACATAAACATTACATAACTTTTTTAAGAAATAAATTTAGAGCTTAACTCAATTTTATAAAATAAAATTTCTATTCATTTGTATACTACGGTCTCTTTCCATATCTTGTAAAATAGATTATAATATATAATTTTTCTTATTCATTCATGATTTTGTTTAACTCACGCCAATCATTTATTCTTGTCTTACTTACAACATAGGTAGTTAAACAGATATAATGGAATCAAGATCCTCCCGAGTGCTAGTTTCTCTCTTTAGCGAATGTGTGAACCTTAAGACTAATCTAAAGGATTTCTTTAAATCTAATGTCATCAAAGTTTAAGGGTTGAAAAAGTCATTACCTTTTAATTTAGTGACGTTTGTTTAGAACAATTGTTGGAAAACCTTCAATAGCAAAATAAAATGTTGGATCTACTTGGTACACAAGTAGAAATCAAGGTAATAAAATCATAATTTAATTAGTAGAATAGCATTAAATGTACTATGTAAGGAAAATTAAAATTTTGGGAATTTATTATCATTCAAACCACATCGTGCTAGGGAGAGGCTAATGAATCCATTGATCTCGCAAAAGCAGAATTAATGCTGACTTGCTCAATGGAAGAAATGGGCAAACAGAAGCTGACAAGGGCTATAACTCAATCGACAACTAGAACTTAAGAACATTCCCAAACCAATAAGATAAATATATTAAGCTGATACCGAAGCTATGTTTACGCAGACGTGTAAAAATTTCATTGGCAAACAAATCTATACCATTCCATGAGTGTAATGCAATGTCAATGTATTTGTTGATTGCTTTCACGGAATGGTCGTACAAAACAACCAAAATGCAATAACAAGTTACTCAAGCCAGAAACAGCAGCAACATCTTAAGTGAGAAAACCTCTAAAGCGAAGAAGTAAAGATGCATTTATGTTAATTAAAATTAAACTGTCTTGGCGAACTTAACCTACTTTAACTCGAGTGAACGCACCCTCACTTGTATACTTCAGAGACTTTCTCACTTTACAGGACCCTAATGCTAAAAACCAATAACCACCGTGGCTGGCATTTTAAGTGATGGTATGTTGATGGATAACTACAATTTGTAACATGAATCAAAAGAAATCAACATAGATACACAAAAGAAGATAAAAAAGAAAGAAAGAAAAGACAAGAAAAGACCCAACTATAACAGAGGTTCAGAAAGCTCCATTTCATTAGAAGCCCCCTGTTGTGTAGCAGGTCGCTGCTGAAATCCAACGAAGTCCATGCCAAGCCACTGCCATGGCCAACACACATACCTAGGCCGATTTTGGCCCTTTGAATCTTCCCTGTTTTCAATGTCTTCGAGCTGATGAGTAAGCTCCTCAACTCTGTCTCTTAGTCTAGATGACCTCAAGTCAGCTAACTTAAGAGACTTTTCTGCTGCATCTCTGGCCGCCATCGCAGCAGCAGCTGTCTCTTCTTTGAATTTTAGTTTCTTCTCTGATTCTAACATGGATTGCTTTGACTCTTCAAGTTCCTGCTTAAGTGCTGCCAACTGCAGGTTTGCAGACAACAACATGACTAAGAATATTCAATGAAAACATACAGCATTAGAAGTCAAACAAGATCCACCAACAGGTGGCTTTATATTATCTCAACTTAAAATATTAATATGCTGTAGTTACAGAAATGTATTTCTCAGCGACACCATAATTCTAGAGAGCAATGGCAGCATCAGACAATGGATGCACAGAAAATTTTTCCAGCAAAGGAATTCAAGGAAACAAGATATCAATCCACATAAACTATTCTTGCACTTTCAATACAAAATTTAGGCTTGCTCGGTTTGAGAGAATGCTCCAGTTTGAGAAATCAGGAAAAAGAAAAAGTGAATGATGTAACGTTCTATGAAATAACTGAAAATAATTCGGAAAGCATCTTGCTAATTAAATCAAACAGCCTCTTTAAGTTCTTGGAGTAAATAATCAATGACGTGGTAATAAAGAATTTTCAGGTTTCTAGATTTTTTTGCTGTGCCCATTCTTTTAAATACAACCCTTTATCCTACTTAAGTGATGTTGAGTACATGAATCACACAACATCGATTCAGCACGACTAAAACCCAAGACTTCAAAAATATTGTTTAGCATGAGATCTTCCTTGATGACTTACTCCAACGCTCTTTATTTGTCTCCCTCTCCTTTTCATGGGACTATAAAACATACAATTTCACAATTCTGTGTTCAAACTACCTTAAAGTATTGTCCATTTTCTTCAATTGGTGCTACACCGAAATTTTCTTATATATATAATCACTCCATATTTCATCGTTGCTTGTATAGCTAAACATCCATTTTAACATCATGTGTTACCCACCCTTTCTCTCGTGTAGTATAGCTGGAAATACAGTAGTACAATAAATTTGGCTGCAGGTTTGATAGGTACTTTGCAATCAATAACATCCTCAGTAATTTCAAAATCATTTTGTATTATTAAACAATGAAATGCTATCCCACTAGATGATATCAGCTACACGGATCACAGAACACCCTTTGGCTAGGTTAAAAACCAAAGTGTTAGTTAGAGATCCCATATAATTAAACTAAGAAACCTCTCATTCTTCTAAATAAGAAGTTGAAATTTAAATTTCAGCACAATAAAGGAAATGTTATAGCTCTTCATTATTAGAGACATTAACTGCAAAAAAAGAGACAAAATTAAGGAATAGGAAAATGTGGACGACTTTCATTCCAGCCAAAGGCTCCTTAACAACTCAGCGGGTACCATTTGCAACCATTTTAACAATCCAAACATCTCACTGGACTCGGTCACAAACAAACTAGCAACTACTGTGGTTTACATGATTGGTTAAGCCATTCTCCTTGAAAATCCTAATCCTAAGCCTGCACAATATCCATGCATTAAACCCAAAGGTTCTTGCATATGAGCGAACGTATGTAATCATTTAAGCTTTTTAGATGGTTCATGACTACTAGCTACAAGCTACTAGCTATTACATTTGAGGTCCATCTGTTATTTGTTTCAAAGATGGGTAGCTCCACCCATGTTCTTGACAGCTGGGGGTCTCAAGTCGGAGTTAAGGAGGAGAGTTGTGCTAGGCCCTCAATGACCAAGATAAAACATTACACCAAACATGTTCTAAAGTAGGGTAGAATTGATTTTGCTGAATGTAACTAGGATGTGTGATCAAATTAATATAATTCTTATATTTACATTGGAACATGTGTTTTCAATTGGAAAATGCTAGGATTATTTTTCAACAATAAAAGAAAGGGGATGATGAACAGTAAAATTTGAAGACCTGACTTCCTCATTGCACAATCAAAGAGTAGAAAAGCTCACACCGACTAGAGATATAACTAAATTGTGATATATAAGTGAAAACAATTATAAATTAGTTTTGTGATATCAGAGTTATGTCTAAAACCCACTTCCTAAGTCCAGTCTATACAAGGGAGTATTAGATATCTCAGAGATACAGCAAAATAATAGTATACAAGTGGTTGGAAACCTCATCTTGCATTGTAGGATTGAATTAAGCCTAAATCCATTTTCTAAGATAAAGTTTCAACTAGCACCCAAAATATCGTAAATTAAATTTCAAATGCATTTTAAACTCTAAGCATATTGGGTAAAGTAGAACAAAAATCGGTCACATCCTTTACCTATAACAAGCAAGTCTATGAACATTTGTAAAATAGATAGCATACCTGTGAGACAAATTCCTGTTCAACACCTCTGCCTGCATCAGCCTCTTGTTCTGCTGCCACTTTCCATCTGTTAATTTCCTCTTCAGCAGCAGCGATGTCCGTCATTAGCCCTTCAATCTGTATTACAAATAGGCCAAGTTGGTACCTCGTGACAGAAGTATAAACAATCAAATGTCCCTAACAAATTATCCATGGACTAAGGGGTATACACAAACAACAAATTCTACATTCGACAAAAATACCTATATAAGGATAAAAGTGCCAATGATTAAGGAACTATATCAAATTAAACTTATATAAAACACAGTCAAGCTTACATTATCATTTGCCACCCTCTCCTTTTCTTCAAGTTCCTCTATCCGACGCATTCTTTGGTCAAGCTCCTTGGCCTGAGCTTCTATATGCTGCTTAAGTAAGCTCAACTCTGCCCTTAATGCAGTCAAGCAATATGCAAAGAAAAAAAGTTATGATGTCAACACAACTGGAAATTGTAAACATGCAAGTTTTTCAGTCGACTGTCAGTGGTATCAACAGGTATGATTTCCGTTCAACAAACTTTAAACTAGATGAATATCAAACAACTGCGATTTAATTCTATTGTTTGTCGTATACCTTAATTCACCCACTGTATGCTTCAGCTCAATGATCTCAAGCTGAGATGCCTTAACAACATCCTCCAAAGCACCAGCCTGCACACAATGCGTTCATAAAGAATTCATGAAGGAGTCTTCAAAATGCAAAATACTAATTTCATTAAAAACTAGAGAGTAATGGATGCTTAACCAAAGAGTATATTTCATCCTCTTCTTTTTCCGTTCTATCCAACTTCTCATTTGAAGCTGCAACTTTTCCATCTCCAAGAAGCTTACTGAATTTGAAATCTATTCCAGCCTCCCTCAACCCGTTCTCTGCAGCTTGAAAAAGCTCACTCTTTCTGGATGATGGATCGATTGCCATCCTCTTGGACAAAGCACTTCGAAGCAAAGAACCAATTTGATCCTTCTCTCTAACCAACCGAGCCACCGTCTCTTCTAAACTTTTGATCTCACTATTTTTCTCTTCGACCACATCCTTTGCTTTCTGAACAACAATTTTAGTCAACTCATAAATGGATTCCATCCCAGCCAAAGAGGCACGTATATTCTCCTCAACGTCTGTTTCTTGCGGAACAAACAAAGATTCAGATAGCTCCTCGGTGCCACCATCATCAATTATCTTAACAACACTGCAAATCTGGTTATGAATTTTGGAAACAAGACTCAACTGGTCAATCAACAAAGGTCTCTGGGATTCTATCCGAGACTCCAAACTACTCAACTTGTCCTCACACTCACCAACAAACTCCTTCAACTGCAAAGCCTCACTTTGCTCCTTACTCAAATTCTCCGCAACCTCATTAAGCCTCTTGTCCCTAACAGCCAAATCCCTCTCCAAATCCTCAACAATCGAAACGTTCTTCGCAACCTCATCCCTCAAGCCACTAATCGTGGCCTCAAGCTGAGAAACCTCAATGGCAATCTCATAATTCCGCTGCTCCATTTGCTCTCTGGCCTCGTTCCTAGCCTTAACAGCCGCCTCGTTCTGCTTCAAAAGCTCCTCCACAATCTCGTTCGCGCGCTTGATGATACCGTACGCCACCGCCGCCATTCCGGTATATTTCTGCGACCTCGGAAGCGGCAGCGCGCTGCCGGCGAAGTTGCTCACCTTCGCCGAGATCTTATCCATGCCGGTGACGAGCATGTGGCTCGAATTCCCAATCTCCGATCGCAGCGCGTCGCGTTCCTTCGCCGTTTCTTCCAGTTGCTTCTTATTCTCTTCTAGTTGCTTCGCCGTCTCCTCCTTCTCGCGAACGGCGTCGTCTCGCAGGCGGCCAAACTCATCGCGCTTCTTTATAGCCTCGTGAGCCAGCGTCTTCAATCGGTTGAACGAAACCTGCAATTCCGACTTCGTATTTTCCGCGGCAACGCGCGCTTGCCGCTCCCGATCGAGTTCTGCAAGAACCTCCCGGAGTTTCTCGACGGAGACATCATCCGAGGAGGGAGCCTTCGTCGCTACGGGAGTCGGATCACCTCCGTCGTCCTCGACGTCACTGAGTACCGCATCGGAATCTAGGTCGCCGGCGCCGGCCATTTAATTTAATAACATATATATAACACAACTATTTATGTGATGATAAACCCTAGAAATTGGAGCGACGCAATATTGATGGAGTAGTAAGTAGAAACTATAATATAATGTGAAATCGTCTTCAACTATGGCTTATTGTTTCTGATGATCATAGATTGACGAAGAAACACCGCCACAACGTACCTACCAGTCAGGCTCTGAAGAATTTAGGAATTTCCGATTGAGAATTTGTTTATGTTTTAGAATTTCAAATCAAAATTAAAGGTGCTCAAATAAAACCATTGATTATTGATTATTTTGTTTTCTACTTGATGAATGTGTAATTGGTGAGAATAAATAAATATATTTAAAATGGAAAAGAAAAGAAGGTAACATGGGTTGGGATTGGACGGGCCTGATCTAGTGAGGATGGCAATGGTGGGCGCGAACACAGCGGATTGGAGTGATAGTAGGTGGAAAGAAAGAACGAAAGAAAAGTTGGTTTACGAGGATGCGAGTGTGAATGACTAAATGAGGAAACGTGCGTTTGGGGGGAGAGTGCTCGTTCATATCACGGAACGCATAATCGTTTCCAGTAAGGAATATTAGGTTTAATCGTGACATTTATTCGTAATTTTTTTTTTAATTATTTATAGTTTTGATTTTGAATTTTGTTACAGAATTTTGACCTCTTAGTTTTATTAAACATAACAAATGGTGCTGTTATTTTGTTTTAATGATTTTTTTTTCTCAGAAATAAATAATAACAATTACGTAATTATCCGTAGGGAAAAAGATCCCAACAAACCTGAAGAAATTGAAGGCGAATTTGCCTATGAGTGCGTTTGACTTATATTTTTAATTTATTTTTATATACAAAATATGTTCCAGATATTTTAATAAAAGAAACTAAAAAAAAGTAACTTATTTTATAAAATAAAAATATTAAAGACTTAATCTTTTCTTGTTGAGGCTTAATTTATTTAACTGATATTATATATAAAAAAAATCAGTCAAATTTAAAATTATTTTTTGTTCTTTTACATTTTTATTTTCCTGAAAATTACATGAAATTAAGTTATGTTACTGAAATGATCAAACATCTATTATAAAACTAATAAACAAAATTACTGGGGAATAGACTCAAATATCCCAACCTGAAATCATGACAAATTTTTCAATTTTTTTTTTTCTTTTTGGTTATTTCACGTTTGTTTGATTATCCCGCCTCTGATCTTTTTCTCAAATTACGAATTGGTTACGCTATTTTTTTTTTTAATGAATTAAGTATGCTTTAGTTTTTCGAACTTTATTCAAAATTAAAATATTTCTTTATAATTTTTCTTTATCTGAAATTTTAATATATTTTGGTCTTAAATTTTAAAAATAAATGAATACAGTTCTTTTAATCTAATTATGTTAATTTTTCTTGACGTGTCGAACGTTTTTCATGTTAGTATTGGAGTTGTTTACACTATTTGACACATTCTCGATTCAATATCTATTGAGGAATACGTTCGACACCTCAAAAAAAGTAAATGTAATTGAGTTAAAATGACTATATTCATTCATTTTTTAAGTTTAGGGACCAGGACCAAAATATATTGAAGTTTTGGACATTGACGAATTCCAATTTTGAATCAAAGTTCAAGGACTAAAAACATACTTAATCCTTTTTTTTATTCTCCTTTTCCATTTACTCCACTAGTTTTATGGTCTTTTTCCCCTTCCCCCGACATATTCCCCTCCTCTAATCTTATTTTATTCATTTATTCAATCTCACTATCTTCTTTCTTGCCACCCTTGCCATAGGGTTTTTCTTCTTTTTTCCTTTTAAGTTTCAGATATACTATGTGTTTAAAGGTTGAATTGTCGGACATGGAAAGGAGAGGGCAATTGAACATGATTTTGACGATTAAAGGTTGGAAGGTTCAACTTTTGATCGGACAGCGATTTCTTCATCGAAGACCTTATTCTTCTTCATCGTCAAAGGTTCTTCCTATACATCTTCTTCATCAAAGGTTAGGTTTTCTTAATTTGATTTTTGTCTTTTCATTTATATTCTATGTATTTTGAGTTTTTGGATTGAGTTTCTTCTTCTTCTTATTCTTTGTTCTAACAGATACTCATCCTTACCATTCTTAATTTTTTATTGGGTTGAGTTTCTTATGGATATGTGAAAGTAAGCATCAAAGGTTAAAGTTGGTACACACTAGTACAAACTGAATATATTGCGGCGACACAAATACACACTAGTTAGCTATTAAATCAATAGTTTAATAAATAGTTAAATATATTTTAAATCCTTACACTATTACATGAAGTTGGATTTCACTCTTTTCCAAACACTGATATTGTTTTGTCTCAAACTTTAAAAGTTAATGGATGTAATCCTGATCACTAAATGACGTTAAAAATATGCTAATGTAAAAGACTATGTTGCCACATGTGTAACCACTTCAGCATATGACATATATGGTAATGTTGTGTAACATTCCATTTAAATAATAACATAATTAAATGAAATCTTACACAAGATAATATAAAGAGACAAGTTGCGGAGTATAAGGTCACTCCTTACAGTTATTCAAGGTACTTAAAAGAAAATATTAAAGCTCACTACAGTGCCGACAACCCAAAAGGAGTAAGAGATAGTCAGTATTCGAAATAAAGTCTTAGGGACAATACAATACACGGGCCTTAGCCCTAAAGAAAAGCCCAAATAAAACGTGAAGTTCAGCCCAAGTAGACTATGCAGCAGAGTCATCTCTCCTGTTGACTACGAGTACCTCTCGCATCTGCTCCCATCAATAAATTGATGATCATCGTAAAGGTAGAAGAACAAAATACAAGGCAATCAAACAAGCAAAGGGTAAGCTAGAGCCCAAAAGATTTCATCATGCAATCAGATATACTTTCACAGTCCAATATACACAGATCATCCAAGCATGTTATGACCTTCAAATCAATACACTAAGACTCGACTCGACTCATCCAGATACATATAACCTGGTCGGATTCAGCGGATGCTTGCACTTGTGGTGGATACTCTGCTCACCCCCGAGCTATGTGTTACAAGTGTTACAATGAATTAATTCCCTCACACACAAGGTTAGCCCTTAATGAGTTTCAGGCCTCCTGCTACTCTCACCACAGGAGTCAGTCCGCTCTAAGTGAGACTAACTGACTCCTTAGAGTGTCAGAATGCAATCCTTACCTTGAATCCTTACCAAGTTATATAGATGGGGCACCACCATGGACACCCACTAACAGGGGCCATGGAATTGTGTCCCGACTATTGAAGCACGACCAGGAAGTCTCACCTAGAGACTCATGGATTTACGTACTGACAACATACCAATCACATTCCAAACAAACAAATAATATTGATCATCCATTTAACACCTCACGCCATCCTTTGTAATTCATCCTAATGTTGATTTCATACCATCCCATTCTTCTCAATTCGGGGATATAGAACTTCACCTCATACCAATACCATGTCATCAATGTAACATTATTGTTCATACCGAATTCATGACCACATATATAACCAACCATTTCATTGAAATCGCATGTCAAAATTTATCCAAGTTCATCATTCACAATCCATGAATCACATCACTCATGCAAATTCATTCATCTCATACTTTATAAATGCATACCAAGACATACATATATCACAAAATAGTATTCATCCCAAATAAATGAGTGCCAACATTTAAGTACTTTCAATTCCATACAATCAAGCACAACCCATAACCATAATTCTTACACCAAAATTCCCGAGAAAATTTATTATCACGAAACCAAAATCATTGCAGTAATGCGTGACACATTTATGAAGCTACAGACATCTAATCGACGATCTAACCAGTTAAACCATAAAATAGCATGTTATGAACCACATGTCAAAATTTGAGCTCAATCCAACGGTTAATGAGTCGGGAAAGTCAATTTTACTAAAACTGCGCATATTAGAAAAATACATCGTTGCCCAGCGACTGTGCGACGCATCAGAATACGAGAAATGACGTCAAACATCACAGTTTCATTAATATTTGAACCCCTAACTCAGAAATATACCAAAACTAACGGTTTCCAATCATTTAAGCATAAAACAGAAACAAAAACAAACCACATGTTTCAAAAACGCGAAAAAGAACCTAGCTTCCCTTACTTGGAAAAGGGCTAATATTGGACTTCGACTCTTAAGCCAGCAAAACCAGTAGCTCCAAGGACAAATCTATGAACTGAAACAGTGGCACGACAAAGGAGATTGGATTCATCCCCACGAAAACAACTTAGAAAGGCTAGGTTCGAGAACTAACTTACGTGAACGGGAGACGGAGGTTGAGCTCACTTGAACTCGGGTAAATCTCCAAACCCTAACAAAGGTTCTGTGGAGAGAAAATGGGTGAGTTAGGGCACTGATTTTTCAGAATGACTTGCAATTGAGGAACCTTGGCTGCTTTAGGGGCTTTGGCACCATGTGGACCAGCCCTTTAGGCCCAACAGTGTGACAGCCCTTAACATTAGGGCACTCAATAAAAGTGGATCTTATTTGTCACATCAACAAATCTTTAATATTGTTTGGTCACAAAAATCACATTCACTTAAAAATGAAAATGGTCTAAAGTTTGAAACAGAGCCAAACTTTAATTTCATAAGAAATTAATGACTAAAAATATATTTACCTTTTTAAAAATATTATAAATATTTTACTTTTGAACATATATAAAAAATAACATGGATTATTTATTTTTTAAAATAATTATCAAAATTCACTCCATTAAACTTAACATAATTTTAAATATCTTAAATAATAATTAAAATTTGAATAAAATGACATGTAAAATATTAAAAATAAAAGTGAATTCAATTTAGAATGATATATATATATATATATATATATATATATATATATATATATATATATATATATATATATATATATTATGTGTTGGGTGGATGGGTTATTGTTGGTTTTTGTATCTATAACAATATATAAAGGGGATTATCTCTTTTGTGTCTACATTTAAAAATATCAATTTTACCCTTTAAATATAATTATTTATTAAATTTTTAAAAATTGACCATAATTTTTATAAGCTTTTTATAAAATCGTCTATTTGTGCTTCTACTCTTCTTCGTTATTTATCAACGTTAATTCTTTTATCTATTATGATATATTTCACTTCATTTTAAATAAATATAATTTTATTTTATATATTAACTTAATAATATTACAATATTAACTCCTACTAATATAATGTGTAAACACATTTATAATTTATTTGCTTGCTATAACGGTAAAATATAAAAAATAACTGTATATTTTTACGGGTTAACTGATAGTAGATATATTTTTATTAGTTAATTATAAAATATTTTTTCATATTAATATTATTTTTTGTTTGAAGTACAACTAAACCTAAACCTATTAGTTTGGTTGCTTATAATAAAATATATTAAAATAATAGACCTATGATTGTTTTCAACACAAGTGTGACTACATAATCTTACTTAAAAACATACCGAGTAGGTGGTTCCATGTCTTTTTTAACTTTTTTTAATATTAACAATTGTCCGTAAAATAAAATGAAATAAAATTATAATACAAAAGTTAATAGTTCTTTTATTCAAAATATTTTTTTATCCTCTATCAAAATATTTGTTTCTCTTCTATCAAAATAGAAGTAATGTTAAATATTTATAGACATTTTTTTTTATAGAAATAGTTCATGAAAAATGTAGTAATAATTTGTACTTATAATCTTGCAAAAACATTTAAATTGTATAACGATATTAAAATAATAAAAAATAAATTAAGAAACATAAGAAATTATAAAAAAATAGAATAAAATTTTGAATACTTACATTTTTATTTTTATTCTATATTTTTATACGTAATATATTGGTCACAAATTTTTTTAGTTTGTACTTTTATATTGCATTTGTATTGTATTTTTGTTAGTCAAGTAAAAATTATCTAATATTAATTAAGAAATATATCTTTTCTTTTAATTTTAAATGGGTAAAATATGTTTTTAATCTTTTAAATTTCATGCAAAATTGAATTTCGTTCCTATCTTAAAATATGAATTATTTTCATCTCAAACTTGACTAATGAATGAGTGTAGTCTTGATGATCAAATGACATTAAAGATGTGTTGATGTGACAAAATATGTTGTCGTCACATGTATGTTCATGTGCTGATGTGAACACACACGTGTCAACACATGGTCATACATGTGACAACGTCGTTTATCATATTAACAAACCCTCAATATTGTTTAATGAGAGATACTACATTTATTTATTTTCTAAGTTTAAGATCAAATAATATCAAAGTTTTAGAAATTGACGAAATTTTATTTCATGGTGTCTTAATTTAAGAACTAAATACATATTTAACCATTTAATAAATCATCAAATTTCGTATTATATATTACAAAATGTAATAAAAGTTTAAACTCTTTGAAATGATATGCAAATAATAAATAAATAATTACTATAAACATAAAACAAAATAAATCAAATGAATATTAACTTGAAACAATAAAAAAACAGCTGAATATATCTATAAATGGCATGAGTTAAAACATAAATAAATTATGAAAAGAGAAAAGTTAAGAATTTTTTTCTGAAGTTAAAGTTACTGAAGCACGAATGGCTTCTTCAAAGATTTGGAAGAGGTCAATTGTGATTCTTAAATCGAAGAGGAGTTTATGTAACATATTTCAGTAAATTGTGATTCTTAATTTCTACACTCATATAATTATATCTTTTGTTTTTCATAAAAACATTAAAATATTTTTTAGTGACTATATTTAAAAAAAACGTAATATTTATTACCTTTTATAACTATAATAAATGCTGGTGTTTTCTAGCCCCCACTCACCATCTTCTCCCCTAAATTCTTCCCTCTCAAAAAGTAGTTTTACGAAAAGAGTTTTTATTGATCGTGGATGAAGTTTAGTTGAAGAGGCATTTCTTGGAAATTACGTCCTTTGGAAAAGTAGGACCCATGAACATAGCAAATGTGTTTGGACATTCCATATCAGCGCGTAAACGTTTCCCTGACAGCACCTACGTTACAGAGAAAGATACAGGAAAACACAAAGTAACTTCCACTTCCTCTTCCTGTTGAACCAAGGAATAAATAAATCCAAATACAATTTCTTGTCTCAATTTGCTAGTATCATTGCGAATTGACTTATGCATAATCACTTACTTCTTACCACAATATTCATTTACTTGTTGAATGCAGATGTAAACAAAGTTCCTCCACTAAACTGTTAATTAATTGTCCTGGAGTATGATTTTAATTAAGTCTTTCACATAATTTATTATAAATAGTTGATTAGAGGAAAAGCTTGAAGAGGTGTAGTTGACTTGACCTTGCTAGCTTAGTTTCTTCTAACAGGAGTTTTCTTAATTCATTGTCCTCTTCCCCCTATTTAGTTCAACCACGAGAAGCTATTCTAGGTTACGTGATTAGCGTGATTCATTAACATATCCGGCGTGTTCTTAATTCTATCACAATTCATTTGCAAATCTTTCGTGGAAACAATGCTTCTAGAGGTATGGAAAAAAAAAAAAAACTGAATAGAGTTTATGTTTCATTGCAGCATTTATGGAAAAAGATTGATACATGGTCGGTTTCATTTGATTCAGTCATCATTCTTCCTTAGTTCGCGACTGAGTTTATTTTCTTGGTCTACTCTTTTATATTTGTTTTTCTTTCGACATTCATATTGCGTGAAACAATTTTAGGACGCATCATTCAGTTTTACTTTCCAAGAATTTGTGGTTTGCATAATTTTATTGCTGATCAGAGTTGTAAGGTTTTGATTTCTTATTCAGTGGACATATATATGTGTGTGCTAGGTTTTTAATTTGGCAATTGAAATGTTTGCAATTGTAGCTGGAGACTTGGACTGCGTTGGTTGTTTTGTTTCTGCTTGTGTTGATTCTAAAGGAGTCGATCATGGGAGGTAAGAGTTCGAAAGTCTGCGAAAGAAGGCATGTTTCATCGTATGGATCTGCTGGTTCATCGTCTTCATGGGACACCTATGGATACCCTCAGACACCAAATGCTTACCCACAACAAAATAATTATCATACGCCTCTTCATAACCGTGCCCCCACTCTTCCATTCCATGACTATTCACAGCCAAAAAGGAGGTTGGATAGGAGATACTCCAGAATAGCTGATGATTACAATTCACTGGATGAGGTAGTTTGATTTCTGATTATGCTGTGTTGTTGTGATTTTCCTAGGTACAATTGTGTGTGAGTATATTAAATGTTTGGTCTGTTTCTATCGTTGAATCCTGTATTCGGTAAGAAAGGGGGACAGGGACATGGGGGTTTGGGACCTCATGACATTGACCCAAACTAGTCCATGTCTCGGAAGATAATGTGAACGGCTTCAATTCAAAAGTTTAAGTCTTAGCAGTCAGCAGAAAGGGAGGGGAAAAAAGGCAGGGATCAGAATCTTTTTTCAGGAATCGGACTTCAAAATTTTTACTATGATGGTCCACGTTGAAAATCGAAATATTTAAGCTCTTAGGTCTCAATAAGGATTCCTTGTAACAAAAAACAAGCGAAGTTCCTCGTTTTGTTATATGTTATTTTTTCCTCATAGTAAAGGGTTTTAGAACAGTGTCAGAGCTGGAACACCAAAACGATCTTGTTTGGGGTATTCAAGAAAAAGAGAAGGCATATAAAATGCTGAATTTTGAAAAAAAATCTGGCGAGACCCTCGCCTAGAATTGTTGCACTTTTTAGTCTGAGTAAAAGCTTCATATCTATGATGCTTAATGTAGCTTCATATATAACGGGTAGTATTTGACAAATTATGGATCAGCCAATAATGCTATTCTTATTGATTGTTTCACTCCCAAACATTACCATTCATACAGTTACAACGCACAGAACGAAAATGATGAAATATTTTCACACAGGTTACCAGTGCTCTTTCACACGCTGGACTGGAATCTTCTAACCTCATTGTTGGCATTGATTTTACAAAGAGCAACGAGTGGACAGGTTTCATCTCTTATACATGTATTGATGCTTGTTTTTTTTTACGGGTTGGTACTAAACTGGCATAATTCACTTTGGAACCAGGGAAGAGGTCATTCAACCGAAAAAGCTTACATCATATAGGAAGTGATCATAATCCTTATGAACAAGCAATCTCGATTATTGGGAAAACTTTAAGTGCTTTTGATGAGGATAATTTGATTCCTTGTTTTGGTTTTGGAGACGGTAGTTCCTGATATAAGTCTTGATGCTTTTCAAATTGCTTATGTTTCCAAATTGCAAACTTGATCGTGTTTCTTTCTTGTCCTTTTTTCCTGTCAGCATCAACGCATGATCAAGATGTCTTTAGTTTCCATTCAGATGAGAGGTTCTGCAATGGATTTGAAGAAGTTCTTTCAAGATATAGAGATATTGTTCCTGGCCTGCGTCTAGCAGGTATTGTATTCACACCACTAATCTTAGGTAGCATTTTTAATCCGGTTCAGCATAACTCATTGCATTTATGTGACAGGACCCACTTCATTTGCTCCTATTATTGAGATGGCTATGACTATAGTTGAACAAAGTGGAGGCCAATATCATGTCTTGCTAATAATTGCAGATGGACAGGTATATTTAATACATATTTCATATCGAAAAGAACATTCATTTGTCTTGTTTAAATATGCACCAGTCATCAAATACTTCATTGGCAGTTATCACGCTGCCTCTGCGAGCATGACTCTTAAGTATTACAGATAAAACAACTAAAAGTTAAAATAGTCACAACAGCAAATCTTGTTTTCCTAGCATTGTATTTGATAACAATAATATCTACCTTACGACACAAATATCTTGCCATTGACAAGGCTGCAGAAGAAAACTGATAATTGTTAGATTAGGAATATATGTGTCTGAATTACATCTGTTCCCTACAATATTTAGACATGATTAATTGTTAGATGGATATATCTGAATTAGAGCTGAACTTCAGAAGGAATTACTGTAGACATACACGTCATTGAACGAATAGTTATATCTGGGAGATTATTAGAAAATTTGTTTTAAAATGTGGAGTGAGATATGTTAATAGGATGTAGTCCTCTTTAGTGAGATATGAGATATCTATCTTTTGATTCATGTATGAAATGTCTAAGTGTTCAATTAGTACGAAATACCCTCAAATTTTGCCATTGCTTCAATATATCTGGAGCAATTTTTAACCGTAGGTATTCCTTTTATAAGATCTAAAAAAAAATTGGTACTTACAATTTTGGCACAGGTGACCAGAAGTGTTGACACGCAACATGGCCAGTTAAGTCCACAAGAACAGAAGACAATTGATGCAATTGTAAAAGCGAGGTAAAATTTTGTTGTTTTCTCTAATTAGGAATGGACACGCTGCATTCTTATACTCTCTTAACATGGCAGTGAGTATCCACTTTCAATAGTTTTGGTGGGGGTTGGTGATGGACCGTGGGAAATGATGAGGGAATTTGATGACAACATTCCAGCCCGAGCATTTGACAATTTTCAGGTTTGGTGTAATTCACTTGGCCATAATTCCACCCACCATTTTGCTGAAATGTGAATATTTTAGTTTTGGCTGCATGTAGTTTGTGAATTTTACCGAAATAATGTCAAGGAGTGTAGATTCAAGAAGAAAAGAGACAGACTTTGCTCTATCAGCTTTGATGGAGATACCTTCTCAATATAAGGCAACTATAGATCTTGGCATACTGGGGTAATAAATGAATATTATATGGAAAAATCTTGTACTTCCAGTCTATTGTAAAAGTTTTTATTGGGGTAATAATTGAATTTGCATCATGTTTTCATTGCATGAAATCAGTGCACGGAGGGGTCATTCACCGGACAGGGTTCCTCTGCCTCCACCTCATTATGAGAGGACTTCTAGCAGCAGCGCAACATCTTTTCGTCCAAACAGTTCTCAGCAAAGTGCACCTACGTATTCTGGCTTCGATAATGTTAACATGGCATCATCTTCAGGTGGCTTATATGATAACAAGGTATTTAAAACACCATTCTTTTGAACATTAGACGTGACTTTCATATAATCCTGACACAGTTTGGCTTTCATGAAATGTTTCTGTCACTTACAACAAGTTGACAATGATTACATATACACGGTTAATTTTGCAGGTTTGTCCAATTTGTCTGACTAACGGGAAGGATATGGCATTTGGTTGCGGGCATCAGGTAACATGTTCAATTATATGCTAAAACGACCCATCTTGAATGTAAGACTATCAATAGGACATTATATTAACTTTTTCTCCTATGTTGTTTCCTCAAATGGTGCAGACATGTTGTGAATGTGGAGAAAACCTCGAATTCTGCCCCATATGCCGAAGCACAATCACTACAAGAATAAAGCTTTACTAGTTAACCTTGCATGAGAGAAGGTTAGTTACGTTTAACAATGCTATTAATTAAGTGCTTAATTGATTTAACAAGTCATAAACTAACCTGATGCATCACAGACAGGGTAGCAAAGATAGGAGCAGGGTTGGCCTGGATCACGAAGAGAGATTTTTTGCCTTGTATTGTATAAAGTTAAATTGAGCATTAGTGAGTGCGCGTTAACTCATTGTATATATGAAGTTTGTGATTTTGAAAGGTTTCATATTTTGAAACCAGCTGCTTGTAAAAAAGTTACTCGGTTTTTTTTATGTAGAATGTTTTAGTTTTTGTCTTCGTCATTTCATTCCGTTGCATTGATGACCAATAGTTTACCTAGCCACAAAATCACCATAAACAACAATATCCGAAACAATCAATAACTTGTTTATTTGTTCTCTGTTACCTTAATTCAAGTCTCTGAAGTTTGGTCCCCAATATCAAAGCGAAACCATGGAGTGCACGCACCACAGATTAAGTTGCCATTTTCTGAAAGAACGTGCCGTAAGGTTGCATCAAATCACCTACCCAATTAATACTTCTACTTTTATCTGACTTTCATTCTCTCTTTTGTCTTACTTCTGCTTCCATTTCTTACTTTCTAACTCTTTTATTGCATTAAATCTATCAGTCTCTCTATACTTTTTCTCTCTAATTTCTTTCTCTTCCATCTCAATCCACCCTGAAAAATGAATTGCAGGGCACTTTTATTCACCATGACAATGCAATACCACACGTGGGTGTCACTCAAACTGTTTTCTTTAACGGGAGAAAATAATCACACGTGGTTTGATTTTACAAGTAACCATTTAAATTAGTAAACAATTACTTTGCTTTGTCTTTCATGTAATTATAATATTAAGATGCAGCATTCAGGGTGAAGTTAATTTTACTGCTAAACTAAAGAAGTCATTGTACTTTCTTCAAATTAAAATGTATATTTTAAAGCTTTAAACATTAGATATTATTTCTTTAAAATATGTTTAGCCTTTTGACTGTAATCGAGATATTAAAATAACATTTTTCAATGTTAAAATATTTTTTAGAACCAAAACTGAAATTATTTAAAATTGCATAGAATAAAAATGTAATTAAACTGGAAAATTTATACCAATAATAAACCAACAATATTTTCCTAAGATTAATACGATGTTAAATATGTAGTTTATGGATAGAAGCATGTGTCAAATAATTGAAGGCAATAATGTAAGTAAAAATGTTTCATATTAAATAGAAAAAAGAAATTTGATATTGTCTCTTCGTGGTAGAGATGTTCAACTCTTCATATATATCGGACCAGTGTAATGAATTAATAAATAAATAAATTAAATCATTTGATTCCTTAAGCAATCTACTCAATTTTCTTTGCTTTTGCTAACTTATTCCAATACTGTTATATTTTGGTCTAAGAGAATAATTAGGATCGAAATCAATTAAGAACATATTTAGTATAGTTAAATTATTGATTTCAAGTTTTATTTGTTGTATTTGTACAAATTTAATCATCTTAAGATAATTCTTATTTTAAAAACGATATATATATCGAAACATACTACTATTTCTTTTTTTTACATTAACCCATTCATGATTGATTGAATTTATTAAAATATTGAGAAAGTAAACTGATCTTCCTGTATCTTTCCTTTTTCAAATCCAAATTTAACCCATTTTGTGGACCCTAACAAGGTTGAGTGAATTGAGAGACAATCGTGTCAGGAAAACAATAACTCCAAATTAAAGCACATTAAATTGTCGAGTCTGGATTTTCAAATAGACCAATTCAAAGTAATTTGGTAAATGATCGAGTTTTATTTAAATGGGTTAAGACAAGAAGTTATTAGCATGATATTAAGGTTAAAAAAAAAATCAAATTGAATTCATAATCATATAAGTTTATATTTTTTTTTTTAAATTTAAATTTAAATTTTTAGATTTTAAATTCAAATATTTTTATTTGATTTGATATAGATTAAATATATTTTAAAGTTTCAAAAATTAAAATCAAGATATGTATATATCATTTAAAATAATGAAATGTTGCGTCTGATCAAGATATGTATATATCAAGACCAAATAAAGTAGCATTAGGTTGAGTTCATACAAAGAGAAGTCAAATTGTTCTAAAATAAAATCAAGTCAAATATGAACCCAGATAAGTCAAGTATACTTAAATTAAGTCCAAATTTTGTACTGAAGTTTTTTGGTGTTGTCCTATGTAAATAGTAAAAATATACTATAATGGTACTTTAAAATATTTTTTTTAGTATATTTTAAAATTTTAAAATCAATGGCTATCCATATATTTTGAAGGTAAGCATAGAAATAATACATAAAAATTCAGTAAAGAATCCAAATTCACTTAAGTCCTATTGTGGATAAGTCTACATTCACTTATTCCGATGACAAGTTCACATTCATCTAAGTCATGACATATTCACATTCAGTCGAGTTGGATTGGCCTAGATTAGTCTTAGTCTGATCATTATCAAATTAGGCATATAACTTGATTAATATTATGTCAAGCTTGATTCAAGTCAAGTTAACCCAAATTTAAGTTGAGTCAAATGAATTCAAATATAAATTAAGTCAAGTTTAGATCAAGCCGAATTATTTATAACCTAGATTGATTGAAGTTTCCTCAAAATCAAGTTGAGCATAATCTATTCAAACACAACTTAAGCCGAGATAACCTGAACCCAAATCCATTTGATTTTTTTTTTATCAAATACAAACCTATAATACTTTTGTAGGATCAATATATTAAATCCAATTAAAATTATATTCTTTTTCTACATTAAACACTTTTCAAAATTCATAATCACTTTTGTTTATATTTACATCTTCGGTGAAATCAAAAAATAGTTTTAATGTAAAATAATGATTATCACAACAACACAAATAATTATAAATACAATGTAGATAAATTTGTAAAAACCTTGTACATAAATAAATAGTTATGAAGATTTCTTATCGTATAGTAATTATTACAGTGATCTCTTCTACTAGAATTTATCAAGATGTAAACGTAATGCTTTTAAAATTTAGAGTATATATGAAATACAGAGAGAAAGCAGATCCGTACAGAATTTTAAAAGTATCTATATAAAATGCTATATTAAGAATTGGTTACGTTACGGTACACATTTAGGTGGCAAAAATGAGCAGACACTTGTTACACAAAATTATATAATCAGTATTAAGAGACAAAAAAAAAAAAATTAATATACTCAAATATAATGAGTTTTAATTCCTTAATTTTCATAATGCTATTATTTTAAAGTATTTTTTTATCTTTGAATTTAACTATCATTCTTTGAGAATAATTTAGTTCTTCTTTTTAAGTTTATTATAATTCATTCTGGTTATCATTTTTTTTCAGTTGAATTTTAATAATTTGATCGTTTTTATTAAATTGGTATTAGATTTGTATGAATTACAATTCACTTTAGGCTTAACTTGCTAGCATTCTTTTAAGGAGTACCATAATATTGTTGTGGAGGTAATAGCTTGAATTTTAGTGTTTAAATTTTGGTTTTATGGAAACTTAGAGGCAGAGGAGGTGGAGTGAGAAAGAAAAAAAAGAGATCATAAAGATAAAAAATATCTAAATGTTGATTTAATATTTATCCTATTACTCAATTTATTTTATTTAATAAATATTGAAGGTCAAATTAACAAAAAAGAAATATAAAAACCAAATATAAAAGTCAAATTATTAATTATCCTAAAAAAAATATTGCATAAAAATATTAAATAATCTTAACTATTAAGAGATAAGATAGTACAACTCAAAAAGACGAAGTGACTTAAACGTTAAAACTCAATTTTGCCGCATCATGCATCATATATATTGGGCTGAACAAACGTGTAGAGAATCTATCTCAGTAGTAGTGCAGAATATGATGCGCATGCCACAGGCAAACCAGACTAAAAATAACTACAAAAGAAACAAGAAAATGGAAAGGTTTTTGCTCATTAATTTTCTCTCTGCGTTAATAATATTGTTCTCCGGTGGAGGCATAGTTGAAGTTAGGCCCGTGGCAGCGACGGGTCTTCCACTCCGCACGGAGTCTCGATGGATCGTGGGCCAAGATGGGCGAAGGGTAAAGCTGGCGTGTGTGAATTGGGTTTCCCACGTGGAAACTGTGGTGGCGGAAGGGCTCAGCAAAAAGCCCGTCGATGACATTTCGAAGGGAATAAAGTCCATGGGCTTCAACTGTGTCAGGCTCACTTGGCCCATACTTTTGGTGACAAACGACTCCCTGGCTTCTCTCACCGTTAGACGCTCCTTTCAGAATCTCGGCCTCCTCGAATCCGTCGCCGGCGTCCAAACCAACAACCCGTCCATCATTGACCTTCCGCTCATCCAAGCTTTTCAGGTAAATTCTTTACAATTTTTTATTATTCCATTATTTTTTTTTTCTCTCAACCAAACCACTTTCTTCACCGTTCTGGATCGCTCACAGTCCTTATCTTCTTAACTATTGATCTTATCAGAAATTTTGTCTTTGGCGCGTATTTGAAGGTTTCTTGATAACTAAGTAGCTACTCCAACTAACTAATTGCCTTCTACGTTGCGACAGATTCTTCAATACAACAATATGCTTTTTGTTTTACTTTCTACGTCAAATTTGTCTGATGTAGATTTTTTTCTATTGTAGGCAAATGGCATGGGTTTATTACGGATATGGACAAATTTTTTAAAAATTACGAAAGTAGGCAAAACGTTCTGGGGGTGCACGTTTTCGTAAGAAGAAATCGTGTAGCCCCCATACGTTTTTGTGGTCAGCGTGGTCAGAGGCGAAATCGTGTGGGGGGTGAACGTTTTTGGTGGCGTAATCGATTACCGTTTGTTGTAATCGATTACTGCATGTTGTAATCGTGCAGGGGTTTAACGTTTTTTAATCAGTAATCGATTACCGTAGTTTGTAATCGATTACTGAATGTGTTTCAGTTTTCTGGGTATTGTGTAATCGATTACGCACGTTGTGTAATCGATTACAAGCGAAATTTTTTGAAAAAAAAAACATTTCACTCGATAGGAAATGTTTCTTCCAAGCTTCAATGGAGAACCCGTGTTCTCTGTCAAGTTTCTTCCAAGCTTCAATGGAGAACCCGTGTTTAGTTCCATTTTCGGTGAACTGTTCAAATTCAAGCGCAGAATCTTTGGCCTGGATCGCTTCATGATTACAATGTTGCAATGCAGCTGCTCCATGCAGTATTTCTTTTCATGTTTCAACTTTCTGCAAATGAGAAATTGGGAAAATTTCACAGATGCATTAAGCAACAAAAACACACTCTTTTAACAAAAAGTTAGAAATTACTTGTCCAATATAACCCAGCTTGATTGAACTCTCTTGGCCTCAGCGGCCACACCTCCACATGAAGAACCAGAAAGAATCTTCACTCTGATCTTTATCTATGTAAATTGTTTGACACTTTAGAAAAGCCGAACACTACAGACAGTAACGTTTTTTTTTTACTAGATATCGAGTGAAATGTTTTTTTTTTTCAAAAAATTTCGCTTGTAATCGATTACACAACGTGCGTAATCGATTACACAATACCCAGAAAACTGCAACACATTCAGTAATCGATTACAAACTACGGTAATCGATTACTGATTAAAAAACGTTAAACCCCTGCACGATTACAACATGCAATAATCGATTACAACAAACGGTAATCGATTACGCCACCAAAAACGTTCACCCCCCACACGATTTCGCCTCTGACCACGCTGACCCACAAAAACGTATGGGGGCTACACGATTTCTTCTTACGAAAACGTGCACCCCCAGAACGTTTTGCCTATTTCCGTAATTTTTAAAAAATTTGTCCATATCCGTAATAAACTCATGTCATTTGCCTACAATAGAAAAAAAACCTATATTTGTTGGTTTCTTTAATTAGGTAATTTTGATAGTACAAATCGCTATCTCAACAAACTTGCGAATTGCATGAGTTACTTGAAGTTTGCGTTGAGTGTGGAGAACATTTTAATTTTTTTTGGATGATTGTAGGCAGTGGTGAAAAGTCTTGGAGATAACGATGTGATGGTGATATTGGACAACCACATAACGCAACCAGGGTGGTGTTGCAGTAATTCTGACGGGAATGGGTTTTTCGGTGACAAATTTTTTGACCCAAATTTGTGGTTGTTGGGTCTCACCAAGATGGCCACACTTTTCAATGGGGTCAGCAATGTGGTGGGTATGAGCTTGAGAAATGAGCTCAGAGGACCTAAACAGAATGTGGACGATTGGTACAAGTAAGTGATCTTCAACACAAACTATTTGAAAAAAACACAATTAACGTTAAAATTGTGAGGGATATATTGATGTTTTAGATTAAAACAACTATAGCAAAAACATGACGTGAGTGATATGTTGTCATATGAACTGAAGGTACATGGTGAAAGGAGCAGAAACAATCCATGCTGCAAATCCAGATGTTCTTGTGATTCTATCTGGTTTAAATTTTGACAAGGATTTGTCATTCATTGAAAAACGACCAGTGAACGTGACGTTTAAGGAAAAGTTAGTGTTTGAGGCTCATTGGTATAGCTTTACTGAAGGTGAAGCTTGGGTGAATGGGAACCCAAACCAAGTGTGTGGACAAGTGGGTGGAAATTTCATGAGAACCTCTGGGTTCTTGGTGAACCAAGGATGGCCACTGTTTATCAGTGAGTTTGGTGTAGACTTGAGAGGCACCAACGTGAACGATAATCGCTACCTTAACTGCTTCTTGAGTGTGGCAGCTGAGTATGACTTGGACTGGGCATTGTGGACACTCGCTGGAAGCTACTACTTTAGACAAGGAGTTGTGGGAATGGAAGAGTTTTATGGGATTCTTAATTGGGATTGGTCCCAAGTTAGGAATCCCAGTTTCTTGAATAGAATCTCTTCCCTCCAACTTCCATTTCGAGGTGATACTCCCTAAAAACTTCTTTTTTAACTGTAGATATATACTCCATACACACAAATCTAGATATTGCTTAAAGAACATGGTTATCTGCTAACTATACCATATAATATTACTGAAAAATGAATCATGCGCACCAAACATTCTTGCGTTTCTACGGATGTCAAAATAAGTTCTGGTTATCAGGCGAGTCTGTCGGCGAGTCAAAATATGGTGGGTTAGGTTTATCCTACCAAATTGACAGTTCACTCGGTTAGGTTAATTTATTTAATTAAAAATATAATTAAATATGCTTTAAATTTTTATTTATAAATACATATACTAATAAATTTACAATTTATTATTTCTTTGTATTTTACACCATGCAGGTCCTGGCATAACAAAAGGCAATCCATACAAACTGATATACCATCCCTTAACGGGGTTGTGTGTGATAAGAAAGACATTACTAGAGCCATTAACATTAGGACCTTGCCATTTATCCGAAGGTTGGAAATACACTCCCCAAAAAATTCTGTCCATAAAGGGTACTTACTTCTGCATTCAAGCGGAGAATGAAGGGATGGCTGCGAAACTTGGGATAATGTGCTCAGATTCTAACTCAAAATGGGAAATGATCTCAGATTCCAAGTTGCACCTTCAATCTAAACTCAGTCATGGTTCTGATGTGTGCCTAGATGTAGATGACAACAACATCATTGTGACGAATGCATGTAAATGTTTGAGCAGAGATCGCACATGCGACCCTAGTAGCCAGTGGTTCAAACTTATTGACAGTGGAAGAAGGTCAATCTGCACAACTTCATCATCATCATCATCGATGCAAAATTCATCGGACCTTTTATGGAAACAATTGACCTCAATATAAGTAGCTTGAATAAAATTATATATTACCTGTTAAATATTGGACACCCTTTAATATATACCTGTTAAATATTTATTTCTTTTTTCTTTTGTATCTTATAAACTTTATAACTTTCTTTCTCTTTCTAG